>UMLR01078543.1_pt1 | contig 11040 bp, 2 predicted proteins | sample 1966741 | NCBI WGS metagenome assembly UMLR01 (sample SAMEA4836207, study PRJEB28245) | human gut metagenome | biome: gut microbiome; material: fecal sample | place: Denmark | collected 2008 | reverse complement strand
CAGTAACAGTAATTTCTGTTTCATCAATTTGTTCCCCGTTAACAAGCACATATTTCACTTTATATCCCATTGCAGGATTTGTTGATATGGTAAACTTTTCGCCTTTTACTAAGTATGCATCATTTCCACAGCTTAAAGATACATTTCCATTTTTACAATTCACTACAGATATTTTAAAAATATCTTGTGCTGATGAGCAGAAGTGCATTTTGCCACTTAACAGGTTATAATTTGCAATATTTTCCCATTCTTCATATGTACCTAAGAAAAAAATGTCTGAAGGTTGCTTATTCAATGATTCGCTGATTTTAGTAATGTTCTTTCCAACAATTATTGCATCTGCACGAAGTCCTCCGAAGTATAGCGTTGTCATCTTGCTTGGTACTTTAAATATCCCACGCACATAAGCACTATAAAAGGCATTTTCCCCGATGGCAGTTATGCTTTCCGGCAAACGCACATCTATGGCATTATATGTAATAAAATTAAAAGCATGATTTCCAACGCTGCTTACTCCATCGTCTATGTAGACATATTCTATATAACGTCCGTTTTTTTCTGTGTCGCGATACCATGGCGCTATATTGGAATAAGTAGAATTGGTAGGGCTTGCATAATTATACATCGAACCAACGCCATAAATATATACAACATCCATACTTCCAGTATCGAATACTTTATACTTTACATTATTTCCGCATACCCCACTCAAAGTTATGTCTGCAAAAACAACATCAATCTCCGAATCTTCTTTTACCCCAAACGAGGTATTAAACTCAAGTTTTCCGTTTACTTTTAAATATGCACTGTTTTTTCCCGAGCTGTTGTTGATAGTGACGGTTACTTTCTCTCCCGGAATAATATATTGAGTGTCTAACGTAACACAGGTAACAGCGTTTCCTATCAAGGTTAACTTGAATTTGTCACCGAATATTGGCACTATTGTGCAATCATCGGTCGCAACAAAAGAACTTCCTACGCTTTCAACTCCATTGACAATCAATGATTTTACATATTTTGTATCATCCTTTGCGTAAAGAGACATCTCTTCGTTTGCATAAGCATACTCTTCAGATGCGAACGCTGAGTCCCTGTATCCATCAGCTATCGTTATCTTATATCCGTCCAGCTTTCTAAATTCTTTTAAAGTCGGTCTAGATACGTCCAGCTTAGCTCCGATCTCCCATACATCCTGCATATCAAATCCCACATTCGAGGCAAGAAATGTCTCTTTCATGAGATATGATGCGGTTACTGCTTCTCCGTTTGATGTAAGCGTGGAAAAAGAGCTATGCGATTGTCCTGAATTATAGTAGCATTTACTGATTGTTCCATTTGATACAGCAGCAATATACCCAACTTTGCCTTCTCTGGTGGTAGACTGAATCAGCGCCGTCTGGCTCTTCTGATATGCAACTCCATTACTGATGCTTCCGGCGGTTTGATATCCGACAATGCCACCGCAGTATGCATCGGAGTCACTCCTCCCTCCGTATGCGCTTCTGCTGCCGTCAGGTTTATACACATATATATTTTTTATACTTCCACCTGCTTGATAGCCTGCGATACCCCCTAGGAAAACAGCTTTTTCTGCGGATGCAGCGGACCACCCGGTGTAAATACAATTCTCTATTTCTCCACTCGTATACCCTACAATGCCCCCGGAATATGCTCTTGAGGCTGCGGAAATATCATCGGTGAAATTATCTACCGTTCCCTCACTTTCGCAATTCAATATAAAACCTTTAGCGTCGCAATATCCAGCAATGCCGCCGATATAAAGCCATTTTAACGAATATACAGCTTCGTCATCAAGGGAAACGCTTGATTTTGAGAATGCGGCACTAATCGTTCCCGTATTGTAGCCTGCTACTCCACCGACATATGCGGTAGAATGCCCTACTGCTTCACATTTTGATTGTTTCTGAATGTCAACATAGGTGATATACCCTGCATTATACCCTGCCACGATTCCGACATATCCTGTCCCGCCGATGAATTTAGATGTCATCGTGACATTCTTAAATTTTACATTGGAAATATGACCTCCGTTATATCCGAAAAGACCCGAATATTTGCAGTTGTCCAAAGACATTTGCAGATTACTTATCGTATGTTTTCCGCCATCAAAATGACCCTCAAACGGAGCAGTTTCCGAAATCCCCACCGGGCTGATTGTTTGTCCTTCAAAGTCAAGATCATTCGAAAGCACAACAAACTTTCCGTCCATATCATCACCGGAATTTACTTTTGTCACGAAATATTTCCACTCAGCAACATTGTCGATTACATACGGAGTTGTCTCTGTACCATCACCTGAATGGAATGAGTCCGCGGCAACTACTTCCGACACGGAAAATAATGCGCGTATAGTATGGTCGCCTCTGACTGTAAATGACTCACCTACTAACTCGTCTTCATCAATATATATTACATCTGTATAATAGCCTTCTTTAGGTTCAGCAGTTACCTGAACCTCCGTACCAAAGGCAATATAATCTCCGCTATTTATTGGATTACCGTTTGATGTTAATGTCACGGTTCCTCTGTCGCTTGACTGAATATAAATCGGATATTCCATAGCAGGAATCCACGCTGAAGATATATCTCCTGAGTCGCCGTTTACATCTTCCACAAAGTAAGACAGTCTGCCTTCTTGTCTCGCATCCAGATTCATGCTTATATCAATCGATGTATGGCCCTTATTTATTTCGATATATTCCGTCATTGAGTTTCTATCTGTGACAGCATCGGTCGAAACACAATAAAACAAAGTTCCCGCCTTTGATGAGTCAAAACTAAATCGTATGGTGCTTATGTCGGTTCTCTCCACCACAACATTAGACATCACAGGAGCACCTGACATCTCCACATCGCCCTCATTAAAGGTTATAAATCTGATTCCACCCTCTTGGCTTGTGCTTATCGATGAATTATAGAACACTGCTCCACCGTTGTAAATGCTCTTCGCGGTAGATGGCGAACATAATTCAGGGCTTATGGTATTTGCCCAGCTTTCTCCATTAAATCCATAATTTCCTGCTGGGTTCTTTAGATACACAGCCGTCCAAAAGTCCATGACAAGCTGTGTAGAATTTGTATCAAGAATTTCTGCAATCATCGAAAGTGTATCTCCGCCTCCTGCACTTTGTCTTGCTTTTAAGACATTTTGAAAAAGCGTATTTCCATTCGAATTTTCGATTTTTTGCGCGTATCTGGTTCTTATGTACTGTCCGAAAAGATATGAATTTGAGTAATTTGACAGAATGCTCGTCCAATATGTCAACGGGCTTCCTGCAGTATAGTTACTACTGTTGAAATATTCGATTCGGTTGCTCGTGGAATCTTCACCGCAAATCATATGTTCCGCCGCCATGGAAAACGCCTCGTTCAAGTATGTTTCCATACTGTCATAGCTCGATTCCTTTGTGCCTCCCGCATACTGATATGAGAAGTTAACAAGGTGCTGCGTTTCGTGCACTAAAGTTGAATATGTACTTTCAACATCATCAAGCAAACTATATCTCGATGAGCTCATCGCAGGATATGTATCCAAGTGAATGCAGTCCGTTCCGATTGCATAATTCGATGTGCCGACATAGACGCCGTTAATATACCCTGCACTATTTATAAGGTTTGCAGGCATGAAGTATCCGGCAGTGTATGATCCGGAAACGCCATTAATGTAGTTTTGATCAATATCGTAGCAATAAATTGCGAGCTTCTTGTCGTTGTCCGCATCCATCCAACTTCCAAATGCGGAGGTAATCTGTGGGCAATATGAATCAAACTGCTGTCCTATTTGGGCTGCAGTTGACGAACTCATCACCAGTCCGCTGTTTGCGTTTCCATCAGATGTGCATCCCCACACCGTGCAATATGTACCGATATACAGGCATTTCAGCGTGCGATACACGCCATTGTCATCTTTTATAGTCTTTGTCGTTCCTATCGAGGCCACCGATTCAAGCACATCATTTGCTTTGGATGACTGATTGCTGTCTGCAGGCTCGGACTGTGGTGTCGGAATATCAAAATGCGGTTCTGTGACATAAATCATTTCGCCGTTTTCAGGATTTACCGCTGTATCAATTATGCTTTCTCCATCCTCTTCAGATAATTCAACAGAATTTTCCTGCGCAAGATTAACATCCATTTCGCTTGAAAGTGATTCCTTCACGAGACTGTCCGCAGAAAGGTTTTGGCTTACCGCCGCAACCACACTTCCGGAGTACACATTCTCCGAAGGATCATCCAATTCATTATCTGCGAGGCTTTCGTTAGCATCAGCATTTACTGGGAACTCCGCATTTTTCACTCCTGTATCTTCACTACCGGAATTCTCGGTTGTACTATGTGCTATTTCTTGACTGGCGGAATCTCCAACCGCAGTATCCGGAGCATCTTGACTATCGGGATTCACTGCCACAGAATCCGATATGGCTTGGCTATCGAAATTCGCAGTTTCATTTTCCGCATAGGCCATGCTCGGCATCATGCATGTCACCATGCACAAAGTAAGTAGCAGGATTACTATTTTCTTTCCTCTCTTCTTCATCTTTCAGATTCCTTTCTCCAGAATATATATTGTACATATATTACATTAAGTTCATGCGCTTTCCGTCTGCGTTTTGGATACCGGTAGTGTTTTATACCCTTTCCAGCCTGCGATGTGGCGTTCGAGGGCGATGACATCTGCTTTGTCTATCACGCCATCTTGATTTATGTCAGCATTCTCAAGGGTAGCCTTGTAATTTTCCCAGCCGGCAAGGCTACGGCGCAGGTAGAGTGCATCTGCCGCATCAATTCTACCTGAACCGGTAAATTTGCCGAGTCCCGGGATTTTGGACTCACTTTTTCCAACAATACGAATGCTCATTCCGCCTATATTTCCATCGTTAGCCCTAAGCGAAAACAAAATTTGGTCCTCGATTCTGTCATCGTTACTAGGTTGAAATGCATCGGCGACCGTAATCTTCCATATAAAACATCGTATCCCATCAAAGTCCGTCTCATATGGTGCTTTAATTTCAATTCCCTCTACTTTTTTCTGTTCTTTTTTAAAATCATCATGACCGGTACTTGGATTTGGATTTGTTTTTATTTCTGAAACGGAAAGTGAAACTTTATTAAGCTGTCTGTTTCCCGCTTCGGCAATCACATAGAAGTACGCTTCCGTTTCGGCTTCATTCTTTTCTACCGCTTCATCAAAGGCAAACCGACCAATAAACTCTTCACTTTTCGCTCGTTCCGGTTTTTTAAAGTAGCCAAAGTTACGGAATTTTACAACATCCAGCGTCGTGCTATAGTCCTTCCCGTTATACATACCGTTTAATGTATAGCTTCCCGCTTTCTCAGCCTCCAAGCATTTGGCGCCTGACTGCTCATAATCCTTAATATTCAGTCCTTCTTCCGCTATATCGATATCATTTACAAGGCAATATTCCGTTCCCTGTTTTATCGCAAAATAAACAATGTTGTTGTCTCCCTCAGCCAATCCGATGTTCTTGAAAGGACTAAGGTCGCTCCCCCACTTTCTTATCTCCTCCGATAATGTCAGCTTGTCATCCTGCACCGAAGTAGAATAATAATTAAAAACATGCAGCATCGGTTCTGTGTCCGCCCCGTAAATTTTTAAACTGCTTAACTGCACATCATGCAAAGCTTCTCCTGATTTTTCTTTTAGATTAAACCACACCTCCGGATTGTTTGTAGTTTCATATTCATCTGTTAATGTAATTTTGCATAGCTGTAGTGCCTCGCCATTCAAATTTATCGTTTCTTCCTCATTTTCAATGATAATTCCACGAATTTCTGTTGCCATTCTCTTAGATCTGTCCCATAAAATTAATTCTAAATTTTCTTCTATGAGCGTATAAAAATACACTTCCGTGTTTTCTGCATTCCGTTCCGCTGCCTCATCGAACCTGAATTCACCTGTGGTAATCATATTCTTCGAGTTTGGTTCGGGATGTTCAAAAAAACTTTCTCCTATTTCCAAATCCAACCAGACAGTGCATTCCGTTTTATATATTTTTCCCTTGTATTCCGCCTGAATTATACTATTTCCAATGCTATCCGTATAAAGGGCATAATGCTTTGTATTTTGCGTTTTATAGATCCGGACAGTTGGTGCTTTTCCCTCAATTCCATGCACAGAGGGGTCTACCGCATAATAGTTTCCGTTTTCCTTTATCGCAAAAAATCCATGCACACCATAGCAGCTCAATGCCACCTGTCGAAGCTCCGACGCATGCAGAGAGCCTTCAGGAGAAACAATCTTTCCATCGGAATCCACCCTTAATTCACTATCGTACATGTATCGAGTGTAACCCGCTTCGGTATCGTAAGCATCATACCCATTGATCCAGTATAGTTGTTCTGTAGTCTCACTTGTGTCTGCAGACACGATACCGGTCATCGCCATAACAAGCACGGCTGTAAATAAAAATATCCTTATTATCTTTTTCATTTTGCCTCCGATCCCCTTGGAAATGCATTATAGGCTTTCCATCCCAAAAAAAAGCGTTCCTTCACATTATTTATCTATGTTCAAAGCATTCCGCTGAATGTTCAAAATTCAAAAAATATATTTATTATATCTATCCAAAATAGTTCGTATATAAATATCACACACTTTTATGCGACCCCCGGCACGCTTTGTGGGCATGCCGAGGGTCGTCATAACTCATTTTGTTCCTATGAATGTCTTGCACGGGTTTCGTGCGTCTTACCTATTACTTTTTCGTCCACTTTCTGTTAGCGTACTTGCACTGCTTCAGTTCAGTCTTTGCTACTAACTTGCCGTCTTTGTCATATACCATGACTCTTGCTTTATAGTAGTACATCTTGCCCTTCTTGCCTGCTGTGTTCAGGTAGTTCGGAACGTCCTTAGTCACTGCTGCTTTGTAGCCTTTTGCCTTCTTCGTGCTTCTGTAGAATTTGTACTTTACAGTGTATCCGTTCTTTTCGATTTCGGAAACATCGCCTTTGAGCGTAATTTTGATATTGCCGCTCTTCAGCTTAGCGGATCTTGCCTTCAAAGCAAGTTCCTTCACTGCTTTCTGTACATCGAAAGATGAATCGCCGATGGAAGCCTTGATTGCTTCTGCTTCAGCCTTAAGCTCTGCCATGGTCTTGCCGGTCTGAGCCTTCATTTCCTTATCAACAGCCGCTTTTTCGGCTGCGGAAAGCTTGTCATACTTGTCAGCGGCTTCTAAAACTTTTTCGTAATTTTCCGCATCGGCTGCTTTTACAACCTCGCCGTTAATCGTCATATTGTCCTTAATGAAGTCTTTTGCAACTTTTTCAGGAGTGTCCGTCGGAATTACGAATCCGCCGCCACCACCGCCGCCGGAAGATGCCCACGGAGTAACTGTGCCTGAAAGGACTGCGTAGTTTGTATCGTTTGGTGTGAATGTCCAACCGTAAGCCTTGCCTTGTTCAATTGCCTGTGCCGCTCCGTCATTCCATGTAAATGTACCTGCACTTGGTGTTAATGCTGTCAAATTTGCAGGAGTAATATCTCCCAATGTTTTTCCAGACGCAGTAACCTTATCAAATTCTAAGTTTCCTGTAACCTTAGCCGGTGTGATGGTAACTTTAATAGTCTTTGTTACTGTTGCATAAGCAGCGTCATTCGGAATAAATGTAACCTCATAGTTTCCGCTGCCTGCAACAGTCGTTGGTGCAGTTACACCTGCTGCCCAAGCGAACATACCTTCTACATCACTAGTTCCTTCCGGAGTAAGCTCTAATGTCGGATTATACTCAACATTAATGTCTTTTACGGTTACATTAGGAATATCCTGATCCGTCACTGTAACATCAACATCTACGGTCGTGTCTGCATAGTTATCAGATGTAATCGTAAATTTAACGGTTGCACTCTGTCCGGCAGTTGCTCCCTCCTTAAGCTCAAAGAGGAATTTTCCATCTTCTGTTCTATCCATTTCCATAAGAATATCTTCTCCGGTTGTAGCACCCTGTATCAAGGTTACCGTGCCGGCATCCTTTGGCATGAATTTCGCTAAATCAACTGTCTGGGAATTCTTATCTCCTGCCTTCACAACGATTTTCTGAGTCGGAATGGTTACGATACCTTTTGTAATCTCAAATGTCCAAGTTGAATCGTCAATGGATTCTGCTGCTGTATAGTTTAAGCCTTCTGCAACAGTAATTGTTACTGTATAGTTTCCGATTGCATAAGGTGCAATGGTCTCCCCATTATATTTTACGGAGATATTTCCCATGCCTTCAATGCCCGCTGCCGGTACAACTTGTGCATATTTTGCCTTTCCATTGAAGACTAAGTTTGCAGGAGCTGTAAAGGCAAAGTCTGCCGCACTTGGAGCGATTTTTTCAATTACAAAGCTTCCAATTTCAATATTGTCCTTCGCAGCATAGTTAGTACCTTCTGCTACATCAATACTGATTTGATAGGTTTCTGCATTCTTTGGTAATTCGCTTTTCCCGTTATATTTAACGGTGATATCGCCCATTCCTACAATGCCCGTTTTTGCGTTTACCGTTACGGCATGCGTTTCTGCATCATAAGAAATTGTATCATTTCCACTCAGCACGAAATCTGTACCGGTCGGCTCAGCCTTTGTAACAGTAAGCTTATTGGTTCCTTCTACAGTCACATTATAGTTGTGGTTACTACTTGTTCCGGTAACATCATAAGTTCCCACCGGGCTTGTTTCTGTTGCCCCACTGCTATACTGCATGTTGAGAACTTCGTAGTTTTCGCCTATTGCCAGTGCACTGCCTTCTTTTAATGTTCCGGTAAAGCTTGGATTTGCCTGACCATAAGGTCTTTCTGCTGCGTCAACTACAACTGTAACCGGTTTCGCAGTAATAGCTACACCTTCTGTAAGTTCAATATTTGACACATCAAGGGTATAGTTTTCATAACCTGCACCGGAATATGCTTCAAAGTTTACAGTAATCTTGTTAGCGCTATCTACATCTTTACTGTTAAATTCAGCATGATAATCAACTTCAACTTTATCCCCTGCTTTAACCATCGCAGCCGGATTTACTTCAAACTTTACAAGCTGATTTGCGTTTTTGCTGCCATCATATTCCTTTGTCAATGTGCCGGATTTGTTCAAAAGGTCTGCATTGGTCAACTTCTTCTGTGCTACCGTCAAAGTATATGACTTTTCTGTTGCTGCATACTTTTGTTCACCAACAGTAACTTGTGCAGCTGTTGCAGTAATTACAGCGGTTCCTGCTCCAACGATTTTTACTTCTCCGGTCTTTTCATTTACAGTCGCAACTTTTTCATTGCCGCTCTTATAGCTGATTTCTCCGCCCTGTGTCGTTGCTGCAGGTACGATAAATGCGGTATCACCATAAGTCTTGCTTACTGCTTTTCCGAATTCTCCAGTGAAGTCCTGAAGCGGCAAATCAGTTACCTTAAAGGCAACTGAGCCTGTTTTTGGTGTGCTTACATAGTTCGCTTCCGTTTTATTTGGGATGAATACATAGTATAAGGTTGCATCTCCTACCTTATCGAATTTGCCTACAGCTGGATTTTTCAGGGATTTATCCGTGTACCATGAAATAGTTCCCGTTACCGTTTCTGCTATATCTTCTGGAATTGTAACACCTTCAGCCTCTGCAGGTCCATTCTGCGGGTAGCTGTTTCCAATAAAGACATCTTTCTTCAGTCCCAGCAAGGCTTCGTTGAATGTATAGTTTGCTTTTTCAATAGTGAATGCCTTCGCTGCACTGGTAGCACCTTCATGGCTTTCATCTCCTGCTATCGTTGCTTTTACCCAATAATTTCCTGCATTTTTTGGCACCTCGCTAAGCGGTGTTGTGCATGCTTCATTATCGTAATAAGCAAAGGTAACTGCACCTGCACTGCCTGTTTTCGTGATGTCTGTCGGGTCGCTTACCGCCTGTCCATCATAAGGCTTGCCTTGGTAGCTATTGATTTTGATGGTGCTGGCAGGAAGAGTGATTTTTACTGGTGCACTTGTAATCTTGGGTGTAACAGTCTCATAGTTCGTATCACCGAAATCAAAATCCTCTTTTATACCAACCGCAACATTTCCCGTGGCTTTTCCATTTGCTTTTACTGTAAATGTGAGGATTTTAAAGCCGTCTCCATTGTACCCTTGATTAACTCCACCAGCTGTAAACTTCATGCTTTCCGCCGTATAGTCATACGCGGTGAATCCGCCTTTTTCCTTACCCTCCGGAACAGCAGTTGGTGTGCCTACAAGTTCAAATCCATCTGGAATGTCTAAGGTAAATTCAATAGTCGCCAAATTGGTTCCAGTTGCATTTGCTATGCTGATTGTGTAATCAACATTTTCTCCGACTACAACTTGTGTTTTACTCGGCTCAATTTTTAAATCCAAGCTACCACTAGCAAATGCTGGTATAACATTGGTTGGCACAAGCAAAAGCAACGCCGCTACAGTCGCAATAAGTTTTTTAAACTTCCTCATTTTTTCTCCTTTCATTTTTTTATTTAATATAATAGATTACTTCCCTTTACATGATCGTAAAGGCGTTGATAATCTCTCATATTAACTTTTCCATCTTTTGTTGTATCAACAACGGACAGCATATAGCTTTCTACAATCTTATTACGCCCACGCACATGGTCATAAAGCCTTTGATAGTCTCTCATGTTTATTTTACCGTCCGCAGTCGCATCACCCAACAAACAAATCTTTGCATCTTGCACTACAGCTTTGCTGCCCACAGTAACAGCGTATTCGCGCGTTACATGATTCTTTTTCAGAATTTGCAGAGTATAGTTTCCGGCTGCAACTCCATCAAGAGAATATTCCGTGTTGTTCCCCTTCTTGACTCGTGTACGAGTTGCTAAGGTTTCGCCTGCCTTGATTAAATTGATTGTTACATCTGCTTCTATATCTCCGAAGCTCGTCACCGTTCCGCTTACTGTTACGCCCTCAGAAAGTTTCTTTGCTGCCTTGAAAGCGTCCAAAGTCGTCTTTTCAGCGACAATATACTTGGAGAAGTGTTTCGTCTTGAAAACAAACTGGTTATTTTTAA
>UMLR01059555.1_pt1 | contig 11083 bp, 12 predicted proteins | sample 1966741 | NCBI WGS metagenome assembly UMLR01 (sample SAMEA4836207, study PRJEB28245) | human gut metagenome | biome: gut microbiome; material: fecal sample | place: Denmark | collected 2008 | reverse complement strand
TAGTTCCGAACTCGACGTAATCCAAGACACCGCGTGTTCAACACATTTGCTTCATTCACCAACGTGGATTGATTTTTGGGTTGAACGCGCGGTAGCCCGTCATATAAAAAACTAGAACACTTAAATAAAAATTCACCATTTAGTTGATTTTATATTAATAATATTTTGTTAAGATATGTTAAGTTATTGAGCTTTTATTAAAGGTTTTTACTTTTTGTTATGAATTTAAACGAATTATGCTTACTTGAATTTCTCAAAAACTCCGAAGGGTTAACACAGCTTGTTATACTTTTGAATAGCAATTTTCCCAAAGATATTTTGTTAACAGCTGTACAAGATGAAAATTATGTTATATAGTTAAAATATTATGGAGAATTTTAACTTTAGCAAAAAAAAATTATCAGTAAGTGCGATATGCATTCTTTTTATTGTACTTTTTATGGTATTTAATTTTTCAAATATCATTACCTTTTTTGGCACCATTGAAAACAAAACTTTTGATTTAAGACAAAACATAATAGCGCCATATAAAAAGGTAAGTAAGGATATTGTCATAATTACAATTGATGACAAAAGTTATGAAGGTTTGACGCAAAAATTTGGTGAGTGGCCTGTTCCAAGAGGAGTCTATGCAAGGCTTGTCAGTGAAATTGAAAAACAAAACCCCAAAGTTATAACTTTTGATTTGATGTTTGTAAACCCAATGCGATATATGAAAGAAAATGATGCCGCGCTTGTTGAAACATTCAAGAAAAACAAAAATTTATATACCGCAATAAATTTTGACAATCAAGACAGACGCTCAAGAAAGCCAATAGAACTTCCTGAAAAGCTTATGACATCTGTTGTATCAAGTTCAAAAAACATTAATTTTCAAAACGACAAAATCAATTTTAGCAATTGTCGTTCGATTTTGTCGGGGATTATAAATGCAACTTCAAACATCGGGCATGTCAATATGACAAGAAGTGACGATGGAATTGTGAGAACTTTTCCCGTATTTGTGAAATATCGCGATGATTTTTATCCTCATTTGGGCTTAAAAACAATTAATGGATATTTAAATCAAGAATATCAAATTTATAACATTGACAAAAGAAACAATTTGTTGTTGCAAGATATCAAAATTCCGCTTGACAATGAAGGTTTTGCCATTTTGAACTGGTATGAATCTCAAAACGGCAAAGTTGGTGGGTTCAACACATATTCTTTGTTTGACGTAATTGAGGCTATGGATCAAAACACTTTAAATGAATTTGATTTCAAGGATAAAATTGTTTTAATAGGCACATCTGCTTCATCTTTGTATGACATAAAAAGCGCTCCGACTGATAAATTTTTGCCGGGTGTAGGGTTAATTGCCACTTTCATCAATAATGTTTTGGATAATAATTTTATTTATAAAGCAAGCGTTCAAACTAATTTCATCATTGCGATAATTTTAAGTGTTGTGATTGTTTTAGGGCTTTTGTTTATAAATTCAACTGTTTTATCGGTTGTTTTTGCGCTTTCATTGGCAATTGTTTATGTGATTGTTGCAACTGTTTTTATGCACTATTTCAACCTTTGGCTAGGTGTAATTTTACCAATATTAATGATGACAACAACTTTTATAGTTATGTACATTTATAAATATCTTTTAAAAGCAAAAGACTTAGAATATACATATAAGCTAGCGACAACCGATGCAATGACCGGCTTATACAATCATCGTTATTTCCAAGAACAAATGTTTTTGTCCGTTGAAACCGCAAAACGCTATGAAGGTGTGACATCACTTATTTTAATAGACATAGACTTTTTCAAGAAATTTAATGACACCTATGGTCACCAAGCCGGTGATGCTGTTTTGAAACAGGTTGCACAGATTATAAAGCAAAACATAAGAACAACCGATATTCCATGCCGATATGGTGGAGAAGAAATGAGTGTCATTCTCTCAAACACCAACTATGAAAAAGCTCTTCTTACCGCGCAAAAAATATGTGATGCTGTTTCTTCAAGACAATTTAAGTTAAATAATGTTGTAACGGTGAATGTAACAATTAGTTTGGGAGTTGCTTCTTTTCCAAAAGATGCAAAATCTGTTGAGGATATGATTGAAGTTGCCGATAAAAATTTATATTTAGCAAAAGAAAACGGACGTAATCAAGTGGGTAATTTTGTAAAACAAAACCGTGAAAATGAAAATATTGATAACAATCAATAACTAATAGGTGTGGTGTTTTTTTGTAAAATATATTATAATAGATTACAAAGTATAAGAAAAAGAGAAGTTTAAATAAATGTTAGAAATGAAAGTAATGGGAATTGCAATTGATACTCGAACAGGAGCGCCAATTGTTGTTTTACATGATTTAGATAACAGAAAAGCACTTCCTATTTGGATAGGCTCGGCAGAAGCCAGTGCAATAATTCGTAAAATTGAAAACATTAGTGTCACAAGACCTTTAACCCATGACTTAATAATTGATATAATTAAAAAAACCGGTTATGAAATTGACAGAGTTGAAATCAATGATGTTGAAAATGATACATATTTTGCAGACATTTGCTTGAAAGACAAAAACAGAGAAAACGAAATTCGTATTGATTCTCGTCCGTCAGATGCGATTGCGGTTGCGATTCGTGCGGATGTGCCAATATTAATCGGAACAAGTGTTATGGCAGAAGGTGCAATTTCTGTTAATTCTCAAAAAGAGGAAGAAGAAGCTCAAGAGTTTAAAAGCTTTATTCAAAATATAAAGCCGTCTGATTTTGGAAAAATTCTGGGACAAAACAATGAATCAGAACAATAGGCAGTTTTTTTCGTTTAGTTATAGTTTATATAAAGGAAAATAAAAATGGAAAATCAAAAAGTGACAAAAGATATGGGAATAATTGAAATTCTCCAAATAAAACCACAGGCTTTAGAAATTTTTGGAAAATATGGCATGGGATGTATCGGGTGTGCTGCTGCAAAATTTGAAACATTGGAAGCCGGTGCCATTGTTCATGGCATTGACCCTCAAGCAATGGTTGATGAAATCAATGCTCTTGCTGACTAAACTTTATATAACTTAACGATTTAACCAAACAGTATTATATTTAAAAAATTTTTATGTTATAAAATATATAATAAGTTAAAGAAGAATTAGTACAATTAAATTAGGAGAACAAAATATGTCAGTTGGTTCATTTGTGTTTATGTTACACTCACACCTACCATATTATAGAAAGGCAGGCATGTGGCCTTTTGGTGAAGAAAATTTATATGAATGTATGTCAGAAACTTATATTCCTTTGATTAAAGCCATTGAAGAGCTTTATGATGACGGGATTATGGCTAAGTTGACTGTTGGAATTACACCAATTTTGGCAGAACAACTTAATGATGAGCATTTGAAAAACGGTTTTGTTGCTTATTTAGATGAAAAATTGCGCGTTGCTCAAGAAGATATTGAAAGATATCCTAATGAAAATGTTGCTCACTCTCAACATTTACGTTATTTAGCAGAATATTACCAAAAGTGGTATGGCAATATCAGAGATTTATTTGTTAATAAGTATAATAAAGACTTGATTGCTCAATTCAAAAAGTTCCAAGATTTAGGGGCGATTGAAATTACAACATCAGGAGCAACCCATGGCTTTTCACCTTTGTTGTGCACAGATGCAAATTTGAATGCACAATTTAAAGTTGGTTCAGATACTACGAAAAGATTGTTTGGCAAAAAAGCAAAAGGTTGTTGGTTGCCGGAATGTGCATATCGCCAAGGATATTTATTCCGCTCTAAAACAGGTGATAAGAAATGGCGTCCGTCAATTGAAGTTACTTTGCAAAACAATGGCATTGAATATTTCTTCACAGAATCTCATGTTATTGAAGGCGGTAATTCAATAGGAAATCGTCGTGTTATCGGTATGTATGGAAATATTGAATACATTCCTCTTCCTGAACGTGAAAAGACAGGTTACGACACATTCAGCGCCTATTGGTTGCCGGATGCACAGGTTGCTGTTATGGGAAGAAATGAAAGAGCCGGTTATCAGGTTTGGTCGGCGGCTGATGGATATCCTGGCGATGGATGTTATCGTGAGTTTCACCGTAAAGATGCTAATTCGGGATTAAATTATTGGAGAATAACAAGCCCAACAACCGATTTAGGCGATAAAATGCTTTACGACCCTGTGCTTGCTATGTCGCAAGTTAATTCAAACTCAGACCATTATGTGACATTGTTGTATCATTTATTAAATGACCACAAATTGGCTACAGGTGAAGAAGGTTTGGTGATGGTTTCATTTGACACTGAACTTTATGGACACTGGTGGTTTGAAGGTGTTGAGTTTATTAAACAAGTTATTACAAAGCTTGACAAATATCAAAAAGGCATTGAACGTTTGACAGCTTCTGAGTATTTGGAAAAACATCCGCCAAAAGAAGCAATCCAAATTCCTGAAAGCAGTTGGGGACAAGGCGGACACTTCTGGGTGTGGCAAAACCATTTGACAGAGTGGATGTGGCCAATCATTCACAGTTGTGAAAAACGCATAAGTGATATTGTTTCAAAATATGAAAATATCCCAAGTGATAAGTTGCTTCACCGTGCTTTAAATCAGCTTTCGCGTGAAAATTTGCTTCTTCAAAGTTCAGACTGGCCGTTTTTGATTACAACTTGGCAAGCTAAGGACTATGCCACTGACAGATTCCGTGAGCATGTCGAAAGGTTTGAACAAATTGCTGAAATGATTGAAAATAACAATATTGATGAAGCTAAATTATCAGAAATAGAATCTATAGACAATTGTTTCCCGGATATTGATTATAGAGTTTATTTGCCAATTGAAGAGGGTGTTATTCCTCAACAAGAATGCAAATTGGCTCCATTATATCAATAACTGATGGAACTTCCTTATATTAATGCAGAAAATTATAGCGAATAAAAAATTTAAATTTTTTATTCGCTTTTCTTATTAGAAACAATATTTTTCAACGGCAAAAGCAAAACCATCTTCATCAATGGATTTTGTAATATAATTTGCTTCTTTTTTTAAATTTTCACTTGCGTTTCCCATTGCTATTTTGATTTTCGCACTTTTTAATAAATAAATGTCGTTGTCTTCATCGCCAATTGCAAGAATTTCATCTTTTTTAATATTAAAAAGATTGCTTAAAAAACCAACAGCTGTTCCTTTGTTTGAATTTTTGCTTGAAATTTCACAAAAGTTTTTTGTAGAGCGAACAATATAAAGTGAATTTTTGTATTTTTCTTGAAGCTCACAAGTTAAATCCTCAATCAATTTGGCATCAGGGTCAATTGCAAGGATTTTATTAACTTGATTGTTTAAATCTAAATCAAGCAGGTTTTCAACGATTTTATAAGGGATTAAACGTTTGTTTGTGTAATCTTTGATTATATTGTTGTCATGTTCACAAAATAGCTCATCATTTAAGTATAAATTTGTGTGGATATTTTTGTTTTTTAATTCTTGAAGAATTTCAAGTGCCAAATTTGGCTTGACCGGGTCAACATATAATGTTTTTTTATCATTGCAAGAATTTTTAATCAAAGCACCTTGATAGCATACCAAAGGTGTAGAAAGATTAAGCATTTTTGCAATTTTTATTGCAGCACAATACATTCTGCCTGTGGCAAGCACAACTTTAATGTTTTTTTTAGTCAATTTATTAATCGCATTGATAACATTGTTTGAAACGGTAAAGTCTTTTTTCAAAATAGTACCGTCAATGTCGGTGACAACCATCTTAATCATAATTAAACGTTCAATTTTTCTTTTGTATAGTTAATTAAGCCACCTTTTCTGATGAGGTTTTGTATTTTTTCAGGGTATGAATTTGTTTTGTACTCTTTGTTTTGTGTAACATTTTTTATTATGCCGTTTGCAATGTCAACTTCAATTTCATCACCGTTTTTGCAATCGTTGACAAACTCCGATTGTTCCAAAATTGGAAGACCAATGTTTATAGCATTGCGAAAGAAAATTCTTGCAAAAGATTTGGCAATTATACAAGAAATTCCTGAAGCTTTGATTGAAATTGGAGCATGTTCTCGAGAAGAACCACAACCAAAATTTTCTCCGCCAACCATGATATCACCTTGTTTTACATTCTTAACAAAGTCCTTATCGATATCCTCCATACAGTGTAATGATAATTCTTTTTCATCACTAGTATTTAAATATCGTGCAGGGATAATCACGTCTGTGTCTACGTTATCGCCATATAGGTGAGATTTTCCAAAAAATTTTTTTTCCATTTTCATCCATTTCTCCATTTACAAATCCGTTTTTTTGTAGTATACATAAAAGATAAGATAGTTTCAACAATAATTTAATAATGGTACTTAGAAAAATGAAGGAGATTTAAACATGAATTACTACATCGGAGAAGCTGCAGGAAAAGTTTGGGAATACTTAAACAACCAAAAGACTAAAGAAGCAACATTTTCAAAGTTGGAAAAGGATTTAGATTTAGATGACAACTTTATAAAAATGGGTATAGGCTGGCTTGCTTATGAAGGAAAAGCAGACTTGTCAGGCAAAGGTGCTCGTGCAAAAGTAAGATTGGTTGAAAATCAAAATTAATTTTCTAAAAAAGCAAAAAGCCTCAAGTCAAAGTGATGATTTGAGGCTTTTTTGTGTTTTAATTGTATTAAACGATAAATTAAGGTAAAAACAAATGATGTACATAAAAAAACTAAATAAATATACAACCCCTGATGAAAACGGTTTTTATGGTGAATTTGGCGGGATGTTTGTACCTGAAGGGTTTAAAAATGTTTTAAGAAAGCTTGATGATGAATTTGAAAAATGTGTCAATGATGAAGGTTTCTTAAAAGAGGCTTATTCCTTGCTTTGTGAGTATTCAGGACGCCCAACACCTTTATACTATGCAAAAAATTTGACCCAACATTATGGAAAAGGAAAAATCTATTTAAAACGTGAAGATTTAAACCACACAGGCGCTCACAAAATAAACAATGTAGTCGGTCAAGGTTTGCTTGCAAAAAGAATGGGTGCAAAAAAAGTTATAGCCGAAACAGGAGCTGGACAACACGGTGTTGCAACGGCCACAATTGCTGCTTTGCTCGGGCTTGAGTGCACAATTTTTATGGGAGAAGTTGATGTTGAACGTCAAAAGTTAAATGTCGAGAGGATGGAACTTTTAGGGGCAAAAGTTGAAAGTGTCAAAACAGGCACAAGAACTTTGTCAGATGCTTGCGATGCGGCCATTGAGTATTGGTTAAACAACAGTGATGATGTTTTCTATATCCTTGGCTCGGCGGTTGGTCCTCATCCATATCCCAAAATGGTAAGATTTTTTCAAAGCATTATTGGAAGCGAAATAAGACAACAAATTCTTGCAAAAGAAGACAGATTGCCAAATTATGTGCTTGCTTGTGTTGGTGGCGGAAGCAATGCCATTGGAGCATTTTATGCGTTTCTTGATGATGAAAATGTTAATTTAATCGGGCTTGAAGCTGCAGGCTTAGGAATTGACACTGACAAAACCGCTGCCTCTTTGACTTTGGGCAAAAAAATTGTGCTTCATGGTGAAACTCAATATGTTTTGTGTGACGAAAATGGAAATGTGAAAGAATCCTACAGCATTTCAGCAGGACTTGATTACCCTGGATGTGGCCCTGAACATTGCTTTTTAAAAGATATCGGACGAGTTAAGTATGAACCGATTACAGACGATGAAGCGGTTAATGCTTTTGCTCTTTTGACGAAAAAAGAAGGAATTGTGCCTGCCATTGAGTCTTCACATGCTTTGGCTTATTTAGATAAATTAATGCCAAAAACAAAAAAAGATGATATCATTATTGTAAATCTTTCAGGTCGCGGCGATAAGGACGTCGAAAGAATTTTGAAATTGTTAAAAGATAAAAAAGATTTTGAGTGTATTAAAAAAGTTTAATTTGAGGAAAAAGGAAACGATGAGTGAAAACGAAGTAAAAATCGAAGAAAAGTTTATTGAGCAGGCAAACTTAATTGCACGTGGAGCCGAAATTATTCCAAATGGCGTGATGGAGCTTGCAAAACGACTTCAAGAAGCTGAAAAAAATAATAAACCGTTAAGAGTCAAACTCGGACTAGACCCGACTCGTCCTGATTTGCACTTGGGACACACTGTTGTTATGAGAAAATTAAAGTTGTTTCAACAGTTTGGGCACAAAGTCGTTTTGATTGTTGGTGGTGCAACTGCCATGATTGGTGACCCCTCAGGAAAATCTCAAACAAGACCAAGTTTGACTAAAGAAGAAGTTGAAAGTAATGCAAAAACATACTTTGAACAAATGGATAAAGTTGTTAATATAAAAGAAGCAGAAGTAACAAACAATGCCAATTGGCTTCATAAAATGGGGCTTGTTGATTTGTTGAAACTTGCTTCCAATGTTACCGTTGCAAAACTTATGACTCGTGATGATTTTCAAAAACGTTATCAAAGCGGGCAACCAATTGCCGTTCACGAATTTTTCTATCCTCTAATGCAAGCTTATGACTCGGTTGTGGTTGATGCTGATATTGAGCTTGGTGGAACAGACCAAATGTTCAACCTTTTGCTTGGACGTGAAGTTCAACTTGCTTATGGCAAAGAAAATCCTCAACTTGTATTTTTGTTGCCTTTGTTGGAAGGAACAGACGGTGTTTTGAAAATGTCCAAAACATATCCTCAAAACTGCATTTCTTTGACAGAAGAACCAAAAAATATGTATGGAAAACTTATGTCAATTAAAGATGAAATGATTATGAGATATTATACTTTATTGACAGATAAAACAGATAATGAATTAAAAGAAATTGAAAAAAGACTTAAAAATGGTGAAAATCCACGTAATATAAAAATGGAGCTTGCTTATTATATTACAAAAGAATACTGTGGTGAAAACAGTGCAAATTCTGCTCAGGAGGATTTTATAAACGTTGTTCAAAATCACCAAACGCCTGAAGATATTGATGAAATAAACGGAATAAACAAAAACATTTTGGATATTCTTGTTGAAAAGAACTTTGCAAAAAGTAAATCAGAAGCAAAACGCTTGATACAACAAGGCGCTGTTAAATTTGACGATGAAAAAATTGATGACATAAATTTTGTTGTTACAAAAAGTGGTATTATAAAATCAGGAAAAAGAAACTATGTCAAAGTTGTATAACAATGTGCTTGAATTAATTGGAAACACTCCTTGTGTTAAAATAAACGAACTTGTTGATGATGGGGCAAATCTTTATGCCAAGCTTGAATATTTTAACCCCGGATTTTCAATAAAAGATAGAGCTGCATATAATATGCTTGTGCAGGCTATGAAAGATGGGAAAATCAATAAAGACACGGTAATTATTGAGCCTACAAGTGGAAACACCGGAATTGGGCTTGCTCTTGTGTGTTCAATATTTAAAATGACACTTATTCTAACAATGCCCGAAAGTATGAGTTTGGAACGTCAAAAAATGTTAAAACATTTAGGCGCAAAGCTTATTTTGACAAAAAAAGAACTTGGCATGCAAGGGGCTGTTGATGAAGCCATAAAAATAAACAACGAAACAAAAAACAGCTTGATTATGTCGCAGTTTGACAATCCAAACAATCCATTGGCGCATGAAAAAACAACGGCAATTGAGTTATTTAATGATTTTGACGGAAAAATAGATTATTTTGTTGCTTCGTTTGGCACAGGCGGAACCGTAAGTGGAGTTGGCAAAAAACTTAAAGAACTTATACCAAATATAAAAATAATAGCTGTTGAACCGGCTGAAAGCCCTCTATTATCTCAAGGCAAAGCTTCTTCACATGGTATTCAAGGAATTGGTGCAAACTTTATTCCTGACAATTTAGATAAAAGCGTCATTGATGAAATAATAACCGTCAAAACAGTTGATGCAATTAAAACTGCAAAAGAAGCGGCTAAAAAAGAAGGTATTTTGTGTGGTATTTCATCCGGCGCAAACATTTTTGCAGCAAAACAAATTGCAAATAAAAATAAAGGTAAAACAGTTGTCACCGTTTGCACGGATTTGGCAGAGCGTTATATTTCAACTGCCTTATTTGAGTGAAAATTTCAAGAAAGATAAAAAATGTTAAAAAAAATCTTAATAATGTTATTTCTATTTTTTGTTTCAGCAGGGCAAATTTGGGCAAAAGACTTAAAATTTGCTCAGATTGCCGATGTTCATTATAATCTTGATGAAACTTCAAACTCAAAACAAAGTTTAAAATGGGCAATTGATGAGTTGAACAAAATGAATGATTTAGATTTTGTAGTATTTTTGGGTGATAATATCGAAAAATCAAACAAAGAATCCTTAAAAAGTTTTTTAAATGTTGTAAATTCTTTAAATAAGCCTTATTATCTCGTTTTAGGCAACCATGATGCACATAAAATATCCGGAATAACAAAAGATGAGTATTTAGATGTTGTATTAAACTACAACAAAAATCAAAAGGCTTTTTCTTCAAATTATATGTTTGCCCCCCAAAAAGGAATGAAATGTCTTGTACTTGACGGTGTTATGCCTTTTATGCCAAGCAAACACGGTCAATACACGAAAGAGACACTGAAGTTTGCAAAAAATAATTTGAAAAAATATAAAAAAGATAAGTTTATAATTTTCCAACATTTTCCAATATATGAGCCGTTTGAAGAACAAGCACAAGAAATTTATGAAAAAGAGGCATACTTAGATTTATTAGAGGATTTTGATAATATACTGTTAATAAGTTCCGGTCATTACCATGCTTCAAAGTCAACATATGATAAGAAAAATGTTCTTCACCTTTCAACCGAGTCATTTGCAAAAGAAGGGCATTATTTTGATATTGTTGAAATAAAATTGCAAGATAGGAAAACTAAAAAATTTGAAATAAATGTAAAACATATTCATTTGCAATAAATATGTGTCCCAACGTTTTATATGACAGTCAACGACGAATCTGCAGTTCGTTATATAAAAAAACATGAAGAATAAGATATAATTGAACTTTAACGCTATAACTAATCTAAAGTCACTCCACGTTGGGGAATGAAGCCAACTTGTTGAACGCACGAAGTCCGTCATATAAAACGCTGGTTGGGGC
>UMLR01037211.1_pt1 | contig 11192 bp, 7 predicted proteins | sample 1966741 | NCBI WGS metagenome assembly UMLR01 (sample SAMEA4836207, study PRJEB28245) | human gut metagenome | biome: gut microbiome; material: fecal sample | place: Denmark | collected 2008 | reverse complement strand
ACAGCCCCAGAAGAAATAATTAAGGCACAGATGTGATGTCGGAGCAAGAGAAAATACCAAACAGGTATTTTCCTCGCAGCGATTATCTTCACATCTGTGCCTTAATTATTTCTTCTGGGGTGTCTGTTAGCCTAAGAATTATTAGTCAGCCTTTGGACCTGCCTCAGCAATATTCTTAGGCATATTAGGATATTTCTTAGTAAAGTTATCCTGGAACATCTTAGCAAGCTTCTTAGCCTGTGCATCGTAAGCAGCTTTATCTTCCCATGTGTCACGAGGGTTCATAATTTCAGAAGGTACGTTAGGACATGTCTGAGGAATGTCTACGTTAAATACTTCATCATGTTTGTACTCTACGTCATCAAATGTTCCGTTTAATGCTGCAGTTACCATTGCACGAGTGTATTTTAACTTCATACGGCTGCCTACTCCGTAAGGGCCACCTGTCCATCCTGTGTTAACAAGATATACTTTAGTGTTGTATTTTTCAATTCTTTCTCCGAGCATGTTAGCGTATACGGATGGATCCATTGGCATGAATGGTTCACCGAATAATGTGGAGAATGTTGGCTGTGGTTCTGTGATTCCACGTTCTGTACCAGCAAGTTTGGATGTGAATCCTGTTACGAAGTGGTACATAGCTGCGTTCTCATCTAATCTGGAGATTGGAGGAAGTACACCGAATGCATCAGCAGTTAAGAAGATAACTACTTTAGGGATTCCGCCAACACCAGGAATCTGTGCGTTGGAAATATAATCAACTGGGTATCCTACACGAGTATTCTCTGTAAGAGATCCATCATCAAAGTCAAATTCGCGAGTTTCGTCATCCATGATAACGTTCTCTACAAGGCTTCCGAACTTGATAGCGTTGTAGATTTCTGGTTCGTTCTCTGCGCTTAAGTTAATACATTTAGCGTAGCATCCGCCTTCGAAGTTGAAGATACCTCTGTCAGACCAGCCGTGTTCGTCATCACCGATTAATTTACGGTTAGGGTCTGCAGAAAGAGTAGTCTTACCTGTTCCGGATAAACCGAAGAATACAGCTGTCTCATGAGTTTCTGGATCCATGTTAGCGGAGCAGTGCATTGGAAGTACACCTTCTTTTGGCATTAAGAAGTTCATTACAGAGAATACAGACTTCTTAATCTCTCCTGAGTACTGGGAACCACAGATAACTACCTGTTTCTGTTCGTAGTCAACGATGATAGCTGCTTCAGAATGAGTTCCGTCGATTTCTGGAATACATTTGAATCCAGGTGCAACGAAGATAGTGAAATCAGCTTCGCCATAGTTCTCTAATTCTTCTGCTGTAGGACGAATTAAGAGTTCATGAATGAAAAGGTTCTGGCTTGCTAATTCGTTAATGATACGGAACTTTCTTGTGCAGACAGGATCAGCACCAGCCATACCATCAAAGATGAAGATTTCTCTGTTCTGAAGGTAAGCGATTACTTTAGAACGAATTGCATTGAACTTCTCCTGAGTGATAGGAACGTTAACGCTTCCCCATGCAATGTCATCATGAACAGAAGGAGTATCAACGATAAATTTATCTTTAGGAGAACGTCCTGTATATTTACCTGTAGTTACAACGAGTGCACCAGTGTTAGAAAGCTTGCCCTCGCCTCTTCTTAAAGCTGCCTCTGTTAACTGTGCAGGTGTTAAATTGCGGTAAACTGCTTTAGGATTCACAATCCCAAGTTTTTCGATACCATATGTTTCCATAGTATTACCTCCTAAGTTGTATTTAAATTAAACTGTTGTACTTTTTATCGCGTACGTTGTCTATTGTACACTTTTTGTGTCGATTTTCCAATGAAAAAAGAATAAAAATCCCCAATAATGAAATTCTATTATTTTTTCAAACACGCTCTAGTATAACAATGCAGGATTGAAATGTCAATTATTCAAAACAAATAAAATGACCAATTATGAGTAAAAATATTAAAAATATTTAAAAAACGCGTGTATACAAGCAATATTTTTAAGGAACCTTGCTGAGAATTTCTGTTTCCTTTTCTATTTCCTGCCTTAAAATTGCAAAATTGCAAGAACCAACATTCAGAACTGCTTCATGAAAATCAGAAATTTTAAATGATTTTCCAAGAGAGGCAGCCATCTCCTTTTCTAATTTGTTTAATTCATAATATCCAATACTGTAAGAAAGATAAGTAGCCGGATTTTCAATAACGTATTGGTAAAGTTGTTTTGTAGCGGATTTATCAATTCCGTAAGTCTTTAAATAATCGGCCAGTGCATTTTCATCATAATTTTTATAATTCACATATAAATCGCTCAGAGAGGACAGGGAGAGTGAGAGCAGGTCATTATCCCGATATAGCTGGCGGAGCTGTGCCTGTGTTTTTTCATCGACATCTTTAAATTCTGTAAAATTATAGCTGTATAACTGGGCATAAGTCCCCCATCCTTCGTCATATCCGTCACAGTGAAGAAATGTACGGAGAGGGGAAGGATTCGTACTTAAAAAATAATTCGTCTGGTATAAATGTCCCGGATAGCCTTCATGGGCAAGTGTGGAAAACATTTCGTTGGACTCCACACGGTTGTTATTGATGTAAATAATATTTGCATCTTTACTGTCAATTGGAGGTACAAGATAAAATGCACAGGCGGAAGTGCCGGAAAGAGCGTTAGGAACATTTTTTAATTCATAAGAAATGTTCTTTATTTCCGGGAAATCCACAAGAGAATCGTCTTTTAACTGCTCCATGATTTCCTTTGGTTTTGAAAGTGTCGGAACCGCACTGAGATATTCTGTATACAGGTCTTTATTTTGTGTTGTCAGGGAAGAAATATCTTTTATCGTATCTTTTAACTGTGTTTCCAAAGCTGTGATACATTCTTCCGGGGACATGTCTGTTCCGACATCGGACTGGAGAAGAAAACGATAGTAGTCCTGGCCATTTTCATATTCGCAGAGTCTCTCTTTTGTGCTGTTATCAGATGTAGTATGTTTGCTGCCTGTAGAGACCTGTAAAGCAGTTTTTAAATGCTCATATGCGGGAAATACTTTATTTGTAATGAGTAATCGGTTATTTGCGGTGTAGCTTGCTTTCTGATCTTCACTTAAAGTATCAAGGGAATCCAGACGTTCCTCAAAACTTTCAACGAGAAGATTATTTTCTTCGCTTGCATTTAAAAATTGGTTAATCTGGTCGATAGTATCAGAGATTACAAAATCAGGGCTTACAATATCTGCGTTACGGCGCTCTTCCTCAAAATCAAGAACTTGCGTAAAAAGTTCTGGAATTTGATTTACAAGTGATAAATAATCTTTAATATCTTTTTCGTTGTCAAAACGATATTCGGAAAGAGTTACAGGAATATCCGAAGGTAATCCATCTGCACCGAAAGGAGAAGAATAAAGAATATATTTTTCACTCATAATAGTTTCATTTAGATAATCCTGAAAAATCTGCCAGGTAAGTTTCTGTTCTTTTGTCAGGCTGCTTGTTGGAAAAGTATAAAGTTCTTGAAGAAGTTGTTTTGAACGTTTGCAGTTTTTCTTTGCCGTATCCGAAGAAAGCTCTCCATAAGTGGGAGAGGGTTCCTTTTTAATACCGTAAGAAGACGGATCAGAGAGTTTAAAATGCAAAGTAATTGTGTTTTCGGTAGCGAATTCTTTAAAGCAGGAATCAAGAAACTGGTCAAATTTTTTCTGCTTTGAAGAATTATGTGCACTGGATTGTCCACAACCTGCTAAACTGACTCCGCAAATAAGGATAAGAAGTAGAAAAAACAAGTGGGTAAATAGTGGTTTAGACAATGGTCTGCGATGATTTTTTTTCATAGTCGCCCTCCTTTGATAGCATTTTTATATCGGAAGATAAAAAGTATTTGGTATTATACTATGAATTATACAGGAAAACTATTAGTTTTTCAGAAAAATAACCATAGACGAATATTCGGATTTATTCTATAATAATATGTACGCGCAAAATTACCATGTAAATACAATTGCTGTATAAATCAGGGATAAAAGATTCTAAGGGTACATTAAGGAAAGTTGACGAACAGATAACAGACCTAATGACACAGGTTGCATAGGAGGTATAATAGATAAATGAGTAAGAAACCATATTACATTACAACTGCAATTGCTTACACATCCGGCAAACCTCATATTGGTAACACATATGAGATTGTTTTAGCAGATGCAATTGCAAGATTTAAGAGAAAAGAAGGCTATGATGTACGTTTCCAGACAGGAACAGATGAACATGGTCAGAAAATCGAGTTAAAGGCAGCAGAAGCTGGAATTTCTCCAAAGGAATTTGTTGATAACACAGCAGGAGAAATCAAGAGAATCTGGGATTTAATGAACACATCTTACGATAAGTTTATCCGTACAACAGATGAGAATCACGAAAAACAGGTTCAGAAGATCTTTAAGAAGCTTTACGATAAGGGTGACATTTACAAGGGACATTATGAAGGAATGTACTGTACACCATGTGAATCTTTCTTCACAGAATCTCAGTTAGTAGATGGCAAGTGTCCAGACTGTGGCCGTCCATGCCAGCCTGCAAAGGAAGAGGCTTATTTCTTCCGTATGAGCAAATACGCTGACCGTCTGATTCAGTATATTAATGATAACCCTGATTTTATTCAGCCAGAATCCCGTAAGAACGAGATGATGAACAACTTCCTTTTACCAGGACTTCAGGACTTATGTGTATCCCGTACTTCTTTCTCATGGGGTATTCCTGTAGACTTTGATCCAAAGCATGTTGTTTATGTATGGCTTGATGCATTAACAAACTATATCACAGGCCTTGGATATGACTGCGATGGTGAAAGTGGAGAATTATTTAAGAAATACTGGCCAGCAGACTTACATCTGATCGGTAAAGATATTATACGTTTCCATACAATTTACTGGCCAATCTTTTTAATGGCATTAGATCTTCCACTTCCAAAACAGGTATTTGGACATCCTTGGTTATTACAGGGTGACGGCAAGATGAGTAAATCCAAAGGTAATGTAATTTACGCAGATGACCTCGTAGATTTATTCGGTGTAGATGCTGTTCGTTACTTTGTACTTCACGAGATGCCATTTGAGAACGATGGTGTAATCACATGGGATCTCTTAGTAGAACGTATGAATTCTGACCTTGCCAATACACTTGGAAACCTTGTAAACCGTACAATTTCCATGTCTAATAAATACTTTGGCGGAGTTGTAGCTAACAGTGGAGTGACAGATGGATTTGATAAGAATCTTATGGACGTAGCATTAGATACAAAGCATAAAGTAATAAAATGTATGTCTAAGCTCAGAGTTGCAGATGCTATGACAGAAATCTTTAACTTATTTAAACGTTGTAACAAGTACATTGATGAGACAATGCCATGGGCTTTAGCAAAAGATCCTGCAAAACAGGACAGACTTGCTACAGTTCTTTACAATTTAGTAGAAAGCATTACAATCGGTGCTTCTTTACTTTCTCCATTTATGCCAGAAACAGCAGAAAGAATTTTTGCACAGCTTAATTCTTCCGAAAGAACTATGGACGAACTTGAAATGTTCGGTCTTTACGAATCTGGAAAGAAAGTAACAGACAAGCCAGAAATCCTTTTTGCAAGACTTGATGCAAAAGAAGTACAGGCAAAAGTAGACGAGATGAATGCTTCAAGACAGGCTCCAGCTGAAGAAGAGAAAAAAGATGACGAACCAGTAATCGACATCGAACCAAAAGAAGAAATCACATTTGATGATTTCGAAAAAATGCAGTTCCAGGTTGGTGAAATCATTGCCTGCGAAGAAGTAAAGAAGTCTAAAAAGCTTCTCTGCTCCCAGGTTAAGATTGGCAGCCAGGTAAAACAGATTGTTTCCGGTATTAAGAAACATTATAGCGCAGAAGAAATGGTTGGTAAGAAGGTTATGGTTCTTGTAAACTTAAAACCTGCGAAATTAGCCGGTGTACTTTCTGAAGGTATGCTCTTATGCGCAGAGGACGAAAATGGGGAATTATCCCTGATGGTACCAGAGAAGAAGATGCCAGCAGGCGCAGAGATTTGTTAATTAAATTCTGAGTTGCGCAGGCAGGGGAGACGCTCCCGAAGAGAGGCAATACCCTATATTTGTGACTTTCGTCGCTGCAGGTTGAATGTTCGCTTAAACGCTCGCATCCAACCCTTGGTCTAAGATCACAGCTATAGGGTATCTTCTCTCTTCGGGAGCGTCTATTTTCCCTGTGGCAAACCAGGGATTAAAGAGGTATACTATGATTTTTGATACACATTCTCATTATAATGATAAACAGTTTGATGCAGATAGAGCGGTCGTTCTCGAATCGCTAAAAGATGCTGGCGTGACACAGGTTGTCAATGTCAGTGCAAGCTGGAAAGACCTGATGGATACCTTAGAACTTATTTCGAAAGTACCTTTTATGTACGGTGCAGTCGGAATTCATCCAGACCATGTTGGTGAACTTAATGAGGAACGGATGGAGCAGCTTCGGGAATATTGTCACAGGGATAAAATCGTGGCAGTCGGAGAGATTGGTCTTGATTATCACTGGAATGTAGAGCCAAAAGAAGTACAGCAGGAGTGGCTTATCAGACAGCTTCATCTTGCAACAGAGGAAAAACTTCCTGTAATTATACATAGCAGAGACGCATCGCAGGATACATTTGACATTATGAAAAAGGAACACGCCGGAACGACAGGCGGTGTAATTCATTGCTTTTCCGGTTCTGCTGAAATGGCAAAAGAATATGTAAAAATGGGTTATTACATTGGTGTAGGAGGTGTCGTTACCTTTAAAAATTCCCGTGTGCTGAAGGAAGTTGTAAAGGCAATTCCATTAGAGTGTATTGTAGTAGAAACCGACTGCCCTTACCTTGCACCAGCACCACACAGAGGAAAGCGAAATAGCTCTGCATATCTGCCGCTGGTGATTGAAGAAATCGCAAGACTTAAGGAAATTACAGCGGAAGAAGTAGAAAATGTAACCTATGAAAATGCTCAGAGATTGTATGGGTTAATTCATTAGGAGAACAGAAGGACAGACGAACTCTGGAAGAGAAAGAATCCATATCTGTGACTTTCGTCGCGGCGTGTTGAATGTTCGCTTAGCCGCTCGCATCCAACACTTGCTCCCAGGCCACAGATATGGATTCTTTCTCTTTTACATATTGTCCCTTTCTTGATTTCGTCTCTTGAATGAGATATCTATTTCATGTATTATTATCTTATTATGGAGAAACTAAGTAAAAATTTAAGGGGAAGACTTCAACATTGATTCCCCAAATATAAAATTGCTTTCAAAATCTTATGACAGCCCAAGGAGGTCTTATGGCGAATTTAGGAAACCCGCAGGAAACGATTGCAGTTTTACAGCGGTATGGATTTAATTTTCAGAAAAAATATGGACAGAACTTTTTGATTGATACGCATGTACTCGATAAAATTATTGGTGCAGCAGAGATTGGAAAGGATGATTTTGTTTTAGAAATCGGACCGGGAATTGGAACGATGACGCAGTATCTTGCGGAGGCGGCAAGGGAAGTTGTTGCGGTAGAGATTGATACAAAGCTGATTCCAATTCTGGAGGATACTTTAAAGGAATATGATAATGTTACAGTATTGAACGAAGATATTTTAAAGGTAGATATTCGCAAGATTGCAGAAGAAAAGAATGGTGGAAAACCAATTAAAGTCGTTGCGAACCTGCCTTACTATATTACAACACCAATTATTATGGGGTTATTTGAGAGTGAAGTACCACTGGACTCTATTACAGTTATGGTGCAGAAAGAAGTCGCTGACCGTATGCAGGTAGGCCCGGGAACAAAGGATTATGGTGCTCTTTCTTTAGCAGTACAGTATTATGCAGAACCATATATCGTGGCAAATGTACCGCCAAACTGCTTTATTCCAAGACCTGCGGTTGGTTCTGCAGTTATCCGTTTAACTCGTTATCAGGAAAAACCAGTTAAGGTAAATGATTCCGCATTTATGTTTAAGATTATTCGTGCTTCTTTTAATCAGAGAAGAAAAACGCTGCAGAACGGACTTTATAATTCAAGCGAACTTCGTATTCCAAAGGAAAAGACAGTAGCGGCGCTTGAAGAGATGGGGCTTACTCCGACAATTCGTGGAGAAAAGCTTTCTTTAGAGGAGTTTGCAAAGTTATCGGATATTCTTGGAAGATAAGAGCGTGTTTGAAAAATTATTCCTGCAATCTGCACGTCCCAATTTGCGGTATATTTTTACAGGATATTTGGTGGCATAAAAGTCATTCTGTAGAATACATTAGTGAAAAAAGGAGTATCATCATGGCAGATTATCAAAGGATACTTTCTTATTTGTATCGTTATGAAAAGGCAGAGAAAAAGGAATGCTTCGGGTTTGTTAAGGCAGAACAAAAGTCAGGCAGCCTTAAACTGACGATTCAGATAGACGATGAGCGTTTATTGCAGGGAATGGAGCTTAAATTATGTTTTTATGAGCGGCAGGGAGAGAGCTGGCAAGTCTGGCAGTTAGACACACTCATTACGCAAGAACATAAGGAAGAAATACATTTGACCTACCCTGCAGCTATGCTTCCGGCTGGTTTTCGGATAAAAGGACAGTCGGGAGTATTACTTTATTATCAGGATGCTTTTTATTACGGAAGTGTATGGATTGGAGAGGAAATTCCGACAGAAACTTTGGAGCCTCTTCGGTGGCATAAGATTGTGAATTCTGCAAAAGATAAATCTCAAATGCAGGAAAATAAATCTGGAAAAGATATTGCTGGTAAAATATCAGAAAAACAGACAGAGACAGAAAAGATTCTTCCAGATAAGATGTCAGAAAAACAAAAAGTATCAACAAGAAATATTACTGATGAAATGTTACAGGAGCAACAAGAATCAGAGGAAAATATTTTAGAAAAAAAAGGTCAGATAAACACAGAGAGTTTTGAGGAAAAGGATTTTCAAAAAAGAGCTGAGAATAAGATAGAGAACATAAAATCAGAGGAAAACTTGCCTGATTCAGAAAATGATATAGCACATAGCAATAATACAAATATAGAAGAAAGTGTTAAAATAAAAGAATTTTCAGAAGATGGTATTGAATCAAAAAATAAATCTGAACTAGAACAAAAATCAGAGTTAAAGACAGATTCTGAACTAGAATCAAAAACAGAGTTGAAGACAGATTCTGAACTAGAATCAAAAACAGAGTTGAAGACAGATTCTGAACTAGAATCAAAAACAGAGTTGAAGACAGATTCTGAACTAGAATCAAAAACAGAGTTAAAGACTGATGCTGAAATGGAATCAAAAACAGAGTTGAAGATTGACTCCGAAATAGAACCCCAAATAAAAATAGAAGCAGAAACTGAGCCAGAAGCCACTTCTGTTGTTGATAATTTTGAAAAAATGTGGATAAATGCAATGAAAAAGAACCCTTCTGTGGACAATATTTTTAATACCGCTTTTTATGAAGGATGCAGGATTTCAACCGCGGATTTGGCACAGTTTGGGGAAGAAGCCAGCGTACTTAAAAGCAATCAGTTCCTTTTGAAAGGATATGGGAGATATCATCATATTCTGGCAGGAAAAGTAAGGTACGCAGGAGAAGAACGCTACTGTATCGGTGTGCCGGGAATTTATGAGAATCGGGAAAAATATATGGCAGAAATTTATCAGTTTCCAGTATTTTTATCACTTACAGAGAATCGTATGAAAACTGGAAGTTTTGGATACTGGTTGTATCTGCTGAGAGACGGAATATAAATCGACAGTTTGGCAGATTATTGCAAATGTATTTTTTGATGTGATTATGGTGATTTTATTGGGGGGAAGGGAAGCTCCCATCTGTAGGCAGGAGGATATCACAAAATATTGAAATAAGTACGTCGCTATTTTACGGGACTATGAGTTTCATAAATGGGAGAATATTTTATGAGAAAATATACAGAAGACGAAAAATTTATGAAAGAGGCAATTAAGCAGGCAAAAAAAGCAGAGGCGATTGGTGATGTGCCAATTGGCTGTGTTATTGTTCATGATGGAAAAATAATTGCCAGAGGATATAATAAGCGGAATAAGGATAAGACTGTGCTTGCACATGCAGAACTTCTTGCGATGAAAAAAGCATGTAAAAAGCTTGGAGACTGGCGCTTGGAAGACTGTACGATGTACATCACTTTGGAGCCTTGTCAGATGTGTGCCGGAGCAATTGTGCAGGCGAGAGTGACGAGAGTCGTTATTGGCAGCATGAATGCGAAAGCTGGTTGTGGCGGCTCAATACTTAATCTTCTTGAAATGCAGGAATTTAATCACCAGGCAGAGGTAGAAAGAGGAGTTCTTCAAGAAGAATGCTCGGAAATGCTCTCAGCATTTTTTAGAAAATTAAGAGAAATTCAAAAAGAAAAAAAGAAAAAGCGAAAGCTGATACAGGAAAAAAATCAGACTGATAATTAGAATTAAAATGTAGCACAAAGCTGGTTGCGAGACTGGCTTTGTGCTTCTTTTATAAAATTGTAAGTTTGAAACGAATAATCAGTAAAGTACTCGGCGATTAAGTGAACGAGGATTCCTGCCTGATTTCCTAAAGAGATAATAACTAGTAACATGTAAAAGTATGCTATGCATTGTATAACACAAATCTCTCAGCAAGAATGCGGAGGCATTCTTGAATAAAAAAGCGTCATAACAATAAAGATATATAACAATCTTCATTATTATGACGCTTTCTATTATGTGAATATAAAAATCGAATTATTAAAACCGTGCGGTCAGCTTTGTATGCTTACCAACAGACGTTACCTCTACAGTTAGCTCGAACCAGGCACCCTCACGGCACACAGGAGAGTCTCCTTAGTGCTGCTCCGTTCCCGACCTGACACGGTTCAGAGGTTCCTGTTGCGCGAGACCCAATTGTCAACACCACTTATAAAGGGCAGCTCCATCAATAAGACATCCGAGGCTGACCATCACTCCTGCTATAGCGGATTTCAGGTACAGGACGCCGCTAACTTCCCAGCTGCACGGTAAATATCAGTATACAGGATTTTTCCAGTTAAGTCAATGGTTTTTTGCTATTTAATTCATTGGAGAAACAACAGACGAAGCCATTTCCCCCAATAAGGCATATTTGTGATTTTAGTCGCGGCGTGCTGAATGTTCGCTTACCTGCTCGCATTCAACACTTGCTCCGAGACCAC
>UMLR01069569.1_pt1 | contig 11219 bp, 9 predicted proteins | sample 1966741 | NCBI WGS metagenome assembly UMLR01 (sample SAMEA4836207, study PRJEB28245) | human gut metagenome | biome: gut microbiome; material: fecal sample | place: Denmark | collected 2008 | reverse complement strand
TGGACGCACGAAGTCCGTCATATAAAAAGTTTTGCCCCAACCAGCGTAAAAATTATATTTTTAAATCTGTCCAAGTTCAAACACATATTAGACTAACAGCCATTTTTTTAGGACACTAAATGAAAGAAAAGAGTCTAATATGACACAGATAAAAAGAGCATGGAACTTATCGTTAAAATATCGTCCATTTGACATAACAGAAGAAGCAAAATTTATGTATGATACTTCGCAGTAAAAATTTTAACGAGCGAGAATCTCTTGAATATATTGGAGTAAAACGTTCAAGATTGGAGAATTAATTAATTAATTAATACAAATTGATCATGTGGTTCTAAAACTAGGAAATTCTTAAAGAAATATGAGTACAAATACAATTGTGAAAGGATGCACCAAAGCCTTAATTACTTGACACCAATGGAATTTTACTATAAATTAAAAGAAAATTGCGTTTAGTCTAATATGCGATGAACTAGGACAAACACTTGCCAAAAAAGGAAATTTATTTTAATATCAATATATAAGGAAAAATAGAAAAAAAGGAGATACAACAATTAATAATTATCAAAATAATGGTCGAGACAAAGGTGTGCCAATAAATGAAAGAATACAGTCAAAAGAAGTTAGATTAATAGACGACAGTGGTCATAACCATGGAGTGATTGCCACATCAAAGGCTTTGAACATGGCACGGGAAAAGGATTTAGACTTAGTTGTAGTATCTCCAGGACAAGAACCTCCGGTTGCCAAAATTATGGATTATGGCAAATATAAGTATGAAACAGAAAAACGCGCCAAAGAAGCAAGAAAAAAACAACATACTGTCGAGGTTAAAGAGATTAAAATACGTTATAAAATAGACATCCACGATTATAATGTGCGAATAAAGAACATCCGCAAATTTATTGACGCCGGCAACAAAGTAAAGGTGGCTGTTATGCTCCGCGGTCGTGAAATGCAGCATAGCAAACTTGCTTTTGACCTTGCTAATCGTTTTATTGAGGATCTTAAAAATGATCCGGTTGTTGTCGAAAAACAACCGTCAATGGATGGACGAAATGTTGTGTTGATTTTTGCTCCACAAACTTAAACGTCAAATTGTAAGTACAAAAAAAAGAAAAAGAGTGAAAACAAAGTGGTATCAAATATATTAACATCAACGGTTATTGGCTTGGATGCTTATAAAATACTTGTTGAGACAGATACAAATAATTCACTTCCCGGGGTGACTATTGTTGGTTTGCCTGATGCTGCCGTGTCAGAAGCAAAAGAACGAGTAAGAAGTGCTATAAAAAATTCAGGGTTCACTTTTCCTACAAAAAAAATTATTATAAACCTTGCCCCTGCTGACATCCGAAAAGAAGGCACAAACTATGATTTACCCATTGCTATTGGTATTTTGGCTAAAGATGGACTGATAAATGAAGAAGATTTGAAAAATACAGCATTCATTGGCGAGTTGTCACTTGACGGTTCCATACGTCCTGTAAACGGAATTTTGCCTATTGTAAGCGGGTTGAAAGAATTAAATATCGACAAGATTTTTGTGCCATTTGAAAACAGAATTGAAGCCGCAATAATCAACAATGTTAAAATCTATCCCGTCAAAACTTTGAGCGAAGTTGTATATAATTTTATGAAAGGTCATGTGAACTACAAGCCGGTTGAACCTTTTAAAATAGACATTCAAAGCTATATCAATGAACTGAAAGAGAATGATAATGAACTTACAAGCTATGACTTTAAAGATGTAAAAGGCCAAACAATGGCGAAAAAGGCAATGGAAATAGCCGCTGCAGGCGGACATAATTTGCTTATGGTTGGCTCTCCAGGATCAGGCAAGACTTTGTTGTCAAAGTGCTTCAATTCCATTTTGCCACCCTTAACTTTGGAAGAAGCTATTGAGTTGACAAAAATTTATTCTGTTTCAGGCTTGCTTCATCGCGACAAACCACTAATTTATAAACGCCCATTTCGAGCTGTTCATCATCTCGCATCGTCTGTAGGGATTATTGGGGGTGGCTCTAATCCCAAACCCGGAGAAATCACACTTGCACATCGTGGTGTATTGTTTTTGGATGAAATAGTTGAATTTCCAAGAAATGTTTTGGAAGTTTTAAGACAACCGCTTGAAGATGGCGAAGTTACTATATCAAGGGCGCAAACAAGCGTTAAATATCCAAGCGATTTTATGCTTCTTGCAGCTATGAACCCTTGCCCTTGCGGTTTTTTAGGTGATAAAGAAAAAAAATGTACTTGCGGTGAATACCAAATAAAAAAATATCGCTCAAGATTGTCAGGTCCGCTGCTTGATAGAATTGACCTTCAAATTGAAGTTCCTCGTTTGACTGTTGAGGAACTTACTAATTATAATGATACACAAGCAGAATCATCAAGTGAAATAAAAAAACGTGTTATAAAAGCACGCGAAATTCAAGCAGAAAGGTATAAAGGTTATGGAATTTTGACAAATTCGCAGTTGACTCCCAAACTTGTGAAAAAATTTTGTAAGATGACTGAGGATTGTGAGCCTGTGTTAAAAATGGCTATTTCAAAATTTCAACTTTCAGGAAGAGCCTACGACAGACTCTTAAAAATAACAAGAACAATTGCAGATTTGGCAAATGATGATATAATAAGTTCAAAACACATCGCACAGGCTCTTCAGTTTAGGAACTTTATTTATAATGATAATTAAACAATCTTTTTTTGACGATGATACAATAGCAATCGCGAAAAAGCTTCTGGGATGTTATTTGTGCCGAAGAAAGGAAAACGGCGAAATTTTGCGTGGGAAAATTGTTGAAACAGAAGCCTACACACAAGACGATCCCGCTTCTCATTCTTTTTGTGGGATAACTAAACGTTCCATCACGATGTATCAAAAAGCCGGAATTGCCTATGTTTATATGACTTATGGGATGTATCATTGCATAAACGTGGTGACAGAAAAAAAAGGTGTTGGCTGTGCTGTTTTAATTCGTGCGTTGGAACCCGTTAATGAAAACATCAATTTGAAAACAAAAGGCCCCGGGCTTTTATGCAAAGCTTTTGAAATTAATAAAACTTTAAACGGAATCGATTTGCTTGATGAAAAATCACCGCTTTGGCTTGAATATTCCGATAAAACAATTGAAGAAAATGAAATTGTTGCGACAACTCGTATTGGGATAAAAAAAGCATCTGACTACCCTTGGCGGTTTTATATTCGCAACAATAAATTCATTTCCAAAAAATAATTTTGTTTACAAATTATTCATTTGCTTGATTATTATCGTAAAGTGACGCTTGTTTTGTTTCAGGCTCATCACTTGTTTTTTGATTTGTACTTTCACCATTTAAAAAGTTTTTTTCAAGTTCATCACAAGCGGATTCATCAGGGTCAACGATTTTGTTAATACCTGCAACTTGGTCATTGTCATCAAGGCTTTGGATTTTAACACCTGTTGCCGGACGTCCTTGACGCGAAATGTCACTTGCTTTGATACGAGTCACTATGCCATTTGCTGTCACAACCATAATTTCATCATTTTCAGCAACGATTGTCAGAGCAACAAGACGTGATTTTGAAGTTTTGAACTTAGTAGCTATCAAGCCCAAACCACCACGATTTTGAGGTCTGAATTCTGACAACTTTGAGCGTTTACCAAAACCATCTGATGTTACAACAAGCAAATCAGCATCATAATCGCGAGGAACAATGTCACAGCCGATAATTGTATCCCCGCTTCTTAATTTCATTGAGTTTACACCTCTTGCACTTCTGCCTAAAGGTCGTAAATCACTAATTGCAAATCTTATAGCCATACCGGAAGATGTTCCGATTAAGACTTCTTCGTTGTCTTTTGCTTCTTTAACCCAACACAAACAATCTTCATCCTCCAAACCGATTGCAATTATACCGTTGCGACGGATAGATTTAAATGTATCAAGCGATATGCGTTTAATATAACCCATTTTTGTAAGCATTATAAGGTTTTTATCTTCATCAAAGCTTGAAACAGGAACAACCGCTGTAATTTGTTCATCTTGTTCTATCGGAAGAAGGTTAATGACAGGTAAACCTTTTGCCTGCCGTGAGCCTTCAGGAAAATCGTATACGTTTAAGCTGTAGCATACACCTTTTGAACTAAAGAACAACACTTTGTCATGCATTTTTGCGGTGAAGAAATGTTCAACATCATCGTTTTCTTTTGTTTTCATACCGCCTTTACCGCGACAAGCTCGATTTTGCCGCTCAAATGTATCCAAAGATATACGTTTTAAGTATCCTTGACGTGTTATAAATACAGCCATCGGTATATTTGGTGTCAAATCTTCAATGGTTATTTCGTTTGCTTCTGGTAGTATTTGTGTGCGACGTTCATCACCATATTTTTCTTTGTCTTCTTTTAACTCGTCTTTTATTATATTTAAAACTTTTTGTCTATCAGCAAGAATTGCTTCATACTCTGCAATTTTACGTTTCAATTCTTCGTATTCTTCTTTAATTTTGCTTTGTTCCAAGCCTGTCAATTTTCTCAATTGCATTTCTAAAATAGCATTTGCTTGGTCAACATCAAGCCCAAAACGTGACATCAAACCAACACGAGCTTCTTCTGTTGTTTTTGATTTTTTGATTAATTCAATAACTTCATCCAAGTTTTGAAGTGCAATCATCAAGCCTGCCAATATATGAGCGCGCATTTTTGCTTTTTTCAAGAAGAAAATTGTTCTTCTTGTAATAATTTCAACACGGTGTTCTACAAATTCATTTAGAACTTCGTATAAGTTAAGAAGTCTGGGTTGTTTGCCCACAAGAGCAAGCATGTTTACACCAAAGGAGGCGGAAAGTTGAGTAAATTTGAATAAATTATTCTTAACAACCTCAGGCTTTGCATCGCGTTTCAATTCAATAACAATTCTCATGCCGTCGCGATCTGATTCGTCACGCAAATCTGAAATGCCTTCAATTTTTTTGTCACGCACCAATTCTGCTATTTTTTCAATTAACTGTGCTTTATTAACCTGATAAGGAATTTCTGTAACTATAATTGCTGTTCTGGCTTGCCTTCCGTTGCCACCGGGGATTTCTTCAATTGTTGCAACAGCTTGCATTTTTATTGAGCCTCGTCCTGTTTCATAAGCTTTTTTAATGTCATTTAATCCGATGATTGTTGCAGCAGTGGGGAAATCAGGTCCTTTTATGTGCTGCATAAGTCCGTCAACAGTAATGTTAGGGTTGTCAATCAAAGCGATTGTTCCATCAACTATTTCGCAAACGTTGTGTGGTGGGATATTTGTAGCCATACCAACCGCAATTCCTGAAACACCGTTTAAAAGGAGCATTGGAAGACGTACAGGCAAAACAGTAGGCTCTGCCAATGAACCGTCAAAGTTTGGTCCAAAGTCAACAGTTTCACAGTCAATATCGGCAAGCATGGAAGTTGTAATTTTGTTCATACGAGCTTCTGTATAACGCATAGCTGCAGCACTATCCCCGTCAACAGAACCAAAGTTTCCATGCCCGTCAATTGTTTGGTATCTTGTCGCAAAATCTTGAGCCATACGCACTAACGCTTCATATACCGAAGAATCACCATGTGGGTGATATTTACCTAGAACTTCCCCGACTATTCTTGCACATTTTTTATACGGCTTATCAGGTGTCATACCAAGTTCATTCATCGCAAACAGAATGCGTCTGTGAACAGGTTTTAACCCGTCTCGCACATCAGGCAGAGCACGACCGACAATAACCGACATCGCATAGTCTATATATGAACGTTTCATTTCGTCTCGGATATTAACAGGTAATATTTTACCGTCTTCAAAGAGATTTTGTTGACTCAATTTTTTCTCTCCCATTAAATTTATATTTTTTACTTCTTACTATATTTTAGCATAAATAAAAGTTTTAAAGCAAATAAGAATGATTGCTATTCTGCAACAACTTCAATAAACTCTTCATCAAGGTTGTCAATGTGCCATTTTTGAATTACCTCACCCGGCAACAACAAAGGCGAGGCAGGCGGATATGGAATAACGGCACTTTTCGAAATACATCCCAACGCTTCTATCAATGGTTTTTCCACACCATGCAAAAGTTTTGCCATAAAAGGTGTATACTTCATTATTGGATAAACTTGTTTTTCCCGCTCAATTTCGCAATCTTTTGGTTTCGGTTTCATTCTTGATATTTTTTTGATTGCGCCATAAAGTTTATTTAATTTTTTTGAAGTTGTGCCTATTCCACAAACAAACAAAATACTTTTTTCATTTGCCAATTCATCTTCAATGTTAAACCTGTTTAGCAAAATTTCTGATATTTCAAAACCGGAAAAACCGTCTATTTTAATTAAAATCTTAGTTATATCATTGTTTTGTGAATATATATGAACATTTTTTAATTTTAAAAGTCGTTTTTTAAACCGTTCAACATCGTCAACCAAATTGGCTATTTTTGCCTTTCCTTTTTTCGAGTTTAAAAAATCCACAGTTGCCTCAATGGAAGCAAGCATGGGATATGAAGGTGAACTTGTTGTTATCAAATCTAAAGATTTTTGAACATCATTAATGTCAATATTGGATTCAAAACCGACATGAAGCAAAGCCGTTGGATTGACTCCGCCTGCTGTTTTGTGAAGTGACTGTATGCAAAAATCTGCTTGAACATCAACAGCTGAGGTGCCTATTGTTTTATCAAATTTGTATAAAGCTCCATGGGCTTCATCCACAATCAAATACACGTTTCTTTCGCGTGCAATTCTTGCTATTTTTTCAACATCACACAAAGCTCCATAATAGCTTGGTGAGGTTATTATTATGGCTTTTATGTCAGGATGAAGTTCAAGGACTTGCTCTATAATGTTTGGATTGACGTATTCATAAATACCCCAATCTTCATTATAATTTGGCATAACCCAAATTGGCAAAGCGTTTGTCAGAACAAGACCTGAATAAACCGACTTGTGACAATTCCTTGCAACCAAAACTTTATCATAAGGTCTTAAAACCGTAAGCATTGAAGCGACAACACCTGATGTTGACCCGTTTGTTAAATAAAAAGTAGCTTTTGTTCCGTAAACTTCGCTTGCGTTTTCCTGTGAATGTATAAGCTGCTTTGACGGTCCTTCAAAATTTTTTATGCCCTCAATTTCAGAAACATCACAATTGTAAAAAGAATTTCCCAAAATTTCACTCATTTTAGGGATTGTAAAACTTCCCATGTGATGTGATGGAGTTGTAAAATAGCTGCGTCTTTTGAAACGACTCGTTTTGCTCTTTATCTTTTTTAATAATTTAACTAATCCCATTTTATTTTTTTACATTCATTGAAATTCAAATATTCTTTAAGTATAATTTAAGTACACTTTTATGTTACAAACCAATCAATTTTACACGCAACAAAACTCAGGTGGAAAAAAGCATGGATATAAATCAAGTATATCATAAAATAGACAAATTAAGAAATCAAATAAAAAAATACAATGAAGCATATTATCAAAAAGATTCTCCTCTTGTTGACGATGCAACTTTTGACAAGCTTTATCGTGAATTAAAAGAACTTGAAGAAAAATACCCTGATTATAAACCGGAAGAAAAGCTCACAAATAAAGTCTCAGGCGAAAGGTCAAAAAAATTCAAGGAACACAAACACACATATCGTCTTTATTCACTTGACAATTCAAACAATCTTGAGGAGCTTAGAAAATGGGTTGAAAAAACGGTTAAAGATTTAGGCGAAACAAGAAAGGTAAGTTTTGTTGCAGAATTGAAAATCGACGGGCTTGCCTGTGCTTTGACTTATAAAAACGGCCAGTTTGAAATAGGCTCAACACGAGGCGATGGCTTTGTTGGTGAAGATATTACCAAAAATCTTCTCACAATTTCAAATATTCCCCAAAAACTTCCACAACCTCTTGACATCGATGTTCGCGGTGAAGTCTATATGCCAATTTCTTCATTTGAAAAACTAAATGAGCAACAGACCTTAAACAACGAAAAACTTTTTGCAAATCCACGCAACGCAGCGAGCGGTTCTTTGCGACAGTTGGACAGTGAAATAACAAAAAAAAGAAACCTCAAATTTTTCTCGTATGCTGCAATCATTGAAAGTCAAAACGATATAAAAACACACTATGAAACGTTGGATTTGCTTCAAACTCTTGGTTTTTCTGTCAACAATAACAAAAAACTTTGCAAAAATGTTGAAGAAATTATCGAATTTTGCAATTTTTGGGAAAATGAAAGATTTAAGCTTGATTATGCAACTGACGGCATTGTCATTAAAGTGAATGAGCTTAATTTTGAAGAAGATTTGGGCTATACTTCTCGAGCTCCAAAGTGGGCAACTGCTTATAAATTTCCACCTGAAAAAGTTTGGACAAAACTTGTTGACGTTGAATATAATATTGGCAAAACAGGTGCAATTACTCCTGTTGCAATTATGCAGCCTGTTTCATTGGGCGGAACAATTGTAAAACGTGCAAGTTTGCATAATTTTGATGAAATAAAACGGCTTGATTTGGCAATTGGCGATAAAGTTCTTGTAAAAAAAGCTGCCGAAATTATTCCAAAAGTTGTCGAGGCAAAACATACTGATGATATGAAACCCATTAATTTGCCCCAAAAGTGTCCTTCTTGCGATTCTCTTTTAAATAAACCTGAAAACGAGGTAAATTTTTATTGTTCCAATATTCTTTGTCCTTCTCAAATTGTTGCTAAACTTGAATTTTTTGCTTCTAAAAGCGGAATGGATATTGATGGCATGGGTTCTCAAATTGTCAGACAACTTTATAATTTAGGATTTATTAAAACCTTTGATGATTTTTACAAGCTTGAATATGATGACTTTTTGAAATTAAACCTGGTTAAAGAAAAAACAGCAACAAACTTGTTAAATGCAATTAACAAAAGTAAAAACACAACTCTTGCGAAATTTTTAACAGCCTTAAGCATTAAGCATGTCGGTAAAGAAACGGCTTTGCTTATTTCAAACGATTTCAACACATTGGATAAACTTGAAAATGCAACGTTTGAACAACTTGCACAAATCCAAGGAATTGGTGAAAAAATTGCAAAAAGTGTTTACGAATGGTTTAAAAACGAACACAATTTGAATATTGTGAAAAATATGTTACAATTAGGTGTAACATTTGAGGAAATTAATAACACTCAAATGTCAGATAAATTCAAAGACAAAACATTTGTCATAACAGGGACATTAAGTCAAAAACGCAGCTATTATGAAGAAAAAATAAAACAAAACGGTGGCAAAGTGTCATCCCAGGTGAGCAAAAACACTTCCTATGTTTTATGCGGAGAAAATCCCGGGTCAAAATATGACAAAGCTTTAAATTTACATGTTATAATATTAAACGAAGATGAATTTAATAACATGCTTTAAAATAATTTACACAAGTGAGATAAAAAAGGGTTAAAGAAAAACAGATGAAAGTTATAAAAATAAATGGTTTGCGAGGTGTAATATTTGCAATATTTTGTCTATGTTGTCTTGTGACGGGGTTTGTATTTTTCCCATCTTGGGTTTGCATGCACATTTGGAACGCAATTGCCAACTATTTTTACCAAATGCCTAAAATGGAACTTATCCACGGTGTTTTACTGTGGGCTATAATAGCACTTTCATTGTACGTTGCGCACACAAACAAATCTTTTGTTGATTTTCAAAAAGTAACGCCAAAAGATGACAAATTTATGGAAAGTCTTATGAAAAAAATACAAGATGAAAATCAACAAGCAGCTTTAAATGAAAATTTAACAAAAAATGAAGCAGACAATATTCAAAAACAGTAAAATAGAAAAAGAAGAGGATTAAAAACATGAAAAAAACACTCGTTGCACTAGGTGCTTTAAGCCTATTATTAACAGGATGTGCTTTTTCAAGTTCTGTAGTAAATGTTGCAAATGGAATACTTTCAACATATAGCGAAGTTGAAAAAGAATTCATGCCTGATTATGCAAATATTTCAATTTCTGTTGAAACAACTGATAAAAACTCATTAAAAGCAAGTGAAGAAAACAAAATAAAAACAAAAAAAATTATTAATGCAATAAATGCAAAATTAAACACTCAAAATGGTGACAAAATCAGCACTGCAAATTTTGTTGTTTATCCAAATTACAGCAACAATGGACGTAACATTGTTTCATACACTTGCCGTAACAGCATCAATATTAAGTTAAAAGACCTTGAAAAAACAGGCTCAATAATCGATTTGGCTATAAATAACGGTGCTTCAAAAATAAACAATGTGACTTTTGACATTGAAAACGAACAAAATATGTGTAATGAATTGTTGCCATCTGCTATAAACAACACAAAAATCAGAGCAGGTGTAATTGCAAAAGGCTTGAACCTTCAAATTTCAGGGGTCAGCAAAGTCAATTCAAATTGCTATGTTCAAAGCCCATCAAATTATGCAACATACGCAAATGCAAAAATGGCAAGAACTATGTCAATGGGTGCAAGTGCTGACAGTGTGGAAAGTGCAAGCAACAGCACTCCTATTGGACCTAAAGCAATAAAAGTGCGTGCAAGCGTTAACGTTGACTATAAAATAAAATAATTTAAGGAGGCATATGAAGGAACAAGTTGCAGCTTTTTATATAAAGCCAAGAAAAACTGTTGAAAATATAAGTTGTTATGATGTTCCTTTGTTTGAACCTCAAAATTGCGATTTTAAGCTTGATTCAAATGAAAATTGTTTTGGACCTTCAAAGAAAGTTCTTGAAGGTCTTAAAACTTTGAATGAAAAAGATATTTTTTATTATCCTTTTTATGGAAAAACAATTGAAGCTTTTGCAAAATTTTATAACGTTGATAAGGATAATATTCTTCTTACAAACGGCGCTGATGAAGCCATCGCAACGGTTTTTAACACGTATTTATCCTGTGATAATTCGGTTTTGACAGTTACTCCCACTTTTTCAATGCCAAAAATCTACACACAAATTGTTGGGGCAAATTATATTGAAATTCCCTATACAAAAAAATGGGAGTTTCCGCTGGATGATTTTTTAAAACAACTAAAAACAAATCAGGATATCAAAATTGTGCATCTGACAACACCAAACAACCCGACAGGCAATGTCATTTGTCCAAACACGATGGAACAGATTTTGACACATTCTAAAGACAAACTTGTTGTCATTGATGAAACGTATGCAAACTATTGCGATACAAGTTATCTTGATTTAATAAAGAAATATAATAATGT
>UMLR01084196.1_pt1 | contig 11238 bp, 8 predicted proteins | sample 1966741 | NCBI WGS metagenome assembly UMLR01 (sample SAMEA4836207, study PRJEB28245) | human gut metagenome | biome: gut microbiome; material: fecal sample | place: Denmark | collected 2008 | reverse complement strand
CCCGCCATATTCGGGCCTGTGATGATGGCAAGTCTGGTGTCCTCCCGATCTAAATAGGTGTCATTCGGGATAAACTGCCCGTCCATCATTTTTTCCACAACGGGGTGTCTGCCGCCCTTAATTTCAATTACATCACCGTCATCCACAAGCGGCTTCACATAGCTTCTGTTCTGCGCCACCTCTGCGAGGGACTGCAGGCAGTCAATAACAGAAACGATATACGCACAATATTGAATCCGCTCCACCTCTGCCGCAACGGCATTGCGAATTTCGCAGAACATATCGTATTCCAGAGTGGTAATCTTATCCTCCGCGCCGAGAATCAGCTCCTCCAGCTCCTTTAATTCGGGTGTAATAAAACGCTCCGCATTGGCAAGCGTCTGCTTACGGATATAGCCTTCCGGCACCAGCTCCAGATTGGATTTTGTGACTTCAATATAATAGCCGAACACCTTATTGTAGCGCACCTTGAGGTTTTTGATGCCCGTCTTTTCGCGCTCCTCCTCCTCAAGCTGATGAATCCATGCAGTGCCGTTTTCCTTCGCCTTGGTGTAGGTATCCAGCTCCTCATTGAAGCCCTCACGAATCATGCCGCCCTCGCGCACGGAAAACGGAGGGTCTTCGACGATGGACTGCGCAATCAGCGCATGGATATTCTCCAGCGTGTCCAGTCTGTCATGCAGAGTGGACAGATATGGACTCTTGCAGCGAGAAAGAATCTTCTTCAGCAACGGCAGATTTTCCACGGAATTTTTCAGCGCCGCCAAATCCCTTGCGTTTGCATTCTGATACACCACACGGGACATAATGCGTTCAAAGTCATACATGGAATGGAGAATTTCCTTGATTTCCTCTCTGAGGAACAGGTCTTGGAACAGTTCCTCCACCCCATCCAGACGCTGATTGATTTCTTCTTTAGAAAGCAGGGGCTGCTCCACCCATTTGCGCAGAAGCCTTGCGCCCATCGCAGTCTGGGTTTTATCCAGCACGCTCAGAAGCGATCCTTTTTTGTTCTTCTCGCGCATGGTTTCCGTCAGCTCCAGATTTCTGCGGCTGGAAACATCCAACAGCATGAAATCCCCTGTTGTGTAATACTTCAGAGCGGAAATATGGCTCAAATCGTTTTTCTGCGTTTCATTCAGATACCACATCAGCGCACCCGAAGCCGAAACCGCCAGCAGCTTTTTCTGCAAGCCGAAGCTTTCCAGTGTTTTCACCTTGAAATGTGCAAGCAGGGTATCCTTTGCGGTATTATATTCATACATACGGCTGTCGATATCATTCAGATACAGGTGAAACCGTTCCTCGATTTCCTTCGCCAAAGGGGTGGAAAGAAATTCGCTGTTGCAGACAAGCTCCGCAGGGGAAAACCTTGCCGTTTCATCCAGAATTTTTGCCGCCGCCTGCACGCTGCGAAATTCCGTTGTCTGAAATTCGCCTGTCGTCACATCGCAGACCGCAATGCCATAGCCGTTTGCGCTGCCGAAAACGGAGAGAATGTAGTTATTTTTTGTTTCATCCAGAACAGTGTTATCCACAACCGTCCCCGGAGTAATGACACGCACAACATCGCGCTTGACCAAGCCCTTTGCCGTCTTTGGATCCTCCACCTGCTCGCAGATGGCAACCTTATAGCCACGTTCCACCAAACGGGCAATATATCCATCCGCGGAATGAAAAGGCACGCCGCACATAGGGGCTCTTTCCTCCTGCCCCCAATCCTTCCCCGTCAGGGTGATTTCCAGTTCCTTCGAGGCAATGACCGCATCCTCGAAAAACATCTCATAAAAATCCCCTAAACGAAAAAAAAGCAGACAATGCTTATATTGTTCTTTAATTTCAAAGTATTGCTGCATCATGGGTGTGATTTTCGCCATGGATGTTGTCCTCCTTCTCCTTTTTCTGCAAGCAAACCCGAATAAAGAACGGATTCTCTATTCGGGCTTTTCTTCCTTTATTTCTATTTGAATCAGTGGCAGCCGCCGCCGCAAGAGGAGCAGCAGCTAGGGTCGCAGCCGCCGCCCTGTTCGGGTTCTTCGCCTGTCAGGGTTGCTGTGATGATGTTGAATACGGAATTTACGAAGTTATTGAAATTCTGTTCCGCAACGTACAAATCAGATGCCAGCTTATTGGTTCTGATTGCTTCGCCCTTTGCCTTCATCTGTTCATTGAAGGCTCTCTGTTCCTCTATGGAAATGCCGCCTGCATTCATCTTTGCTTCAAAATCATAATGCAGCTTTGTGTATTCCTCTACCAGCTTTGCAATTTCGGGGTCGCTTTCGTATGCAGCCTTTGCCGCTACCAGCGCTTCCACCTGAGGAGTTTTCTGCAGTTCCTCACCCAATGCTCTTGCCATTTCAAAAATCGTTGCCATAATGCTTCACCTTACATCCTTTCGCCTATTAAATAAAATGTTTTGTTTTCTGTAATCTTCACAGGAACCATCTGCCCGATTAAGTCCTCCGTGCCCTTAAAATGCACCAGCATATTGTTATCGGCACGCCCTGTCAGAACAGTCTTATCCTGCTTGCTTGCTTCCTCTGCAAATACCGTCATCACCTTGCCCAGCTGCTCCTCATGCACCTCATGCACGATTGGGTTAAGAATATTGAGCATCCTGTCGAAGCGATCCTTAATGACATCCTCCGGCACCTGATTTTCCATAGTTGCCGCAGGGGTGCCTGTCCGCTTGGAATAAATAAAGGTAAACGCGGTGCTGTAACGGGATTTGCGGATGACATCCAAGGTTTCTTGGAAATCCTCCTCCGTTTCCCCGGGGAAGCCCACGATGATATCCGTGCTCAGGGTGATATCCGGCATTGCCGCTCTTGCCTTGCGCACCAGCTCCATGTAGGATTCCTTTGTATAGTGGCGGTTCATGCGGCGCAGAATTTCATCACTGCCGCTCTGCACAGGCAGATGCAGATATTTGCATACCTTATCACAATCCGCCATTGCCTGTATCAGCTCATCGGACAAATCCTTCGGGTGAGAGGTCATGAAACGAATCCGTTCAATCCCCTCCACCTCGTTCACCATCCGCAGAAGCTCTGCAAAGGAAACGGGTGTTTCCAGATTTTTGCCGTAGGAGTTTACATTCTGCCCTAAAAGCATAACCTCCTTCACACCGTCCGCCGCAAGCCTTCTTACCTCCGCGAGGATATCCTCAGGGGTACGGCTGCGCTCTCTGCCGCGCACATACGGCACAATGCAGTAGGAACAGAAGTTGTTGCAGCCAAACATAATATTGACCGATGCCTTATAGGGGAAATGCCGAATCGCAGGCAAATCCTCCACAACCTCATGCTGCTCCTGCCAGATATCATACACCGTTTCGCCGCTTTCCATGCGTGTTGCCACAAGCTCCGGCAGCTTGTAGAGATTAAATGTGCCGAAGACGATATCCACATGGCGATATTTCTGCCGCAGGGTCTGCAAAACCGTTTCCTGCTGCATCATGCAGCCGCAAAGCGCAATCACCGCATCGGGATTTTTTGTTTCCTTATAGTGCTTCAGCCAGCCCAGCTTGCCGTATACCTTCTGCTCCGCGTTTTCGCGCACACAGCAGGTGTTGTAGATGATAAAATCGGCCTCTGTTTCCTCGTCTGTTCTGTCAAAGCCCATTTCGTCAAGCATCCCTTCCAGCTTTTCGGAATCATGCGCGTTCATCTGACAGCCCATCGCAAGGGAATAGAATTTTTTCTTTCTGCCGTTTTCTGCCGCAAAGGCATCATTTTCCGCACGAATGGCGCGGATATATTCCAGCTGTCTTGCCAGCTCTGTTTCGCCCGGCTTAACAGCAGTTCCAGCTTTCCTTTCCATTCTTTCTTCCTCTCGAAACTGAATTCTTATGAAAAGACAGTCTTTCACAAGTATATTTCAGTATAGCATACCTTCCCTGCTTTCTCAATGATTTTTCCCCAAAACTTACAGAAAAGGCTTACGCAAAGGAAAGCACCTCAAGCGAGTTGCCATGCTCCTTTATAATTTGCATAAGATCCGCCGTTTTCAGATAAACCGATGCCGTATTGTCATTGGGATGCACCCCGATTTCCTCCTTTTCCAGAAAATCTCTGTCCAGAAAAACCTTTACGGCGCAGGCAGTATCATTCAAAATGCCCAAGGGTGTCACTGCCCCTTTTTTCAATCCAAGATATTTTTCCAGACGCTCCTCCGATGCAAAGGAAAGCCTTACGCCGCCAAGCTTCTCGCCCAGCTCCTTCAGATTCGCCTGCTTATCGGCACGAATTACCACAAGAAAATGATTTTTTCCCTTCTGGTCTCGCAAAAAGAGATTTTTTGCCGTCTCCTCCATTTTTTCCAGACCTAGCTCCTCCATCTCCTCAATGGTATAAACCGCTTTATGCTCCACCCAACGAAAGGGGATTCTTTTTTCCTTCAGAAATACCTTTACTTCTTCTTTTCCAAACATTTTCATCTGCTCCCTTCCTGCCTCTTTCTTTTCCTCCGTCTTTCTTCTTTTCCTGCGTCTTTCTAAGGAAGATAGTATCATATTTTCCGCGAAAAATCAGCAAAAGCAACGGGGTTTTCAAAGAGATTCCCTCATTGTTTACAAAACGTTCATATTTCAGCCACACCAGATTCATATTGACAGGATATGATAAAGATGTCCTCAAAGAAGAGGATAATGAATAAACATAGTATACATACCCTCCCCTTTACAGAGAGCCACTTCCCCGGTGGCTCTTTTCCCTTTATATACGCCTTATATACGCCTTTTTCGATTGTTTTTTCCCCTCTGATTTGCTATACTTGAAAAAACAAATATAAAACCGATATACAAAAGAAAGAGGTGCATTTTCTGTGAATGAGATTTTATCTGATGCAAAAAAGATAATTCACAATGCCATTCAGGCATCCCTTCCCGATGAAGCCGTAAAAAAGTTCATCGGCGGCAAGACCTTCGCTTTTGAAGGAAGGGTGATTGTCATTGCCATCGGCAAAGCGGCTTGGAACATGGCAAAGGCGGCGGCGGAAAATATCCCCCACAGGATTGATACAGGCATTGTTCTGACGAAATATGACCATGCGAAGGGCGAAATCCCCGGCTTTACCATCCTTGAAGCAGGACATCCCCTTCCCGATGAAAATACGATTCTCGGCACACAGAAAATCATGGATGCCGTTTCCGGTTTAACTGAAAAGGATACGGTGTTCTTTCTGGTTTCGGGCGGCGGCTCTGCACTTTTTGAATGTCCTGCCGGCGAGCTGACCCTTGCGGATTTTCTGGACATCACCGACCAGCTTTTGAAATGCGGCGCGGATATCGTGGAAATCAACACCATCCGCAAGCATCTTTCTGCCGTAAAGGGCGGCAAATTTGCGAAGCTTTGCGCCCCTGCACAGGTGTACTGCATTGCTCTGAGCGATATTCTGGGCGACCGCCCCGATTCCATTGCCTCCGGTCCTGCCTGCGCGGATGCGTCCACGGCGGCAGAAGCATTTGCCATCTCGGAAAAATACAAGCTCAAGCTGACAGAGGAAATGCGAAAGCAGCTTGCCATGGAAACACCGAAAACGCTTGCCAACGTCACCATGGAAATCACAGGCAGCGTGACACAGCTTTGTGCCGATGCGGCAAGGGCGGCAGAGCAGCTTGGCTATACCCCTCTGGTTCTGACGAATATGCTTGACTGCGAGGCAAGGGAGGCCGGCAGATTTCTTGCATCCATCGCAAAAACAATCCGAAAGGACGGTCTGCCCCTGCGCCCGCCCTGTGCGATTCTCTGCGGCGGCGAAACCGTTGTACATATCACAGGGAAGGGCAAGGGCGGCAGGAATCAGGAGCTTGCCCTTGCGGCGGCGGAGCGCATTGCCGGCATGGAAGGCATTGTGATTGCGGCGGCAGGCTCTGACGGTACGGATGGGCCGACCGATGCCGCAGGCGGTATTGTGGACGGGAAAACCTGCGGTATCCTTGCGGAAAAGGGCATATCCATTCCTGCGGTTCTTGCGGAGAACGATTCCAATGCCGCATTGGCGGCGGCAGATGCCCTTCTCATCACAGGGGCAACCGGCACAAACGTAAATGATATTTATCTTCTTCTCTGCCAATAAAAACTAAGTCGAAAGCAAATCACCTTCGTGGGGCGCGCCCCTGCGGAGGTTTTTGTTTTTTGTTCGGCGCAACAGCTGTTTCTAAAAAAATACAAAACAATACAACTTTTCTTTCATCTGTCTTGTCACTTGTAAATAATTATGCTATACTTAATTCCACTGCAAAAAAATTTATTTACAATACTTATTTACAAAATACAGTAGAATCGAGGAAAAGCATGAATATCAAAGATGAAATCAAAGCCTTAAAGGAACAGAAAAATGCAGTCATTCTGGCGCATTATTATGTAGCGGATGAAATTCAGGAAATCGCCGATTATGTCGGGGATTCCTTCGCGTTGAGCAAAACGGCGGCAACCCTGCCCAACCCCATCATCGTTTACTGCGGTGTCTCCTTCATGGGGGAAAGCGGCTGTCTGTTAAGCCCCGAAAAGAAGGTGCTGATGCCGGATGCAAGCGCGGACTGCCCCATGGCGCACATGGTAACAAAGGCAGAGGTGGACGCGGCAAGAGAAGCCTACGAGGATTTGGCGGTTGTCTGCTACATCAATTCTACAGCGGAAATCAAATCCTGGTCTGACGTAAGCGTGACCTCCGCCAACGCGGTGCAGATTGTCCGCAACCTGCCCAATCAGAATATCCTCTTTATTCCCGATCAAAACCTCGGTCGCTTCATTGCGGCGCAGGTGCCTGAAAAAAATATCATTCTCGTCAATGGCTACTGCCCCATCCATCAGAATATCTCTCCTGCCGAGGTACAGGAGCTGAAGGACGCACACCCCAATGCAGAGGTTCTGGTGCATCCCGAATGTCCTGAAGCTGTGACAAGGCTGGCAGATTACATCGGCTCCACCACAGGCATCATCAAGCATGCGACCGAAAGTGAAAAGCAGGAATTTATCATCGGAACGGAAATCGGCGTGCTGTATGAGCTGAAAAAACGCAACCCCGATAAGACCTTCTATTTCCCGAAAACAGCACCCACCTGCAGGGACATGAAGCTGATTACATTGGAAAAGGTGCTGCATGTTTTGCAGACAGAGGAAAATCAGGCATCCGTAGACCGGGCACAGGCAGAAGCGGCAGGCAACACCCTGACACGCATGCTGGAGCTGAGCAAATAAGGAGGAGCATAAAATGGAAAAAGAGCTTACCTATAACACCGTCATCGTCGGCGCAGGAGTCAGCGGCTTATATGCCGCACTCAAGCTGCCCAAGGAGCAGAACATTCTTCTCATCTGCAAGGAGGATTTGCCCAGCTGCGATTCCATGCTTGCACAGGGCGGCATCTGCGTCCAGAGGGATGAAACCGACTACGATTCCTTCTTCGAGGACACCCTCAAGGCAGGGCATTACGAAAATCGCAAGGAAAGCGTGGATATCATGATTCGCAACAGCAGAGCCGTGATCAACGACCTGCTTGCCCTCGGCGTAAGATTTGACAAGGAGGCGGACGGTAGTTTAAAATATACCAGAGAAGGCGCACACGCCAAGCCCCGTATCTGCTTCCATAAGGACATCACAGGGAAGGAAATCACAGAAACACTGCTTAGAAATGTGCAGGCACTGCCCAATGTCACCATTATGGACTATACCGTGATGGAAGACCTTCTGGTGGAGGGAAACACCTGCCATGGCATCGTTGCGAAGGCAGAAAACGGCGATATCCTGCGGATTCATGCGGAAAACACAATTCTGGCAACAGGCGGCATCGGCGGTCTGTATGAACATTCTACAAACTTCCCTTCCCTGACGGGGGATGCACTCCGTCTGGCAGAAAAATACGGCGTGGAGCTGGAAAATATGGACTATGTGCAGATTCACCCCACCAGCCTTTACAGCGAAAAGCCCGGCAGACATTTTCTGATTTCCGAATCTGCCCGCGGCGAGGGTGCAATTCTGCTCAACAGCAAGGGCGAACGCTTTGTCAATGAGCTTCTGCCCAGAGACAAGGTTTCTGCTGCCATCCATGCAGAAATGGAAAAGGAAGGTACAAAGCATGTATGGCTTTCCTTTGCTCCCGTTCCTGCGGAGGATATTGAAAATCATTTCCCGAATATCTACAAAACCTGTCTGGAGGCAGGCTATGATATCAAAAAAGAGCCTGCACCCGTTGTGCCGGCACAGCATTACTTTATGGGCGGCATCCATGTAGACCGCCATTCCAAAACAACCATGGAGCATCTCTATGCTGTCGGCGAAACCAGCTGCAACGGCGTACACGGCAAAAACAGACTGGCAAGCAACAGCCTTCTGGAAAGCCTTGTTTTCGCAGAAAAAGCAGCACAGCACATTGCAGGAAAGGAAGGATTAGAATGAACCCGATTACCATGCAAATTGTAGCAGATAAATATATCCGCATGGCTCTGGAGGAGGATATCAACAGCGAGGATGTTTCCACCAACGCAGTCATGCCGCGGTATCAGCTTGGCACAGTCGATTTAATCTGCAAGCAGGACGGCATCATTGCCGGTCTGGATGTGTTCGCGAGGGCGTTTCAGCTTCTGGATGAAAAAATAGAAATTGCCTTTCATGCCGCCGATGGAGATGCTGTGAAAAAGGGGCAGCTTCTGGCAACCGTGACGGGAGATATCCGTGTTCTGCTTTCCGCAGAACGCACCGCCCTCAATTATTTGCAGCGCATGAGCGGCATCGCAACCTATACGAATGCCGTTGCAAAGCTGCTTGCGGGTACAAAAACAACCCTTTTGGATACAAGAAAAACCACTCCCTGTATGAGAGTGTTTGAAAAATATGCCGTAACCGTCGGCGGTGGCTCGAATCACCGCTATAATCTTTCCGACGGCGTAATGCTGAAGGATAACCATATCGGCGCAGCAGGCGGCGTAAAGGAGGCCATTGCCGCAGCAAAGGCGTATGCTCCCTTCGTCCGCAAAATCGAAGTCGAAACGGAAACTCTGGATATGGTAAGAGAAGCAGTCGAAGCCGGTGCAGATATCATCATGCTGGATAACATGAGCCCTGCGGAAATGGCGGAGGCCATCCGCATCATTGACGGCAGAGCAGAAACCGAATGCTCCGGCAATATGACAATCGAAAATATCAAAACCATCACAGCGCTTGGGGTAGATTATGTATCCAGCGGTGCGCTGACCCATTCCGCACCTATTCTGGATATCAGCCTGAAAAATCTCCATGCGGTGGAATAAGCAGGAGTGATTGAAAAAATGACTGGCACAGAAAGACGAAAGAAATTATTAAATCTGATGAGGGAATCAAAAACACCTCTCTCCGGCGGTGCGCTCGGCTCTGCCACGGGGGTCAGCCGTCAGGTGATTGTCCAGGATATTGCTTTGCTTCGCACAGAGGGCTATTCCATTCTGGCAACGGCAAGGGGCTATCTTCTGGAAGAGCCTGCGGATACCATGCGGCTGTTCAAGGTCTTCCATGATGCCGCGGCAACAGAGGAGGAGCTGACAACCATTGTGGATTTAGGCGGCTGTGTCGTGGATGTCATGGTAAACCACAGAGTCTATGGGAAGGTTTCCGCTCCCCTGCAAATCAAAAACCGCAGAGATGTACAGGCGTTTCTGAAAAATCTGGAAAGCGGCAAATCCACTCCCCTTTTAAATGTCACCTCAGGGTATCATTTTCACCATGTTTCCGCCGAAAGCGAGGAAATTCTGGATGAGATTGAGGATGCCCTGCGCCGCAAGCATTTCCTGACAGAGGTTTTCCCCTATGAGCAGGAGGAAATCCGAAAATAAGACGATTTTTGCCAAATTCTATAAAAAACAGGCTTTCCGATACGAAATTCCTTGAATTATGCAGAAAATAATGATAAAATATTTTGGTGAAATTTTAAGGAGGAGGGTTCCTAATGTCAGGACATTCTAAGTTTGCAAATATCAAACATAAAAAAGAAAAAAACGATGCAAAAAAAGGTAAAATCTTTACCATGCTGGGCAGAGAAATTCAGGTTGCGGTAAAGGCCGGCGGTCCCGACCCCGCCGTAAACGGCAAGCTGCGTGATGTTATCGCAAAATGCAAAGCCAACAACATGCCAAACGATACCATCGACAGAAGTATCAAAAAGGCTGCCGGCGGCGGTGAAGACGTAGAATACGAAAACGTAACCTACGAAGGCTATGGCCCCAACGGCGTAGCTGTTATTGTAGAAGTGCTGACAGATAACAGAAACCGTGCAGCAGCCAATGTCAGAAACGCCTTCACAAAGGGCGGCGGCAACATGGGCAACAGCGGCTGTGTATCCTTCATGTTCGATGAAAAGGGTCTGATTGTGATTGATAAGGAAGAAATCGATATGGACGAGGAAGAGCTGATGATGGCTGCTCTGGATGCAGGCGCAGAGGACTTCGCCGCAGAGGAGGACAGCTACGAAATCACAACCGCACCCGATGATTTCTCCGCAGTGCGCGAAACACTGGAGGCAGCAGGCATCCCTATGGCAAGCGCCGAGGTAACCATGATTCCCCAGACCTATACGGAGCTGACAGACGAAGAGGATATCAAGAAGATGAATAAGCTTCTGGAAATGCTCGACGATGACGATGATGTTCAGAATACCTACCATAACTGGGATGAATAATTTTTTCTGATAATAATAAAACCTCTTTCCCTTAGCATTTTCATACGCTTTGAGGAAAGAGGTTTTTTATTTCCTTATTTCTTTTTTATTCCTGCCATGCAATGCTGCTGCCGGCACTGCCCTTTTTCACGATAATCTTCTTGTCAATGCTTTCCTTCAGTTCGGAAACATGGGAAATAATTCCCACCAGACGATTCCCATAAGAAAGCCTTTGCAGCACCTGCACCGCCTGCTCCCTTGACTGCTCATCCAGAGAGCCAAAGCCCTCATCAATGAACATCGCATCCACGCGGACACCGCCTGCGTGCGCCTGAATCACATCGGAAAGCCCCAATGCCAAGGAAAGCGAAGCCTTAAACGCTTCCCCACCCGAAAGTGAACGCACCGAGCGGCTTTTGCCCGTATAATGGTCAAGCACCTCCAGCTCCAAGCCCGCCTGCGAGCGTTTATTCATCGCCTTCTCTGCATGCAGCAAAAGATATCTGCCCTCTGTCATATCCTGCAAACGCAGATTTGCCGCCTGCAAAATCCTTCGGAAATAAACCCCCTGCACAAATTGTTCAAAGGCGATTTTCTCCTTACCGGGCAAT
>UMLR01054064.1_pt1 | contig 11299 bp, 7 predicted proteins | sample 1966741 | NCBI WGS metagenome assembly UMLR01 (sample SAMEA4836207, study PRJEB28245) | human gut metagenome | biome: gut microbiome; material: fecal sample | place: Denmark | collected 2008 | reverse complement strand
CTCCAATCCGACAGCACCGCCGCCGATGACGAGCAGGTGTGCGGGCAGTTTGTTCGATTGCAGCAAGGTCTCACTGGTATATACGTACTTGCTCTCCTTGAGTCCGTCGATGGCAGGCAGGATAGGGGTGGACCCGGTGTTGATGAATATCTCTTTTCCCTCAAGAATCGTTTCGTCCTTGCCGGAGACTATACGGATTGTATTTTCGGACAAGAAAGAAGCAGTTCCGTCATAGAGGGTTATATTAGGCTTGTTTTTTACATTTTCATAATTTTTCTCACGCAGGAAGGATACAAGCTTGTCTTTCCGCGCCACGGCAAGTGCATACAGTTTGGACTGGTTCTTATAATCGTCATAGTATCTTTTTTCCGCATATTCCGATTCGTGAATCAGAGCTTTGGTAGGGATACATCCTACGTTTACACATGTTCCTCCGTACATCTGAGGGGAACGTTCCACGATGGCTACTTTCCAATTCCGTTCGGCCAGTTCGGCGGCCAATAACTTGCCGCCCTTGCCGAATCCTATTATGATGGCATCATATTGTTTCATTTTAATATCTCTTAGTTAAGTGTTTAGTAAAATGAAAACAATATGTATCGGCCATTTGTTCGGACGCCGGGTTTAGCAGATGCTTATCGTTCCAGTTCGCGGAGGGAGTCCATTTTCTTCTTTTCAAGGAATTCGTAGATGCCGCTCAAGTGCTCTTTCACTTGTTTGTTGCCGAATTCATATACCTTGCTTACCAGTCCGTCCAGGAAGTCACGGTCGTGGCTGACGAGGATAAGGGTACCGTCAAAATCCAGTAACGCTTGCTTCAGGATATCTTTGGTTTTCATGTCCAGATGGTTGGTCGGTTCGTCCAGTATCAGCAGATTCACCGGTTCGAGCAAAAGCTTTATCATGGCGAGGCGCGTGCGCTCTCCACCGGAAAGCATCTTGACCTTCTTCATGGACTCTTCGGGGCCACCGAACATGAAGGCACCCAGCAGGTCGCGTATCTTGTTGCGGATTTCCCCTTTTGCCACATCGTCGATGGTCTGGAATACGGTCAGGTTCTCATCCAACAATGAGGCCTGGTTTTGTGCGAAATATCCAATCTGCACGTTGTGTCCTATCGTGAGGGTGCCTTCATGTTCTATTTCCTTCATGATGCACTTCACTAACGTTGACTTTCCTTCACCGTTCTTACCAACGAAAGCAACCTTGTCTCCCCGTTCTATGGTGAGGTTGGCATTCTTGAAGACCACATGGTCACCGTAACTTTTCCCTACTCCCTCCATGATGACGGGATAATTGCCTGAGCGGGGAGAAGGAGGGAATTTGAGGCGTAACGCTGAAGTGTCTTCTTCATCCACTTCCAGCAGTTCCAGCTTCTCCAGCATTTTTACGCGGCTTTGCACTTGCAGGGTTTTGGAGTAGGTGCCTTTGAACCGTTCGATGAATTCCTTGGTTTCGGCAATGAACTTCTGCTGGTCGTCGTAGGCTTTCTGTTGCTGTTCGCGGCGTTCCTTGCGGAGTTCCAGGTATTTGGAGTAGTTTACTTTGTAATCGTATATCCGTCCCATGGTCACTTCAATGGTACGGGTGGTGATGTTGTCTACGAATTTACGGTCGTGGCTGATGACGATGACAGCCTTTCCATTGCTGATAAGGAAATCTTCCAGCCATTGTATGGATTCTATGTCCAGATGGTTGGTAGGCTCGTCTAGCAACAGCACGTCAGGCTTTTGCAGCAACAGCTTGGCAAGCTCGATGCGCATGCGCCATCCGCCGCTGAAGTCACTGGTCTGGCGGTTGAAGTCTTCGCGTACAAAGCCCAGTCCGAGCAGTGCTTTTTCCACATCCTCCTCGTAATTGGTGGAGTCGATGGCATAGAACTTTTCGCTTAAGGCGGAGACATTCTCGATAAGTTCCATGTAGCTGTCGCTTTCGTAGTCGGTACGCGTTTCCAGTTCCTTGTTGAGGCGCTCTATTTCAGCTTCCATTTCATGCAGGTGGGCAAAGGCTTGCGCCGCTTCCTGGAATACGGTACGTCCGTCTTCCGTCATAAGGTGCTGTGGAAGGTAAGCTATGACACTGTCCTTGGGGGCTGAGATTTTTCCACGGGTAGGTTGTCTTACACCTGCCAGGATTTTCAACAATGTACTTTTCCCCGCTCCATTTTTACCCATCAGGGCGATACGGTCTTTTTCGTTGATAACGAAAGATATGTCACTGAATAAAGTAGTTCCGCCGAATTCTACGGCCAGTCCGTCTATAGAAATCATTATATATTTTTTTAATGAGCTGCAAAGATAGTGCAAATCTATTATTTTTTATATCTTTGCCCCTATATAAACAAAACGCATAGGTCATGGAAATAGAAAAAGTGTCAGGAGATTACCGTCCGCTTATTCTGGTTGCGGAAGATGATGATAGTAACTTTAAACTGATAAAGGCTATTATCGGCAAGAAATGCGAGATACTATGGGCAAAGAATGGTGAGGATATTGTAAATTTGTTCGAAGAGAATCGCGACAAGGCGGAAGCTATTCTGATGGATATAAAAATGCCTATTATGAACGGGCTGGATGCTACGGTGATTATTCGCAAGAAGGATAAAGAACTTCCCATCATCATGCAGACCGCTTACGCCTTTACTGCCGACCGCGAAAAAGCCTTGGAGTGCGGAGCCTCGGAAGTGTTGGTAAAACCCATCACTCTGTCTGCTTTGCGTACATGTCTGAGCCGTTATTTACCCAAATTGGTTTGGTAAGGCTTTACTGATAATAAAAAGGGAACCGGATGACTAAGTAATGAATATATCATCCGGTTTCCTTCTTTTTATTCTTGTGCATTGTCTTTTCTCTCTTCCATCTTCTTTTTTACAAATTCGATTTTGAGATTGGCTTCTTCCATATTCTTCTTTATTTCCGTCATGGATGACAGCAGTTGTGCCAGTTCGTAGATGCTGGCAAGGGCCTGGCGGTCGGCGGCAGTCATGGTGATGGAATAGGGACGTTCCCCTTGATAGTTGACTTTGATATTCTTGTCCTTGTTCAGATAAAGGAACCCCATGACGTTTCCGTCTTCTCCCAGTTTGAAGTCTGCCTTTTCAATCTTTTCACCGAGGTCAGTGGTTTCGTAGCTGTCTTTGGCGGCGGGTGTTTCGGCAAAGCTACCATCGGGAGCAGTGACTTTGACGGCCACATGGTGGATATTATGGGCTCCGCAATAAATGGAAGTCATGCTCATGACTCCGTTTTCGTCTACCTGGAAGCGAAGGAAAGAGCGATGCAGATTTTTTTCTATCACTTGGGAAGGATGAAGGTAATTGCCGATATTCTGGTATTCGGCATCTTTTTCAAAGGTGTATTTCCCTTTGATTGCATCGAAATCCTTTTGCTTGGCTTGAAGCATACTGTCCAGATAGACCAGGCTCTTTTCCTGCTCTTTCAGTTCCACTTCCTGCATCAGGCCGATGCCTGCACGGCGAGTTTCAAACGCTTTGGGATAGAGCATCTTGATGCTGTCAATCAGAATCTTCGCTTCATTGTAGTTGCCGAGTTCAAACGCTTCGCGGGCAGCTTGTAGTTTTTCACCGGCCTTCTTCTCCACATCTTCGCAAGAGAAGAGTGTACAGCATAGGCATGCAAGGAGTATTACTTTTTTCATATTTGTTGTTCTTGGAGTTAGAGTCCACAAAAATAGAAATAATATCTTTATCTTTGCAGCATTTTAATGTGCAAATGTGCTAATAGACCATTAACACATTTGCGTATTCATTACATTAGCGCATTATTTATGATAGATTTGACGGCAGAAGAACTGAAGCAATATTTTAGTGATGATATATTCAAGCGGATATCCGAAACGGCTGATGAATTGGGATTGGAATGTTACGTAGTCGGTGGATATGTACGTGATATTTTCCTGCAACGTCCTTCCAAGGATATTGATGTGGTGGTGGTAGGCAGTGGCATTGCCATGGCCGAGGCGCTGGGTAAGCGTCTGGGGCGTGGGGCGCATGTTTCCGTCTTCAAGAATTTCGGTACGGCACAATTGAAGTACTATGGTACGGAAGTTGAGTTTGTGGGTGCAAGAAAAGAATCGTATACACACGATTCCCGCAAGCCTATTGTAGAGGACGGTACATTGGAGGATGACCAGAACCGCCGTGATTTTACCATCAATGCACTGGCTGTTTGCCTGAACCGGGTGCGTTATGGCGAGTTGGTCGACCCCTTTGGCGGTATTGGAGACTTGAAGGAAAAGACCATCCGGACTCCCCTCGACCCTGATATAACTTTCAGTGATGACCCTTTGCGCATGATGCGCTGTGTCCGTTTTGCCACCCAGCTGGGATTCTATATTGACGATGAGACATTCGATTCTCTGGAGCGTAATCGCGAACGCATCTCCATCATCTCCAAAGAACGCATTGCAGACGAACTGAACAAAATCATCTTGTCACCTATTCCGTCTAAGGGATTCATTGAGCTGGACCGCTGTGGTCTGCTGGAACTGATATTCCCGGAACTTGTCAGGCTGCAAGGCGTGGAGACGCGCAATGGACGCGCCCATAAGGACAATTTCTACCATACGCTCGAAGTACTCGACAACATCAGCAAGAAGACCGACAACCTTTGGCTACGCTGGGCAGCTCTTCTGCATGATATAGCCAAGCCTGCCACCAAGCGTTGGGAACCCCGTGCGGGCTGGACGTTCCATAACCATAATTTCATTGGCGAGAAGATGATACCCGATATTTTCCGCAAGATGAAGCTCCCTATGAATGAGAAGATGAAATATGTGCAGAAAATGGTGAGCCTGCACATGCGTCCCATTGTGATAGCGGATGATGTAGTGACCGACTCGGCAGTGCGTCGTCTCTTGTTTGAGGCAGGTGATGATATAGACGACCTGATGACACTGTGCGAAGCCGACATTACTTCCAAGAATATGGAGCGTAAGAAACGCTTCCTTAATAATTTTCAGTTGGTACGCCAGAAGCTGAAGGATTTGGAGGAACGCGACCGTATCCGTAATTTCCAGCCTCCGGTCAGTGGTGAAGAAATCATGAAGACTTTCGGCCTTTCTCCTTGCCAGCAGGTAGGTGCCTTGAAGAGTGCCATTAAGGATGCCATTTTGGACGGCATCATTCCCAATGAATACGAAGCCGCCCGTGCATTTATGTTGCAACGGGCGGAGAAGATGGGGCTTAAGGAGTTATGAGTTATAAGTTGCATGTTATGTACCATACGTTATAACTCATAACTTATAACTCTTCTTTTTCTACTTGGAACTTGCGGCTTACTTTCATCAGGTTGATGGTGTAGGTCACTACGTTCTGGGCTTCTTGTATCATAGTCAGGTATACCATGCTGACTTTGATGCTGCCGCTCTGGCTTTGGATGCGTTGCAGCTCTTCGCGTTTCAGGTGAGACAACTGTCCGTTGAGGTCGTTGGCTTTGCGAATCTCTGTTTCCAGTTCATCATAATTGTTCGTTTCCAGCTTGTGGCGGCATACTTGTAACAGATAGCAGATGTCTTCGGCTACGTCTGTAAATTCTCCTTTCTGAATGGCATCCAGCGGATTGAAGTTATTGTCTATGTGCTCTAAGCAAGGTTCGCAAAGACGGCCTACGCTGTACACCAGTTCGCTGGCAAAGTCGTTGCCTTGATAGTAATAGAGTCCTTTTTCCAGTACGGTATTGTTGTCGAGACGGCACATGGCAAGTGTTCCGGTACGCTTCATCTGCTTGATGAGTTGTTTTTCGAATTTTACTGAGCCCATGGCACGACGCAGTCCGCGTAGATTCTCGTGTAGGAAGGAAGTGACGGTACGTTCAAAATTCTCTTCTGTGAATTCCATAATCTTCACCAGTTCTTCACGGGTATGCTTGCGGAGCAATTCGATGACTTCATTGTTGTCCGTACTCTTCATCAACTGTTTCAGGGTCTCGTTGCCTTTTTCTTTCTCCTTGCGCTTTTTGTACATCACTTGGCTACGAATCAGCATGAAGACTGCCAGACCAATCAGTGCCAGGATGGCAACCGTACCGCCGAAATGGATAATCAGTGCTACGAAGAAACAGATGGTGAACGCTGCTCCGGCAGTGATGAACCAACCGCCGATAACGCTGAGCACACCCGTAATGCGGAATACCGCCGAATCACGTCCCCAGGCACGGTCGGCAAGCGATGTACCCATGGCTACCATAAAGGTGACGTAAGTGGTGGAAAGGGGAAGTTTCAAGGAAGTTCCCAAGGCGATGAGCAGACCAGCCAATACGAGATTGACGGAGGCGCGAACCAAGTCAAAAGCGGCGCCGTCGGCTATGATGGCTTCATCCTTCTGGAAGCGTGTGTTCATCCACCGCTTGCTGCTTTCGGGCATCGTTTTGGATATTCCGTTAGCCAGAGTCATGCTGAAGCGTACCAGCGTACGGGCTATCGGGGTACTTCCGAAGTTCTCTTCACCGTCATCCTGGCGGGCAAGGTCCACGGAAGTCTTGATAACGTTGTGGGCTTTCTTGGATGTGCAGAGTGCATAAACCATAATGGCGCCTGCACCGATAAGGAAATACCACGGGGTTTTGGCTGCACCGAGGAGTGAGGACATCAGGAATCCGTCGGGGCCGGCGGCCGTACCATTGGCTGTATAGTCAATAAATGAGGAATATCCTGCGAGGGGGACACCGATAAAGTTCACCAAGTCATTGCCGGCAAAGGCAAGAGCGAGGGCGAAAGTACCCATCAGAACCACTACTTTGAAGACATTTATCTTGCACCAATGCAGTATCTGCATCAGTATGGTGAAGAATACAAAGAAACCGGTTATCAGCAATGCGGTATTGTCGTGTATCCATTGCTTGTTTTCAGGGGTCATGAATGAGCTGTCTTTCAGCCCCTTTATCAGCATGAAGTAGATGATGCTGGTGGCAGCTATACCACCGAACAGCGCGATGCTGTATTTCATGTTCTTCTTGTAGTTGAAGGTGAACACGATACGTGCCAGCCACTGTACCAGCATACCGAAGAAGAAGGCAATGGCTACGGATACAAAAATGGCCATGATGACAGACAGTGCCTTGTCTGTATTGATGAGGTCGCCCAGTCCCAATGTATCGCTGTTATAGACCTTGATGAGCGCCAGTGCGAACGTACCTCCCAACAGTTCGAACACCATGGATACAGTGGTGGAGGTAGGCATTCCCATAGTGTTGAAGACATCTAATAGCACGACGTCCGTCAACATGACGGCAAGCAGAATGCACATGATTTCGGCAAAGTAGAAGTGCTCCGGTTGATAGATGCCGTGTCGTGCAATGTCCATCATGCCATTGCTGAGTGCCGCACCGATGAAGACGCCAATGCCTGCAATGAACAGTATGGTTTTGAAAGATGCTGCCTTTGCTCCGACAGCCGACTGAAGAAAATTGACCGCATCATTACTGACACCTACCACGAGGTCGAAAATCGCGAGTACGAACAGAAAGATGACGATACCCAGATAAATTGTTTCCATAGACATGTATTTTATTTCCGGCTGCAAAGGAAAGAGTTTGGTGTTGCAGGGAAATGTCATACATGTTACAGAAATGTTACAAAGCGATTGACGATTGATAATTGACGATTGATAATTATCGTTAATCCTTAATCCCTTGTTTCAAGTATTCGTAAAAGCTATATTGCGACCGTACCTTCTCCTTTTGCGGTCGCGACGACTTCCAGCGGTTTCGCAACCGGTCGTCCACAAAGCAGGCTTTCCGTTTGTCCGACAGTTGTATGGATAGCATATCGATGAGCTCTTGCTTCAAGTCCGGGTCCAGAATGGGGGTGACGGCTTCGATACGGCGGTACAAGTTACGCCGCATCCAGTCCGGCGAGCCGAGGAAGAGCTTGGGTGCGCCGCCGTTGCCGAAGTACCACACACGGGCATGTTCCAGAAAGGTATCCACGATGCGTGTCACGCGGATGTTGTGGCTGTACTCCTGCCCGGGGATGAGGCAGCAGATGCCGCGGACAATGAGGTCTATCTCTACACCGGCTTGCGAGGCTTCGTAGAGGCGGTCTATCATGGCGGGGTCTTGCAGGGCATTCATTTTTAGGATAATCCGTCCTTGCTTGCCTTGCCGGGTCAGTTCTATTTCGTGATTGATGAGGCGGTTCAGTTCAGGAATCAGGTTGAAGCGGGCCACAAGCAGGCGGTGGAACACTGGATTTTCCTTTCCCTGCAGAGTACGGAACAAGTTGTGCAGGTCGTTTACAATCACCGGGTTGCAGGTGAATAGTCCGCTGTCCGCATAGAGGGTGGCGGTCTTTTCGTTGAAGTTGCCGGTGCTGATGTAGGCGTAGCTTGTCAGTTTGCGCCCTTCCTTGTCGCGGCGTAGCACGAGGGCTACTTTGGCATGTACCTTTAGTCCTGGTATGCTGAAAATGATGTTGATGCCGGCGGCTTTCATCATCTCGGCGGTGGCGAGGTTGTTTTCTTCGTCGAAGCGGGCTTTCAGTTCCACAAAGACGGTGACTTTCTTTCCGGTCTGTGCGGCGGCTATCAGGGTGTTGATGACGGTGGAGTTCTCTGCCACGCGATACTGGGTCACCATGATTTCACGCACGGTGGGCTCGTGGACGGCTTCATATAGAAAATGGATGAAGTGGTCGAAGGAGTGGTAGGGATAATGCAGCAGCAGGTCCTTCTTCTCCACATAGCGGAAGATGGATTCGCGTTCGTCCAGGCAGGTCAGCTTCATGGGCTGGGGTTTCTTGATGGGACGTACGCTTTGGTTGGGATTGGGCAGATGCCGCAAATCCTCCATGTTGAGGTGCTTGTCTCCCGGCACCAGCTCCCGGCGGTCTATGCGGTAGGCATCTACCAGAAAGTCGAGGAAGTCCTGGGGCATGGCGCGGTCGTATACAAAACGGCACACGGCGCCTATCTTGCGTTTCTTTACCTTCTTCTTCACCTGCTCGATGATTTCGGAGGTATTGGCGGCATCGTCTATCAGAATATCCGCATCGCGTGAAATCTTGATGCAATAACTGCTGTCCACTTCATAACCGGGGAAGATGGTATCCAGATTGGCCTTGATGATGTCTTCAATGAACATCAGATAATAGTCTTTCCCCACCTTGGGCAGCTGGATGAAGCGCGGCACTTTGCTGTACGGCAGTTTCATCACGAAATACTGGATGCGGTTTGGAGAACTGGCGGGAGCTCCTTTCAGATGAAGCCGTACGGCTAGATAGAGACGGTTGTCGCGCAGGAATGAAATCACCTTGTCCTTGCTTACGGGCACCGGGGCCAGATAGGGGAATATCTCTTCGCGGAAGAAGCTGCGCACAAAGTCGCGGTGAAACGGTTCTACGTTGCGGCTTTGATAGAATATGATGTGATGTTTCCGCAGGGCGGGCAGTATCTTCTGTTCGTAGATGCGGATACGTTCCTCCAGTTGGCGATTGACTTCTTGGTTGATTTCATCTACCAGTTCGGCGGCAGACTGCATAGTCTCTTCATCGCTTTGCGAGGCTCCGGTGGCTATGGCCTTATGGTCGGCTACGCGTATCTTGTAGAATTCTTCCAGATTGGAAGAGTATATAGAAATAAAGTTGATGCGTTCGTATAGCGGCAATGTCTCGTCTTCCGCTTCCAGCAGTACGCGGTAGTTGAAGGAAAGCCAGCTGATGTCACGTTTGAAATATCTGTTGTCCATGGTGTTAAGGTGTTAATGTGGCATATTAGCACATTACCACATTGTATTCTTCCCAAATATAATTACCTTTGTCTTAATAAACAAAGGAAAGATGACAAAAGTTGGTTTATTATCGGATACGCATGGCTACTGGGATGAAAAGTACCTGCAATATTTTGAGGGCTGTGACGAAATATGGCATGCCGGTGACATCGGTTCGCTGGAAGTGGCACAGAAGCTGGCGGCTTTCCGTCCCTTCCGTGCCGTGTATGGCAATATTGACGGGCAGGAGATACGGCAGCTCTATCCGCAGATTCTCCGTTTCACGGTGGATGGGGCGGAGGTGCTGATGAAGCATATCGGCGGTTATCCCGGCAACTACGACCCTTCCATCAAGGGCAGCATTCTGGTGCGTCCCCCAAAGCTGTTCATCAGCGGGCACTCGCATATACTGAAGGTGAAGTATGACAAGACGTTGGATGTACTCCACATCAATCCGGGCGCTGCGGGCATTCAAGGTTTCCATAAGGTGCGTACGATGGTACGCTTTGCGGTTGATGGGGGAACGTTTAAAGATTTGGAGGTGATAGAACTTGCTGACCGATGATGTAGTTTGTTTATTTTCAATGGATTGTATTTACCGATTGCTTGCGCTATAGTGTAAAAGCCGTTACATGCTAATGTAAAGGTTGTTACGCTATTGGGTAAAGGCCGTTACACTATTTGGTAAAGGTCGTTACACGCTGAGGTGAAGACCGTTTCATCAAGGGGTGACGGCCGTTACGCACTGAAGTAAGCAAAACAATGTACCGGAGTAAGCAAAGCAATGAAGTAAAAAGATGAAACCAAGCCTTCACTTAATCGAATTTTTCCATTATCTTTGTACCCGAATAGCAAGTAGAGCCGTGGGGCATCGTCCTCCTTCTTATTTTATTCTCCATTTTGAAGTATCACCGAAAAAGAACTGAAATATGAAAGGAATTATTCTTGCAGGTGGCAGTGCCACTCGTCTCTATCCGTTGTCCAAGGCTATCTCCAAGCAGATAATGCCCGTCTACGACAAGCCGATGATATACTACCCGCTCTCTACACTGATGTTGGCGGGAATTCGCGAAGTGCTTATTATCTCTACTCCACGTGACTTACCCATGTTCCGCGAGCTGCTGGGAACCGGTGAAGAACTCGGTATGTCCTTTTCCTATAAGATACAAGAGAATCCCAACGGACTGGCACAAGCCTTTGTGCTGGGTGCAGAGTTCTTGGACGGCGGACCGGGCTGCCTTATTCTGGGCGACAACATGTTCTACGGTCAAGGCTTCTCCGCCATGCTGAAGCGTGCCGCTTCCATAGACAAGGGTGCCTGCATCTTTGGTTATTACGTCAAGGACCCCCGTGCCTACGGTGTAGTGGAGTTTGATGCCAACGGCAAAGCCGTCTCGCTGGAAGAAAAGCCTGCCAACCCTAAAAGCAACTATGCCGTCCCCGGACTGTACTTCTACGACTCCACCGTGACAGAGAAAGCTGCCTCCTTGAAGCCCTCTGCCCGCGGCGAATACGAAATTACCGACCTCAACCGTCTCTATCTGGACGAGGGCACGCTGAAAGTGGAGCTTTTCGGT
>UMLR01038514.1_pt1 | contig 11310 bp, 9 predicted proteins | sample 1966741 | NCBI WGS metagenome assembly UMLR01 (sample SAMEA4836207, study PRJEB28245) | human gut metagenome | biome: gut microbiome; material: fecal sample | place: Denmark | collected 2008 | reverse complement strand
TCAAGAATTGTCACCTCTAAATTTCTTATGGGGGATTTTTCATTGTCAAAAATTTGCTCAAAGGTTCGTTTCAAAAATCTTTCTCGATTGTATGTAATAAGTATAATTTCCAACACATCACTCAATGTCATATCTTAACAACTTCCTCGTATTTTAATTTTATTTTATCAGCTTTAAAACAATTTTTTATTTCTTTTACATTCAAGATAAAAAGTAAGCAAACTTGAATATCAAGCTTGCTTACCAATTCATATGAATGGGCTTTATATTGAAAATATTTTTCATTTTCATCATCTTTAAAAATTCTATCACAAACCCCGACTATATTTAAACAAGACAAATCAAAATTTTCCAAAATACATTTTGAAATTTGTCCTGCACCATAAATAAATATTTTTTTGTGTTTATATTTTTTCGCCATACTATCAAATTTGCCTTGCAAATCGATTGAATAAAAATAATTCAAATAATCCTCATATTTAAGCGGCATTTGTGTTTGTATTTTAAGTTTTATGCTTCTTTCAATTTGTTTTCGATATAAAGACATAATTGAACTTTTTGAGCGTTTTTTGCTTATGTTATTCCCTTTTTTATCAAATAAAATAACGTTATGTTTCAATTTTTTATTTTTAAATATGGGAATATAATTTTCTCTTTTTGCAATATTGTTTTTATTCTCACTATATGCAAGGTTTACTTGGTTAAATATATTATCAATTACATCTTCTTTTGACAATTTGGTCAATTGAGGAATTTTGTCATTTTCTGTTTTAAAATCTTGTGTTTTTTCAAGTGGCACCCCACTTTTTTTCAAAATATCCATAAAATTATTATAATTATTTTTATAATTTTTATTAAAATCATCAAAACAAGCCAACTCATATAATTCTTCAATTGATTTATTTCCAACATCGTTGGTCAAAAAATCATAATAGGGAATCTTTAATAATTTAGTCATTTCAAAGGCACGAATGTCACCTTGAGAGACAAACGCAACAACTCCTTCAGGCTTAGAATTCAAGGCCAAAACTGCTCCATGAACTCTTGAACCCAACAAAAAATCAAATTTCGAAACATAGTCTTTCCATTTGTCAATAGAGGTAAAAGCCGAGACTTTTTGGTTGTCAAAAAGAAATTTTTTGATTAAAAATTTATCAGAAGCTTTATAATATTTATTTTGGATGATGTTATTAAAAAACAAACAGTCAATTGTATTCTTTTCATCCTGCAGTATAACAGGCTCAGGACCATTTGGTTTAAACAAAGTGGTCATATTTTTCATAACTTTAAAATTTTCATCAAACGGCTTTTTAATAATTTGCTTATTTGGATTTAATTCCTCAAAAAAAGTCGGACAACCGACGGGAACTGCGTTTTTAACCCCCAATCGTTTCAGCAAATCATAAGTCATTTCTCCACGAACTTGGATAAATTCAGATTTTGAAGCAAGTGTATTTATAAATCTGATTAAATCTTTATTTAAAATCTTATGCAAATCGTAAAATATACTGTCATTATAAGCACAATTCGCCCCAACACTAACAGGAATGAAAGGCAAATTTATTTTTTCTATAAATTTTGTTATTTTATTCCAAGGAATATTCTTAAAAACTTCATTTGTATTCAACTGGTCTTGCATACAAAAAACAACGTGAGTGTAGTTTTCGTTAATATATCTTGTATCTTGATTTGTTTTTGAAAAATCATAATTCCAAATGCTTTGAATTTGATCAACTTTTTTATAATGCCCATAAATAATCTTGATGATAGCATAGCCGATATAAGAATTTCCTGTGTTTCCGGCAATTGTTGAAAAAAGATTGTCAGAGGTCAAAAGGTCTTCATTTTCTAAAACTAAATTAGTATTTATAAAAAACGGCTTAAAATTAATATTCTCCAAATCACTAGAACTCACAAAGACCCTCCTTGAGAAAAAATATATATTTTTTATATTATCATAACGAATATATTAGTGCAAAATTATTTTTCTGTTATAATAAAAAAATGAAGAAAGTTTATATTGAAACCTTGGGATGTCAAATGAATAAATCAGACAGCGAGCGAATTTTGGGCATGCTGTCACATTTTGATTACAAAGAAACTGAAGACTTTAAAGATGCAGATTTGCTTTTAATAAATACATGTTCAATAAGGCAATTAAGTGCAGACAAAGCTTTTAGCACTCTTGGTCGTTGGGGGCAACTTAAAACTAAGAACCCCAATTTAAAAATTGGAATTTGTGGTTGTGTTGCACAAACAGAAAAAGAAAATGTTTTTAAACGCAATAAAAATGTAGACCTTGTTTTTGGAACACACAACATATATGAGTTGCCGGAATTGATAAAAAGAGTTGAAAATGGTGAAAGAGTTTGTGCCATAACAAACACAGCGGTAAAAGAAAACTCTGATTTTTGTATCATTCGCGATAAAAGTTTTAACGCCTGGGTACCAATTATTGAAGGATGCAACAATTTTTGCACATATTGCATTGTTCCATACACTCGTGGACGTGAAAGAAGTCGCGATTTTAATAACATAATAGAAGAAGTGAAAACTTGTGTTAAACAAGGGTTTAAAGAAATTACGCTTCTTGGGCAGAATGTTGATAGTTATGGAAAAGACTTAAAAGATGAAAGAATTACCCTTGCAAATTTGCTTAGAGAAATATCAAAAATTGAAGGAGATTTTCGGGTCCGATTTGTAACTTCTTATCCTACTGATATTACTGATGATTTAATTAAAGCCGTTGGGGAGTCGGACAAAATTTGCAAATATTTTCACATTCCAATGCAATCGGGCAATAACACTGTTTTAAAGGCAATGAACCGACGCTACACAAGAGAACAATATGGTGAAATTGTCAAAAAAATACGTGAAACATTCAAAGACAATTGCGTAACAATAACATCCGATTTTATTGCGGGTTTTCCCGGCGAAACTGAAGAACAGTTCTATGACACTTTAAGTGCAATTGAAGAGTTTGAACTTGATTATTCCAACACAGCAGCCTATTCTCCAAGAGAACTTACAGTTGCTGCAAAATGGACAGACAAATTCATTGATGAACAAACAAAAAAAGAAAGACTTAAAATTCTAAACGACAAAAATAAAGAAGCCGTCATAAATTCAAACAAAAAATGCGTGGGGAAAACTTTGAATGTTTTGGTTGAAAGCTTCAAAGAAAATGAAGACGGACAAATAGTTTTAAATTCTCGAGCCGAAAATAATAAAATAGTTCATTTTAATGGTGAGAAAAATCTTGTCGGAACATTTCAAAAAGTCAAAATCAAAGACTATTCAACATGGTGCCTGTTTGCAGATATGGTTTAAAATTTAAAAAGTTCATCTATATATACGATTTAAATCATGTAAATTAAACTTAAACTTTTTATAGTGATTAAAATAAATTGGGAGTATTATTACTTTCGGAGTATTAATGTCGGAAACAAACATAGAGCATAATCCCTATAATAATATTGAACGTTTATCAGATGAAAAGTTAAGCGAGATTTGGAGTGAATATTTAAAAGATAAAACACAAAAAAATCTTCGCGATACTTTAATTGTTCAATATATATATTTAACACGCTATGTTGTTGGTCGGATAAAAATGAATTTGCCGCCAAATTTTGCTATTGAAGATATAGCAAGCTATGGCGTTGAGGGGTTAATAGATGCTGTTGAAAAATATTCTCCCAATAAGGGCGCTCGTTTTGAAACTTATGCCATTATGAGAATTCGCGGAAATATCATTGATAAAATCCGTGCTGAAGATTGGATACCTCGTCAAATGCGTCGCAAAATAAAAGAGGTCAATACAACTGTTGAGTTTTTGCGTCAAAAATTGGGTCGGACTCCAAGCATTGATGAAGTTGCAGTCGAGCTTAATATGGAAAAGGAAAAAGTTGAAGCCATTTTGTCTGACACTCAAACAGTTGGGTCTATTTATGACAAAAAAGGAACATCGGAAGACAGTCTGTCTGTCATTGATACCATTGAAGATTCCAAACTTGTGGATCCTTTGACAAACTTGGAAGACAAAGACACTAAAAAAGACCTTCAAGTTGCTTTGAAAAGACTTCCTGAAAGAGAACGCTTGATTATGGTTCTTTATTACCATGAAAACCTGACACTAAAAGAAATTGGTGACACACTTGAACTTTCTGAATCAAGAGTTTGTCAGCTTCATTCTCAGGCTATTATGAAATTAAGAAATATTTTATCTTCTTCAAAATCAAACAGATTGCAAAGAAGTATTATTTAGTTTATTATTTCTTTTTTATTTTATTCAGTGACACGTATGCATTCATCAATGTTGTATTCATAAGTGCAGTTGCGACCGTCATTTTTGGATTTATACATTGCAATGTCAGCACAATGAATTAAATCTTTAACATTTTCAGCATGCACCAAAAATTCGGCAATACCAACGCTTATAGTAACGCTTAAAACAGTCCCATCATCCAAAACAACAGACATATCTTGAATTTTTTTGCGCAAACGTTCTGCAATGACACGGGCGGCACAACATGTTGTTTCAGGCAAAATTATGGCGAACTCTTCCCCTCCATATCTTGCAGCGATGTCAATTTGGCGGATAGTTTGTTGAATGGTTGAAGCGATTTCTTGCAAAATTCTGTCGCCAACCAAATGCCCATATTTATCATTAACATTTTTAAAATTGTCAATGTCTATCATAAGCAAAGAAAGTTTGTGTTTATATCTTCGAGCCCGATTTATCTCATTTTCAAGCAAGTTATAAAAATGGCGGTAGATATATAATTTAGTCAACCCGTCTTTTGTTGCAAGCTCATAGAGCTTTGCATTGTCAATGGCAATGGCAGCTTGATTTGACAAAGCTTCCATAAATTCAAGGTCGATTTTGGTAAACACTTTATTATTGCGCTTGTTTGAAATGTTGATAACACCAATTGCCTCACCTTTGACAACCAACGGCACACACAAAAGAGATGAAAGTTTAAAAGCACCCTCATTTATCTTAAAACGTGGGTCATTTTCGCCCAAATTAGAAATAATAGGAGTTTTTGTCGCAAAAACCTTTCCGGCAATACCTTCATTGGGTTTAAATTTTGAACATTCAATAATCCCGTTGTTTATATTATTTTCAACTTCTTTATTTTCAAGTCCGTATACAACTTTCACTTGAAGCGAATTATCTTGAAAATCGTATAGCATTAAAGAGCCTTTTTCAGCGTCTATTGTTTCAATGGCTTTGTCCAAAATGACATTTAATAAGCGTTTTAGATCGTCAATAAAGTTCACGGCTTGAGATATGTTGTATAGAATTGACATATTGTGCAATGCTTTATTCAAATTTTGTATTTGTTCATTTTGTGTTTTATTTTTATTCAACTTCAAAAAAGCAGGCTGTATGTATGAAAAAATCCTCTTTAAAAATTTTATGTCATTTGAACTTAGCAAACTGCCGTCATCTTTTTTTGTAAACATAACCAAATAGCTTGCATCGTTTGAAAGGCTTATAGCGTATGCATAATCGCAATTAAGCTGTGTCAAACCATACTTGTCCCATAATGATTTATATATGGGGTTTGAATTGGCATCCGTAACTCGCACTATATTGTTCAAAGGCAGTATAGAAAGAAACTCTTGATTGTTTGCATCAAGTTCTATTGTATACATTTTTTCATCATAAATACGCGGAGGAAGATGAAAATAACCGTTACTGTTTACGAAAAAGTAAATATTTTTTATATTTATATATTTTTTTATGAAATCAGACACATTTAAAAACAAATCAATAATAGTGTATGATTGATTTGTTATAACACTTAATTCAAAAAGACTGTCAAGTTCCAAAAAATTTCTTTGCAAATTATTTATCTTTGTTTCTATTTCCGATTTCATGATTACCATATAACGTATCACCAATATTATAAGTTATATTATAATACAATTACATGATTTTGACAAATATGTGTATGAGTTTACCATACATTAGCCTTAGAAAAATTTTTAGAATTATAATTGTTTTTTAACAATTTTCACACAGATTGCGGCGAAATTAGACATGAAAAATATTTAGAAATATACAAAATACCACTTAGTATAATAATATAATAAAGTAGAACAATCTATAGACTTTAAAAAAAATTAATGTAATAATAGATAATGTAAATACTTGATGTCACAATGAGAAAAAAGAGGGGAATTGTGTTTAAAAGTGCGTCAATATCTATTATTTTTGCAGTACTAATAGTATTAATAGTTCAGTATTTGGAAACTGGCTCAATTGCTATTTTGTTTCAATTTAATGCATTATTAATAGTAATTGGAGGAACAATATGCGCAACAGTCATAAACTTCCGTTCAAAACTTGTTCTTGATGCTATAAAATCTGCAGCAGATGTGTTTAGAAACACATCCACACCTAATACAAATGCTATAATGAGTGAGATTTTATACTTATCTGATTATTCAAGAAGAAATGGTGTTTTTGAATTGAATAAAATAAAAGATGAGATACAAAATTCGTTTTTGCGTCGAGCTGTTCAGTTGATACTTGATTTAAATGACCCTCAAGCATTTTCTGATATATTATCCTCTGAAATAGATTATGAAGAAGAACGAGAGCTTATTCATTCGCGTGTTTTTGAGGCAATGGGTGGTTATGCTCCTACATTTGGAATTGTTGGTGCGGTGATGGGGTTAATACAGGTTATGTCAAATGTAGAAGACTTAACTTTACTTGCTTCAGGCATTGCCATTGCCTTTGTTGCAACTTTATATGGTGTCGGATTTGCTAATCTTTTGTTTTTGCCAATTGCCGGAAATTTAAAATTAAAACTTCGTGACAATATTATGACCAAACAAATGGTCATGCAAGGAGTTATTTCTATATATATGGAAGAACACAGCTCAATTATTGAAGAAAAGCTTCTGCCTTATATTAAAACCCCAAAAATGTCATTGTCATCTTTATAATTGAAATTATAGGAAGTAAAACTAATTTTAAATTTTTATAATGATTACTATTTTACAAGACTTAATAAAATTAAACAGGCTGAATTAAAAAAGATACAACAGCAAGATATAAAAATTTTTGTTATGGGCAATGTATAATTTAAAATTTTCATAGGCTAGTTCTTAATCCAACCTTCAACGTATTCGACTTGTCTTATTTTAAAGTGGCAGACAAAATTTATATAAAAGCGCTATTACGGCAAATAGCTTATTAGAACTGGCAAATTAGCAATGTTGTAATTTTTTTTCACAAAATTACTAATGTTTCTTTACTTAAAAATAGATTTTTGTTTTTGAACTAAGTTTTTATGATTATTCCATGGTTTTACAAATTTTATCCACTTGATTGTGATATGTATTTTGCTTTGTTCCGTTGTATTCTTTTACATTTTTACAAACTTCTTTCTATATTGATTTTATTATACTTTAGTCATTAGTATTATGTTTACTTATTAAACTTTTCTATAAAAAAGGAATTGATTTTTTAAATCAATTCCTTTTCACTTATGCTTTTCTGTTTCTACCTTGGTTACAACTGCGCTTTGTTTGCGCAGGAATATTTTATCATTTGGAGTAAAAGTTCTTGAGCTTTTACAAGTTGTTTGTCGTTTTTATTTTTGACATCTTCTTCCGTTAATTCAACAATAACATCAGGTTGAATGCCTTTTTTGTTTATATCCGTGCCATTTGGAGTCAAATACTTTTGAATTGTGATGTTCATTCCGGCTCCGCCCATCAAAGTGTTGACTTCCTGAACAAGTCCTTTTCCAAACGACCCTTCTCCAACAATCAATGCGCGATTGTTGTCTTTCATTGCTCCAGAGAATATTTCGCTCGCTGAGGCACTGCCTTTATTGATAAGCAAAATCACAGGCTTGTCGGTTGTATATTTTCTTGTTGCACGAATATTTTCCTTATAACCGTCACGATCAACTGTCGAAACAATGATACCACCATTTAAAAACATATCTGATATGAAAATTGCATTTGACAACAAACCTCCAGGATTAGACCTTAAATCGATAATATATCCTTTTTTGTCGGACAATTGTTTTAGTGCGTTTTGAAATTCCGAAGTTGCATTTTTACTTATAAAAGAACTTAAACGAATATATCCGACTTCAGGTGATATTTTAGCATTTTCTGGTGTTTTTAAGGATACTGATTTCAAGTTTATTTCAGCACGCACAACACGATATATTTTATTCTCAACGCCTTTACGTTTTATTAGTAATTCAACAGTTGTTCCTTCTTTTCCCCTAATTTGATCTGCAGCTTTGTCGACGGTTATCCCTTTTGTTGATTTTCCGTTTATTGATAAAATTTCATCTTCAGCTTTCAAACCGGCTTTTTCACCCGGGGTGTCTTCCAACGGCGCTATAATAAGCAATTTCCCGTCACGTACACCTATTTGCACACCAATACCTTTTAAAGAACCTTTGATTGAACTTTTTTCCTCTTCAAATTCTTTTGGGTCTAAAAACTTAGTATACGGATCATTTAAGCTTGCAAGCATTGTGTCAATCGCAACATAACAATCTTCCGGTGTTTTTATATAGTTTGCATACTTATTTTTCCACCGCATCCAATTTTGTTCATTGTTTGTTTTGTCAACATATTTTTGGTTAATGTTGCTCCAAGCTTGATTATACAAATCAAACTCGGAAGATGCCAAACATTCCAAATTTGTGCAAAATCCAAAAGACAAAACAACAGTAGACAACACAACGCTTGATTTTAATTTCTTTGATAAACTTGTCAAAATAATATCCTCACGGTTTTTTTTATTACATAAGAACATTATATCGCATTTTTATTATTTTTTTTCAAATATACGTGTGTTTTTGTTAAGTTATGTTGCATTTTTATTTTAAAACCTGATAAAAAAAGCATAAATTCCAATAAATAATATACATACAATTGAAAACACAAGAAATATTCCGACCGTTTCGAACATGGCTGCAAATTTATACGGTTCTTTCAATATCGCTTCATTTATGACAGCTTTTGAAAAATTTTTAGGTGTTTGTTTTTGCAAATCAGTGTAATTATTTTTCAAAAGCTCTTCCAGTTTTATATAAGGCTTTATCGTGTCAGAAGCTGACTTCATTTTTTTACAATAACTTTTAAATTCAAGCATTTCAACATCATTTAATTCTTCATCCAAAAATGCTGAGATATTTTGTTTGAAACGTTCGTGTTCGTTTATTTTAAAATTAATATTTGCAGCTTGGCAATTGTTTGTCGTATAAACTTCTTCTTTAATTTTTTTATATGAATTTCTCAAACTTGAGATCATTGATTTTAATTCTTTGTATTTTTTCTGACACCTGTTGCAAGAAGCAAGGTGTAATCCGACAGAGGCTTCCAAATCTGCTGTGAGTTTGTGGTCTATATACATTGATAATAGCGCCTGAATTTTGTTACAAGTTAAAAAAGTCATTTTCATATCCTTTCATCTATAAATCGTGTGATTATGCTACGTATCCTTTTAAATATTCTTGAAGTTTATTTCTTGCACGTGAAATTCTTGATTTAACCGTGCCGACATTCACGTTTGTCAATTTTGCAATTTCATCGTAACTTAAGCCTTGAAATTCTCTTAAAACAAGCGCCAAACGAAATTGGTCTGGCAACTTATGTATTGATTTTTTGATTAAATCATTCAATTCCAAAGACAACGTGCGCTCCAACGGTCGTGGATGATAATCTTCCAATTGCATTGGGTTGGTCATGTTTATATTGCCAACATTTATGTCTTTGTCATCATAACTCGCATCAATTGAGATAATATTTGGTTCTCGATATTTTTTTCTCATATCATCATAAAATTTGTTTGTGATTATTTGATTTAGCCAAGATTTAAACAATTTTGGATTTTTTAAACTTTTTATGTTTTTTGCAACACGAAGCAAAACTTCTTGCGTGAAATCGTTGATATTCTCCTTTTTAGGATCCAGATAAAAAATTGTTGCATAAATTGAATTTTGAATGCGTTTAATAAGCTCTTCAATTGCTTTTTTATCATCATTTTGAGCAAGCTCTATTAAATGTGACATATTTAAATTTTTGTATTTTTGTCTAAACATTATAAATCCCTCAAAATTAAAATATCGTAAAATAAAAAATAAATCGTTAAACAGTCAGGTAAAAAAGTATTATACTTTTGACTTAATTATTGATAATTGGATTATTCTGCCCAAGACGTCAAATCGAAGACAGTAACCCCGTCCGGAGGACTTAAAATATATAATTTAACGTTTTTAAAATATAAAACTGAATAAAAAATATGTCTGTGGTTTAATAAAAAGTGAGGGGGAGAAAACTGTGGACGAAATTTATACTCATTACACTGTTATGAAAAAAGAACTTGTTGAAAGTCTGAATTGTGCCAACCAAGATAAAATATATGTAGATGGGACTCTTGGTGGTGGTGGTCACAGTGAGGAAATTTTGAAACAACTTAATGGCAAAGGATTTTTGTTTTCTTTTGATATTGATATTGCGGCCATAAATCATTCAAAAGAAAGACTCAAAGGATATAAAAATATTAAAATAATTAACGATAGTTATACAAACATCATAGAAAACCTGGAAAAAGAAGGAATAAGTCAAATTGATGGTGGTGTTATTTTTGACTTTGGTGCTTCGTATCATCAGCTTACAAGTGAAAACAGAGGTTTTAGCTTTAAGCATGACTCTAAACTTGACATGCGATTTGACCAGAATAGTGAATTAACAGCATATGAAATTGTAAACAAATATAAAGAAAGTGAACTTGTTGACATTTTTTCAAACTATGGCGAAGAGCGTTATTCCAAGCGGATTGCACGGTCTATTGTTCAATCAAGAAAAAATAAAAAAATTGAAACAACTTTTGAATTAAACGAAATAATAAAAAGTGCAATACCGACAACAAACAGTCATATCCATTATGCGACAAGAGTTTATCAGGCTTTGCGCATTGAAGTAAACAATGAGTTAAAAAATATAAAGCAAATTTTGTACAAAATCGTGCCATTTTTAAAGGTCGGTGGTATAATTAGTGTGTTAAGTTTTCATTCTTTGGAAGACAAAATAGTTAAAACCGCTTTTAAAGAAATGTCAAAACAATGTCGATGTGGGATGAACGAACCTGTGTGTACTTGTGGGGGGCCTTTGTTAAAGTTGGTAACAAAAAAACCGCAATTGCCAAGCGACGAGGAAATAAAAATAAATCCGCCATCTCGCAGTGTCAAAATGCGAACAGCAGTAAGAATATAACTAAAGTCAATCCACGTTAGGGATTGAATGAAAAAGTTGAGGGGC
>UMLR01041280.1_pt1 | contig 11405 bp, 9 predicted proteins | sample 1966741 | NCBI WGS metagenome assembly UMLR01 (sample SAMEA4836207, study PRJEB28245) | human gut metagenome | biome: gut microbiome; material: fecal sample | place: Denmark | collected 2008 | reverse complement strand
TATCCATATAGACGCCAAAGTGCAGGATTTTGATTTTGCGCGTTTTCATGGACTGGTGCAGCACGCCAATTTACAGTTTACACCCCGGCGATTGTCTGTGACCTGGGGTCATTCTTCCCAGGTGATGACGGAACTGCTTTTGCTGCAAACAGCAGTGGCAGGGGAGGATCCGGCGCAGCCGTACGCCTATTACCATTTGATCTCCGGCGTGGATCTGCCTATTAAGTCCAATGATGAGATACATGCCTTTTTTGACCAAAATGAAGGTAAAGAATTTGTGCACTTTTCCAAAAATGAGCCGGACCCGGGCTTTGCCACCCGCATTCGGTATTACCATCTGTTTCGCAAAAAGCGAAACGGATTTACAAAGGTGCTGGCGCAAATTGCATTCCGCTTGCAGGTGCTGTTGCGGGTAGACCGGCTGAAAGAGCAGGGCTTGACCGTGCAAAAAGGCACCAACTGGTTTAGCATTACCGGGGACTTTGCTAAGTATATTGTCAGCCAGGCGGAGCGGGTTGAACGGCTGTTTGCCTATTCCTACTGCGGGGATGAAGTGTTCGTGCAGACCATGTTGGTGAATTCGCCCTTTGCCGCCAACTTATATATGCCAAATTGCAATAACGATCAAATGGCTTGCGCGCGGCTGATCGACTGGGAGCGGGGGAATCCGTATGTGTTTCGTATGGCAGACTATGATGAGATTATGCAATCTCCGGCTATGTTTGCCCGCAAGTTTAGTATGCAGACGGACCCGGAAATTGTAAAAGCAATACAGGCAAAAATTGAGGAGAAAAATTATGCAAAATGAGCCGCTGATCTCGGTGATTGTGCCGGTTTATAAAGTGGAGCCGTACCTGGATCGGTGCGTGCAAAGCATTGTGGACCAGACCTAAAAGAATTTAGAAATCATATTGGTAGACGACGGCTCACCGGACAATTGCCCGGCCATGTGCGACGCCTGGGCGGAGAAGGACAGCCGAGTTTGGGTGATCCACAAAGAAAACGGCGGCGTTGCGTCTGCGAGAAATGTCCGACGTGATAATGCGGTTGGACAATATATTAGTTTTGTTGATTCGGATGATTGGATTGATTCGACGATGATAGCGGAGTTGGTTTCTTGTGCTGCCGAGTATCATACAGATGTAACCGGAATGCTTTACCGCGTTGTTTATTCAAATGGCTGGAAGACAGATATGCGTATTGCGGATGATGTACCTGATATCATCTATTCCAAAAACTGCATGGAATCATTTTATGGATGCAACAAAGAATTATGTAAAAGAAAACAAAAAGGCGCTCACAGGTATCACGCTTGACGGACAGGAGAAGTGCTTGTGGCCGTTCTATTTTCGGTTTCCGCATTTGTATTGTAAGTTGCTGCATTTCTACCACTTTTTACGGAAAAATCTACATTAAGGATTAATTGAGGATGAATAATAAACGAAAAGACAAGGTCGGAATTGCTACAATTGTTGGCGGGGCGAATTATGGAAATCGATTGCAGAATTATGCGATGGATTCTGTTTTGCGCAATCTTGGTTTTGATACGGTGACCTTTAATGATCCGCTTCAAGTGTCCTTTTCAATAAAACATTGGGCCAAACAGGTAGTGAAGCGTATTTTTGGATTGCGGGATGGCTATAGGCTGCGTCGCTTTCGACGGTTTGAGAAATGGAATAAACGCCATCTGCAATGGCAGGATTTTCACCGGGCGAGCGATTGCGATTATGTAGTGCTTGGCTCCGATCAAATTTGGAACCCTGATTTTTGGTTTGTGCGTGAAGCGCTGGACTTTTATTTTGGCACATTTGCTGAACCGCAAAAACGGATCGCCTATGCGGCCAGTATTGGGGTGGATCAAATCCCAAAAGAATTAGAGGACAAGTATATACAGGCATTATCGGCACTTAAATCTATTTCTGTTCGAGAAACACAGGGCGCACAAATCATACAGAATCTAACCGGTCGATCTGTCCCTGTGGTGCTGGATCCGACGATGTTGCTGACAGAACAGGCGTGGACAGCACTGGAAAAGAAGCCGAACTATAAGGTGAAAAAGCAATTTTTATTGACTTATTTCTTAGGTGCACTTTCTAGAGAACGGCAAGCGTTTATTCAAAACATTGCAGACAAGTACGATTTGCAATGGATCGCTTTAGATAGCGAATGGGTGGATAAGCCTCAAAATTTGGCGCACTATATGACCACGCCGGATGAATTTATTTGGCTGGTACATCACTGCCGGTTGATGCTGACGGATTCGTTCCACGGCAGTGTGTTTTCTATACTCTTTGGCAAGCCGTTTCGCAGCTTTACAAGAGAAGACAACAACTTAGATATGGGGAGTCGGCTTGATACTCTTTTTGGCAGCCTTGGCATTGGCGACTGGTGCCGCGGCTCCGTGCAGGAGGACCCGGAACACATTTTTTATAAAGACTATGCTTCCGTTCCGGCGGTTTTGGAGCGGGAACGGCAATTTGCACTGGATTATTTGAAGAACGCATTGGAGATTCATGAGTAACGACAGCAGAACGAAAAACGCGGCGCGGAATTTGTTTTTTGGTACGATAACGCGAATCTACAACTTAATTATTCCGTTTTTAATGCGCACGGCCATGATCTATTGGCTGGGTATGGAGTATGTGGGGCTGAACAGTCTTTTCACCTCCATTTTGTCCGTGCTGAATTTGGCAGAACTGGGCGTCGGTTCGGCTATGACTTTCAGTATGTACAAGCCCATTGCCGAACAGGACACCACCCGCATTTGCGCCCTAATGCGGCTCTATAAGATTTATTACCGTATTGTGGGGGCTGTAATCTTAGTGGCCGGTTTGGTGATTATTCCGGTGCTGCCCATGTTGGTAAAAAAAGACCTGCCGCCAAATGTGAATCTGTATGTGCTGTATTTGATCAATTTGCTGACCACGGTGGTTAGCTATTGGCTGTTTGCGTACAAAAACTGCCTGTTGTTTGCCCATCAGCGTAATGATATCGGCGACAAGATCGGCTATGTTATCAATACGGTGAAATACGGCGTGCAGTTGGCGGTGCTGTACTTTATGCGGGATTATTACGCGTATATTATTGTGGCGTTGTTGTCCGGCGTGGTGAGTAATATTGTAACCGCTATTGTGGTGGATAAGCTGTATCCCCAGTATAGGGCCATGGGCAAGCTACCCAAGGAAGAAGTACAGATCATCAACAAGCGAATTAAAGATCTGTTTACTTCAAAGATCGGCAGCGTGGTTTACGATTCTGCGGATACGCTTGTAATATCCGCATTTTTAGGCCTGACTGCGCTTGCAAAATATCAAAACTACTTTTTTGTAATGAATACCATTTTCGGTTTTGTGACCCTGATCACCAGTTCCAGCTTGGCGGGGATCGGCAACAGCTTGGTAACCGAGAGTGAGGAGAAAAACTATAAGGATCTGCGGAAATTTACTTTCCTGCTGTCCTGGCTGTCGGCTTTTTGCATTTGCTGTTTTGCCTGCCTGTATCAGCCGTTTATGACCCTTTGGGTGGGTAAGGACAACTTGCTGCCCTACGGTATGGTGCTGATCATTTGTGCCTACTTCATCATTCGCCAGATCAATAATCTGCTGAATTTGTACAAGGACGCAGCGGGTATGTGGCACGAGGACCGTTGGCGCCCGCTGATCTGCTCCCTGGTGAACCTGGTGGTGAACCTGATTTTGGTGCAGTTTTGGGGGCTTTACGGTATTTTAATCTCCACCATCATTGCCATGCTGGTGGTGGGTATGCCCTGGCTGACCCATAACCTGTTTACTGTGGTGTTCCATTGCAGTTGGAAGCCTTATGTGGGCCGCACCCTACGCTATGTGGCACTGGCGGCGGTCTGCTGCGGCGCGTGCGTTGGCGTTTGTCATTTTATCATGCTGCCGTCGCTGATTGTGACTATGATTTTACGGTTGCTTGTGTGTGCCGTGCTGCCCAACGGCGTGTTCCTGATCGCATATCGAAAAACAGATGAATTCGCCTATTTTGCCGGGTTGCTGAACCGACTGACCAAGGGTAAGGTGCCTGTGCTGCGGAGGTGGTCCGGTTGCTGAATACGTCGAAAGTGCGGTGCACCGGCTGTACCGCTTGTGTGGCCGCATGCCCCAAAAGCTGCTTGCGTATGGAGCGGGACAAGGAGGGCTTTTTCTACCCTGTGGCAGAGGAAGGGGCTTGTATAAATTGTGACCGCTGCAACCGGGTTTGCCCGGCACAAAAGTCGTTGCCGGTGGATGATAAGGAACCCCTTTGTTACGCCGCCATTTCTCGGCAAGACCGACAGCGGGCACAAAGCTCCTCCGGTGGCGTGTTCTCCCTTTTGGCGGAGAAAATGCTGGAGCAGGGCGGCGCAGTCTACGGTGCGGCAATGGAGCCGGATCTGACGGTGCGCCATCTGCGCATAACGCATACAGAGGATCTGCGCCGTCTGATGGGCAGCAAATATGTGCAAAGCCGTATGGGGGATTGCTTTACTAAAGTGCAACTGGATTTGAAACAGGGCAGGGAAGTGCTGTTCTCTGGCACCGGCTGCCAGGTGCAAGGGCTGCTTGGCTATTTAGGCGGACCAAAGCCGGGACTGTTGACGGTAGATGTGATTTGCCACGGCGTGCCGTCGGAAGCGGTATGGCGGGCTTATGCCAAGGTTATCGGAGCGCAGCTGCCCTTGTCTTTTCGCGACAAATGCACCGGCTGGCAGCAGTATTCCGTGCAACTGAACGGTACGGCACACCCGTACAGGCAGGACCCGTATATGCGGCTGTTTCTTTCCGATGTGATCCTGCGCCCGTCCTGTTATCATTGCCCGGCCAAGGGTGCAAGCCGTGTGTCGGATTTGACCTTGGCGGACTTTTGGGGAATCCAAAATGTGGATCCCGCCATGTTTGACGATAAGGGCACCTCGCTGGTGCTGGTACACAACGCCGCCGGGGAACAAGCCTTGGCGCAGATCCGACCGGAGCTGGTATTGAAAACAGAGCCGTTGGAGTCGGCCTTAGCCGGGAACCCCAGTGCGGTGCATTCTGCTATGGAGCCGGAAGCACGGGCCGCGTTCTTTGCGGAATTTGAAAAACGGCAAGGTGATTTAGACTACCGTCGGGCGGCGGACAAATATTGCCTGTTCTATGGCAAAAGTGTAAAACAAAAGGCGGTTGCCTGTGCCAAAAAGCTGCTGCGCAGAGGATAAAGCACTGAAAAATGTAATAAATGGCACATATTAGCACTCTTGTAAAAAGAGTGCTAATTGTTTATTTTTTGTTCACACATTATTCATAAATGGGGTCTATAGTAAGAATTGTTCCAAGGGAGGAACAAAAGAAAGAGCAATGCAAACCGTGCGTTAGAATCAGAAAGGGGTTGGTACCCATGGGTAGCAACCAAGCGCAGTCGGCAACTTAATCTTACCGAATCTGCATATAAAGTTAGCAACAGTTTGAATTTCATTTTGGAGGTAACAGATATGCTGAATCGTAGAAATAATCATGCAATGACCACTTATGATCCCTTTAGAGAGATGGATAACTTTGAGCGCCACTTTTTTGAGGACCCCTTTGGGGTGTTCTTCAGTGACGACAGCCAGTCCGCCTTTAAGACGGATATTACCGATGAGGGTGACGCTTACAGATTGGAAGCGGACTTGCCCGGGTTCGATAAGAAAGATATTCATGTGGACATTAACGGCGATCGGATGACCGTCAGTGCGCAGCGCCACTCCGACTATGAGGAGAAAGACAAAAAAGGCAAGTACATTCGCTCTGAGCGTTCCTATGGTACTTACAGCCGCAGCTTCGATGTAACCGGTGTAGATACTGAGGGTATTAAGGGCGGATATAAGGACGGTGTGCTGACCTTGACATTGCCCAAGAAGGCGGAGGATACCCCCACGAGCCACAGGATTGAACTGGAATAATCGTTTACGCCTATGTGGCGTAGATAGACGCTGCTGTTGGATTTCCCCCTTTCTTTGATATACAACAGTAACCACGAACAATGGCAGCAAAAAGCCGGCGGCGGACCGAAAGGCCCACCGCCGGTGTTTTTTTATTATCCTTTATTGCCTGGATTTGAAGTTGTCGATCACAATATGGTAGCGATCGTAGGCGCGGCGCACAGCGTCGTCCCAGCTGATATAGATCTCCTCCTGGGCGGCCTTGCCCACGCGGTGCAGATAATCTTTATGGTGCATGATCTGTTGCAGGCGCACTGCAATGCTGTGGGCGCTCTCCAGGCAAAGAAAACCATTGCGATCGTCGGTAATGCCCTCGGCGGCGCAGCTGCCGGCAACCAATAAGCTGGGTGTGGCACAAGAGGCTGCCTCTCGAACAACTAAGCCATTGGTGTCGAATACAGAGGGGAACAGCAGCAAATCGGAAATGCCGTAATAACCCTGAATTTCTGCCCGATCCAGCACCTTGCCGGTGTAGATGACTTTGTCCGCCAGACCCAGTTTGCGAAAATACTTTTGTATAGCGTTCTCGTTGGCGCCGAAGCCTACCATCAGCAAACGAAAATCCTCGCCTCGCTCCATTAAAATTTTGCAGGCGTCTATGATTAAACGAATGTTCTTGTACCAAATCATACGGCCTACATAGATAAACACCGGCACGCCGTCAGGAATATTATGCTTGCGGCGGATCATATCTACTTGGGATTGGGGCACATCTACCTTGGGCATATCGCAGCCGTTGGGCATCACTACATAATCGCCTTGGTAGCCAAAGCGGCGCAAACTCTCTACCGTGCCCGCGCTGGTGACCCACACTTCATCGGCGGCGCTGATGTTCTTCAGCATAAAATTGTAAGCGAAGTCCTTGGCGGGCTTGCCGGGAATGCACCGGTCGAAGTCATACTCATACTTGGTGTGATAAGTGAGTACCGTAGGAATGGGATGCAACTGTGCCACCCGCTTAAAGTAGTAGCTGGTAGCCAGGGGACAGTGGGAGTGAAGCAGATCAAAATGCCGGTCGATAATGGCCTGGTGCAGCTCCGGCTTAAATGGCCACCCTACGCTGTAACCTTCTTTGGTGGGAATCCACCAGCTTTTATAGCGGAAGATCTCATACGGATATTTATAGTCCTGCTGATTCGGATTCTTTGGGGTGACGATCACAGCCTCACCAAGACCTTGATTGATCTTCTCCGCATAGCTTTGAGCCACATTGCTGATCCCGTCCGTGGTGGGTGGGAATGCATCTGTGCCAATGGCGATTTTTAATTTATCGTTCAAGTTTTCACCTGCTTTTGCAAATCATAAGGATTTTTGGGCATTATAGCACAATTTTGCCTGAATGTAAATTGCCGGGCAGCGAATTTTACAGTTTGTTTATGCCCTGCGGCTAAATCCCGCGTTGCGGCCTAAGAATTTGGAAAAGCGGCAAAAAAGGCTTGCTATCCCGGCCGCCTTTCTATATAATGATATATGTATAAATACCTATGGGAGGGGGAGAAAAATGACCCAGAGCTATTCTGTATCGCTGGAGAAGATCATAGCGGCGCATAATTTGGAAATCATCTATTTGCCAAAGCCGGCGGATGAGATCTTGATTACCACCAATGAGGTCAACCGACCGGGGATCGTGATGACCGGCTATACGGATTATTTCGATGCCGAGCGGGTTCAGATCTTAGGGTGGACGGAGTTTGGCTTTTTGTTGAATATGGAGCCGGAAAAACGGCGCCGGGCGCTCCAATATTGGTTGGCACTGCACCCGGCTGCGGCTGTGGTGACTCGAGGGCTGGACATTCCGGATTACTTCGTTGAGGAGTGCAAGGCGCACCAGGTGCCGCTGTTGCGCACCCAAGAGGAGACCTCGCCCTTCCTGGCAACTTTAATCGCTTATTTGAATGCAGAACTGGCCCCCCGGATCACACGCCACGGCGTGCTGGTGGAGGTGTACGGCGAAGGTGTACTCATTACCGGTGAGAGCGGCGCGGGTAAAAGCGAGGCGGCCGTAGAGTTGATCAAGCGCGGGCACCGACTGATCGCCGATGACGCGGTGGAAATTCGCAAGGTCAGCGACAAAACATTGGTAGGCGCGTCTCCCAGCAACATTCGCCACTTTGTGGAGCTGCGGGGCATTGGCATTATCAATGCGCGCCGGATCTTTGGTATGGGTGCCGTTAAGAATACGGAAAAAATTGATATGGTCATTCAGCTGGAGGCTTGGGACTCCACCAAGGCGTATGACCGGCTGGGACTGGATAATGAGTACACCCGTATTTTGGATATTCAGGTGCCGGTGATTACCGTACCCATCACCCCCGGGCGGAACCTGGCGGTGATCGTAGAAACGGCGGCCATGAATAACCGCCAAAAGAAAATGGGCTATAACGCTGCCAAAGAGCTGATGGCCGGTCTTGGGATGGAAGAGATCGAGCCAGAGGATAAAGAACTGGAGATTTGGAAGAATTCATAACGGAGGATAAAAGATATGTACAGCTTAGGAATTGACTTGGGAGGCACCAACATTGTGGCCTCCGTGGTGGACGATCAGTATAATATTATCTCCACTGCAAAGACCAAGACGGACGCGCCGCGCCCGGCCAACGCCATTTTTGACGATGTGGAGAAGGTGTGCCGCGAGGCCGTGCGGGAGGCAAAGCTCACCATGAGCGATCTGGTGGCCGTGGGCTTGGGTTCTCCCGGTACCTGCAATGCAGACGGCGTGATCGAGTTTGCCAACAACCTGGCCTTTAACAATGTGCCTGCCCGGGAAATGCTGCGAGAGCGCCTGGGAGTAGACAATGTATTTGTAGAGAATGACGCCAACTGCGCCGCACTGGGCGAGGCATTTGCCGGTTGCGGTAACGGGTCTAAGAACTTTGTAGCTGTGACCCTGGGCACCGGTGTGGGCAGCGGCATCATTTTGGACGGCAAGATCGTCAACGGTGTCAACTGCGCCGGTGGCGAGTGCGGCCACATGGTGATTATGGTAGACGGCGAGCAGTGCTCCTGCGGCCGTAAAGGCTGCTGGGAGGCTTATGCTTCCGCTACGGCGCTGATCCGCCAGACCAAGCGCGCCATGGACGATTACCCGGACTCCATTATGCACCGCCTGGCTGCGGAAGAGGGCGGCGTCAACGGCAAGACTGCGTTTGACGCCATGCGCCTGGGCGATATTGCAGGTATTGAAGTGGTGAATAACTATATCAAGTATGTGTCTTGCGGGCTGATCAATTTGGTCAACGCCTTGCAGCCGGAAATTATCTGCATCGGCGGCGGTATCTGCAACGAGGGCGACACTTTAATGGAGCCCCTGCGTCGCTATGTGCAGGCAGAGCGTTACAGTATCCACAGCAAAATTCAGACCAAGATCGTAAAGGCGCAGCTGGGCAATAATGCCGGTATTATCGGCGCAGCGCTGCTGTACCAGGTGAAATAATGCAGGGTGATGGCGTGAGAGAACTCCTTGCGACAGCCCGGGAACTGGGCTGCGATTATTTGGAAAACGAGCCCATGCGCCTGCACACCACCTTTAAGATCGGCGGCCCGGCGCGGGTGTTGCTGTTCCCGGAGACGGAAGAGCAGATCACGGCGTTGGTGCAGTGTGCCCGGGCAAACGGCGTGCGACTTTTGACCATCGGCAACGGCTCTAATTTGCTGGTGGCAGACAAGGGCATTGATGCGGCGGTGCTGGTGATGGATAAGCACTTCTCTGCCGTAACGGTAAAGGGCGATACCATTTTTGCCCAGGCCGGTGCGTCGCTGATGAAGGTGTGTCGCACAGCGTTGGAGCACAGCCTGACGGGGCTGGAATTTGCCTACGGCATTCCCGGCTCCTGCGGAGGCGCGGCTTTTATGAACGCCGGTGCCTACGGCGGCGAGATGAAGGATGTACTGGTGCGCTGCACCCACATTGATCGAGACGGCAAATCGGGTCAGCTGGCAGGGGAGGACCTGCACCTTTCCTATCGCCACAGCTCGTATTATGACAACGGCTGTATTATTACCGGTTTGGAGCTGCGCTTGCAGCCCGGCGATCCGGCGGAGATCAAAGCCAAAATGGACGATCTGATCGGCCGCAGAAGGAAAAAGCAGCCTATCGAATATCCCAGCGCAGGCTCTACTTTTAAGCGCCCGCCCGGTTACTTTGCCGGTGCGCTCATTGACCAATGCGGTCTGCGGGGTACAAGTGTGGGTGGTGCCCGGGTCAGCGAGAAGCACGCCGGCTTTGTGATCAATACCGGCGGTGCAACCTGTGCCGATGTGCTGGCCCTTTGCCGGCAGTGCAGGGAAAAAGTGCTGGCGGAGACCGGCGTGGAACTGGAAATGGAAATACGAGTAACGGAGTAAGTAAAAGTTAATGGAATTTGCAAACAAGGAACTGATTATCATAACCGGCGTCAGCGGTGCCGGTAAATCCAGCGCAATGGGCTTTTTGGAAGATGTGGGCTACTACTGCATTGATAATATGCCCCCGGTGCTGCTGCCCACCTTTATCGGTTTGATTGCCAATCGGGAGGAATATCGCAAAGTAGCCATCGTAGTGGATGTGCGCTCCAGTGAAGTGTTTGAGGACTTCATCAAGAGTATGAACGACGCCAAGTCCAATTACGGCTATGATGTGAAGATTATTTATTTGGATATTAAGACCCCGGTGGCTTTGAAGCGTTACAAGCTTACCCGCCGCAAGCACCCCTATGCAGATCGCTTTAACGGGGATATTGCCGCTGCACTGGCTTATGAAAAAGAGATTTTGGCACCCCTGCGGCTGCGGGCGGATTATGTGATTGATACATCGGACGCAGCGCCCAATCAGCTGCGTACTCGCTTGGCCCAGATCCTTCTGGGCAGCGACAAGGATATGATGAACATTCATGTGATGTCCTTTGGATTTAAGCACGGTATTCCCAGTGAAGCGGACTTTGTGATCGATGTGCGCTGCCTGCCAAACCCCTACTGGGTGGAGGCGCTGCGCAGCAAAACCGGTCTCGATAAGGAAGTGAAGGACTATGTGTTTTCCTTTAAAGAGTCGGAGGAGTTGTTGCAAAAGCTCATCGGCCTTTTGGACTTCCTGAACCCGCTGTATATCCGAGAGGGTAAGAGCCAGATCGTCTTTGCCATTGGCTGCACCGGCGGCAATCATCGCAGCGTGGCCATTGCCGAGGCGCTGAAAGATCATTTTGAATCACGGTGGGACAATGTGACCGTCCATCATCGGGATATTAACCGAGGTTGACGCAAATGTCCTTTTCTCAAACCGTGAAGGGCGAACTGATTAACGCCCAATATACAGAACCCTGCTGCCGAAAAGCATTCCTTTACGGAATGTGCCTTTTCGGCAAAAGTTTTTCCTCCCGCCAGGTGGCGCTGCAAACGGAGAACCCCCGCATTGCAGAAAAATATAGTGTACTGCTGGCGGAAATTTGCCGAGTAGAGGCGGCGGTGGTGC
>UMLR01099059.1_pt1 | contig 11450 bp, 7 predicted proteins | sample 1966741 | NCBI WGS metagenome assembly UMLR01 (sample SAMEA4836207, study PRJEB28245) | human gut metagenome | biome: gut microbiome; material: fecal sample | place: Denmark | collected 2008 | reverse complement strand
GGCGGCAGCAGCGTTTGCGGCAAGCTTCGGAAAGATCTTAGGCTTCCCCTCGTCAATGAACGTGGCGGTGGCAGTGCTTTCGGGAACTAATGTGATACCTGCTTTTTTAGGCTCTGCACTTGCATATTTTGTAAGCGGAACATTCTCAGAGGGTATCGTTCAGCTTTGTGCGATACTTGTTATAGGGGCGGTAAGGCTTGTGATGCCCTCTGCTGACCATAAGGACGACCCCGTTTTTGTGTCGCTCCTCACAACAGGAGCAATGCTTCTTTTCAGCTGTGTAATGTCGGTGGCAATGCCGTCGGATACATATACGGCTTCACTGCGAATGATAAGCTCGCTCATGTGTGGCTGTGTTGTTTTTATTGCACTGACCGTAAAACGTCAAAGAAACCGAAGCGGTGTTTTTGACCTCACAGGAATAAACGGAGTTTTCACAGCTATACTTTATATTATGTTTATCTCGACCATCACTGCCGCACCGCTCCATGTGGTGAATCTGGGCAGGATAGCAGGCACTTTGTTTATGCTTATGGCAGTGCGAAAGTATAGAAATATAGGCGGTGCAGTTGTTGGCGCATTGACCACCTGCGGTGTACTCCTTTGTACTCCGTCACTTGCGAGAAATACACTTTTGCTTGCCACGTCAGGACTTATCTGCGGAGCTTTTCTGCAATTCGGCTCTCTTGTGATAGTGCTTGTTTTCCTTGCAGTTTCACTTGTGAGCCTTGTGGCAATGGGCGTGAACGGTGATACATTTTCAATGTTTGCTGATTTGCTTATAGGCTCTGTGCTTTTTATCGCCCTGCCTGTTCCTGTGATAAAAAGGGTGGCAAAAAAAGTGGTTGGAGTGAAAAATTCCGTTGACCTTGTAGGGCAGACCACTTCTTCAAAGCTCAATATGGCTTCGAGAACTCTGGGCGGTATCAGAGGTCAGCTTACAATGGTCACTGCGGCGATAGATAAACGCTCAAAGGAAGCTACTCTGTCAAAGCGTGTACGATCTGTTGTTTGTACCGATTGCGATATGTACTCAGTGTGCAGTAAGCGTTGTGTACAGCTTGATGACAGCTTTTCAAAGCTTGAAAGCATAGTTTGTACATATAATAACCTCAGCCTTGACGACGTTGAAAAGCATTTGGGTGGCTGTGTGAGAAAGTCGCTTCTTTGCAAAAGCTTCAATGAATTGTATACCGACTTTGTGGCAGAACGTGCCGACAGCATGAGAGTTCGTGAAATGCGTGAGTTTTTAAGCGAACAGCTTTCCTCCATGGAGGATATCTTATCCGACCTTTCTTTCAGGGCAGGTCAGGTGAGAAGCGTTGATCCTCAGCTTTCAGCAAGAGTAAGGGAGCATTTCTCAAACCTTGGCTATCCAAATGTGAAAACCTGCGTTTACATAGACGAAAACCTTTGTCAGCGTGTGGACGTTTTTATAACTGCTCAGTTCAGGGGTGATCTTGTAAGGCTCACAGCAACGCTTTCAGAAATGATAGATTATGACCTTGATATGCCTGTGATAGTCAAGGTGGATAATATAACCAGAATGTCCTTTGCGGAAATACCGAAATTCACAGTTGATATAAAAAGCTTTTCAGCTTCGTCAAGCGGAGAATATTCGGGGGACAGCTTTGAAGTCTTCGATTCAAGCGTCAACGAAAAGTATATCGTCCTTTCAGACGGCATGGGAACAGGAAAAAGAGCAAGACTGGATTCATTGTTTTCCGTAAGTCTTGTTACAAGGCTCATACGATCGGGAATGTCTATGCAGACAGCCCATAGGCTTATAAATTCCATGCTCAGAGTTAAGGGCTGGGAGGAATCTTTTGCGACCCTTGATATAATGCGGCTGGAGCTTAATGGCGGAACGGTGCAGTTTCTGAAATCTGGTGCGGCGCAAAGCTTTCTTTTCCGTGACGGCGGTCTTAAAGCTATCGGCGGACAGGCTTTTCCTGCTGGGATACTTGCGGAGTGTACTCCTGACGTGAGCGAGCTTAAGCTCTTTGACGGGGACGTTCTGCTTATGACCTCAGACGGTGTCGAGGACGCTACAGCACGAGAGATACTCCGCTGTAACGGAATGAACGCTCAGGAGATAGTCACGGCGCTTGGCGCAAAGGCGCTTGCTCAGCGAACAGGAGGCAGGCGTGACGATATAACTATTATTGCCGCAAAAATTTTCCTTCGTGACGAGAATGAAAAATGAATGTAAATGACTTTGCCGACTTTTGCCTGCAATTTTTTACTTTTGTATACTTTGACTTTACTTTTTCTATGTTATTATATAAAATCTATTGTGCAAAATATATAAAACTATCTGTTGAAATATGTGCGAATACGAGAATAACTACTAAAACTATTGCAAATTTGTTCAAAAAAGATTAAAATATAAGTATGAAACACCGAAATTATTCAGCGGTTTTCACAAAAAGACAAGGGAGGCTGAATTGTGATAGATATTATTCCAAAGGATTATGAACTGCCGCTCTATCTTTTCCACAATGGCACAAACTGCGAAACATATAAGTTTCTTGGCTGCCATAAGGGAGAGAAAGACGGCATAGAAGGATACTATTTCAGAGTCTGGGCGGCACACGCTGAGGGCATTTCTGTTGTGGGAGATTTCAATGACTGGGACGAAAATGCCACTCCAATGGAGAAGATAGACGACTCAGAGGTGTGGGAGGCTTTTGTTACAGGGCTTAAGACTTATGATACATATAAATACTGTATCCACGGCTGTGACGGCAAGACCCACTATAAGGCTGATCCGTATGGCACACACATGGAGGTCGCTCCGAACACTGGCTCAAAGGTTTTCGATATAGACGATTATCTTTGGAGCGATAAAAAGTGGATGACCGAGAAGAAGTCTAAGGATATCTACAATTGTCCTATGAATATCTATGAGGTACATCTCAATTCATGGAAGGCTTGTCCTGACGGAAAATATTTCTCATATGTTAGATTTGCAGATACTATAATCCCTTATATAAAGGAAATGGGCTATACTCATATCGAGCTTATGCCGTTGGCGGAATATCCTTTTGACGGCTCTTGGGGCTATCAGGGTATCGGCTATTTTGCGCCGACTTCACGTTTCGGAACGCCTTATGACTTCATGAAAATGATAGACCTTTTCCATTTGGCGGGAATAGGCGTTATCCTTGATTGGGTGCCTGCGCATTTTCCTAGAGATGAAGCAGGATTGTTCGAGTTTGACGGAGGTCCGTCATATGAATACTCTGACCCGAAAAAGGCAGATCACCTCACTTGGGGAACAAGAGTTTTCGATTATTCAAAGGGCGAGGTAAAGTCATTCCTTATCTCGAACGCTCTTTACTGGATAGAAAAATATCACGTTGACGGTCTGAGAGTTGACGCTGTTGCGTCTATGCTTTATCTTGACTATGACAGACGTGACGGAGAGTGGACGCCTAACAAGTTCGGTGGCAAGGAAAATCTTGAAGCTGTTCAGTTCTTCAAGGATCTCAATACCGCTGTGTTCGGAAGAAACCCTAATACCCTTATGATAGCCGAAGAGTCAACTTCATGGCCTATGGTAACAAAGCCTGCGAGCGACGGCGGTCTTGGCTTCAACTTCAAGTGGAACATGGGCTGGATGAACGATATGCTCAAATATATGGCTCTTGACCCTATTGACAGAGCCTTTCATCATGATATGCTCACGTTCTCATTCTTCTATGCTTTCTCTGAAAACTTTATTTTGCCTATCTCTCATGACGAGGTGGTGCATGGTAAGGCTTCATTGGTAAATAAAATGTATGGTGGAGATATCGACAATAAGTTCAAGCAGTGCAAGCTGTTCATGGCTTATATGATGGCTCACCCAGGTAAGAAGCTTCTGTTCATGGGCGCTGATTTTGCTCAGTTCAGAGAGTGGGATTACGAGAATGGTCTGGAATGGTTCATGGTGGACGAATATGAAAACCACCGCAATTATCTGAACTACTCCAAGAACCTCAATCATTTCTATCTTGGCCACCCTCAGTTCTGGGAGAGAGATTTCTCTTGGGAGGGCTTTAGCTGGATATCAAATGACGATTTCAAGCAGAGTATCATCATCTTCAGACGTTTTGACAAAAACGGCGGAGAGGTCATCATTGTGTGCAACTTCGTTCCTGTTGAAAGAAAGTCATACTGCTTTGGCGTTCCTTACTGGGGCAGCTATACAGAGGTGTTCAACTCGTCTTCTGTTGACGGATCCCCTTGCACTAACGGCACTGTAAAGGCTGTTGATGAGAAGATGCACGGCTTTGATCAGTCTGTTTGTATCGACATTCCTGCGTTCTCCTGTATGTATTTCACGGTGAAGAAAGAGGAAAGACCTGTGCCTGAGAAAAAGGCAGAGAATAAGAAAAAGACAAAGACGGCGGCTAAGAAAACTGCTGTCAAGAAAGCCGCTAAGGCGAAAACAACTAAGAAGTCCACAGCTAAAAAGGCTGAGTAATATAGACTTAATAAAAATTGGTGGGTGAATTATTTATGTTCAACAAAAAAGAATGTGTTGCAATGCTGCTGGCAGGCGGTCAGGGAAGCAGATTGTATGCCCTGACACAGAGCGTTGCAAAACCGGCAGTACCTTTCGGTGCTAAGTATCGTATCATCGATTTTCCTCTCTCGAACTGTATCAATTCAGGTATAGATACAGTGGGTGTTCTGACCCAGTATCAGCCACTGGTACTTAACGAGTACATCGGAAACGGTCAGCCTTGGGACCTTGACAGGATCCACGGAGGCGTTCATGTGCTTCCTCCTTATCAGACAGCTTCAGGCGCTGACTGGTATTCGGGTACTGCAAACGCTATTTATCAGAATATCGCTTTTGTAGACAGATATGACCCTGAGTATGTTGTTGTTCTTTCAGGCGACCATATCTACAAAATGGATTACAACAAGATGCTTGAATATCACAAGGCTAAGAACGCTGACGCTACTATCGCCGTTCTGGACGTTCCAAAGGAAGAGGCTTCACGTTTCGGCATCATGATAACCGACGAGGACGACAATATCATAGACTTCGAGGAGAAGCCAAAGAACCCTCGTTCAACTCTTGCTTCAATGGGTATCTACATATTCACTTGGAAGAAGCTGAAAGCTTATCTTATCGCTAATGAGAACGACAAGGAAGCTTCAAAGGACTTCGGCAAGAACATTATTCCTGACATGAGAGAAGCAGGCGAGAAGCTCGTTGCTTATCGTTTTGACGGCTACTGGAAGGACGTTGGAACTATCGACTCTCTTTGGGAAGCAAATATGGACCTTATCAATCCTAACATTCCTATCGATCTTTATGACACAAGCTGGAAGATATACTCAAGAAACCCTGTTATGCCACCTCAGAGCATAGGAAAGAACGCTCAGGTACAGAACTCTATGGTAACAGAGGGCTGCGTTATCGACGGCTCTGTCGAGTTCTCAATGATTTCTGACGGCGTTACTGTTGAGGAAGGCGCTGAGATACTGGATTCTATCCTTATGCCTGGCGCAGTTGTCAAGAAGGGTGCAAAGGTCGAGTATGCTATCGTTGGCGAGAACACTGTTATCGGTGAGAACGCTCAGATCGGTGCAAGACCTGAAACTATCGAGGACAAGGACTCATGGGGCGTTGCTGTAGTGGGCAATAATCTGACCGTTTCTGACGGCAGTGTTGTTGCACCAAAGGCAATAATTTACGAGAATATCTAAGAAAGGACCGAGTAAACATGGATGTAAATATGGGTAACGTACTGGGTCTTGTTTTCGCTAATATGCACGACACGACTCTTGGCGACATGACAAAGAACAGAACTATGGGTTCTGTAATGTTCGGCGGAAGATACCGCCTTATCGACTTCCCACTGTCTAACATGGTAAACAGCGGCATAAGCGAGGTCGGTGTTATAACAAAATCTAACTATCAGTCACTTCTGGATCACCTCGGCTCTGCAAGAGAGTGGGATCTGGCAAGAAAAAAGAGCGGACTTTACATTCTGCCTCCATTCGGCAACGTTGAAAGCACTCTTTACAGAGGTAGGATCGAGGCTCTTTATGGTGCGATGAGCTTTATCAAGCACTCAAGAGCTAAATATGTTATCCTTTCAGACTGCGACGTTGTAACTAATATTGATTACAAGCCTATCGTTGCGGCTCACATCGAGAGCGGTGCTGATATTACTGCTGTTGCACATACTGGCGTTTACAGCTCTGATGATATAAAGACTTCAACAGTATTCAACGTTGACGCTGACAAGAACGTAACCTCTGTTCTTATCAATCCTGACATCAGCGGCACTTGCACGACTAGCCTTAATGTGTTCGTTATGTCAATGGATTTCCTTATTGAAACTGTTAATGACGCAATGGCCAGAGGAAATGTAAGCTTTGAGAGAAATATTCTTCAGGAGAAGTGCAGAGAGCTTAAGATAAAGATCTACGAGTACGATAACTATTTCAGCAAGCTCAACAGCCCTGAAAGCTACTTTAAGTCAAACATGGCTCTGCTTGAACCTGAGAATGCACGCAAGCTGTTCGTTCCAAAGCGTTCTATCTACACAAAGGTAAGCGACAATGCTCCTGTTAAGTACGATCTGGACAGCAAGGTATCAAATTCTCTTATTGCTGACGGCTGTATCATAGAGGGCGAGGTAGAGAACTCTGTACTGTTCAGAGGCGTTAAGGTAGGCAAGGGTGCAAAGGTCAAGAACTGTATCCTTATGCAGGGCACTGTTGTTGGTGACAATGCTGAGCTTAGCTATCTTATCACAGACAAGAACGTTTCTATCTGTGAAAACCATATCCTTACAAGCTCGCCACAGTATCCTATGTATGTAGGAAAGGGAGCTTCTGTATAAAAAGGTCGCAATGACTTAGGAAAGAGGGTTCGGATATGAACATACTTTATACTGCAAGTGAGGCTTTGCCTTTTATTGCTTCAGGTGGATTGGCTGATGTTGCAGGCTCACTGCCTGCGGCTATCAATGCCGAGGGTCACGATTGCAGAGTCGTGATACCTTATTACAGCTCTATCAGGCAGGAGCTTAAGGACAAGCTGACATATGTTACGAATTTCACTGTGCCGGTGGCATGGAGAAATCAATACTGCGGCGTTTTTACAGGCGTTGTGAACGGAGTGACTTATTATCTTTTGGATAATGAGTATTACTTCCAGAGAAACGGTTTGTATGGCTTTTATGATGACGCTGAGAGATTTATATTCTTCTCAAGGGCAGTTCTCGAGTTGCTGAGGTACATCGACTTTAAGCCAAATGTTATAAACGCCAATGACTGGCAGACGGCACTTGTTCCTGTTTATTATGATATTTTCTACCGCTATCAGCAGGGTTATGAGGATATCAAGACGGTATTTACCATACACAATATTCAGTATCAGGGACAATATGGCTTAGAACTTATCAACGATATTATGGGCATTCCGCTTTATCATACGGATCTGCTTTCATATGACGGTGATGTGAACTTTATGAAGGCTGCTATTGAAACGGCTGACAAGGTGACGACAGTTTCACCAAGTTATGCCTGGGAGATACTTGATCCATGGTATTCACATGGTCTTGACAGGGAGCTTGTGAACAAGCAATACAAGCTTTGCGGAATACTTAATGGCATAGATCAGAAGATCTACGATCCTGCAACTGATCCTGTTATTGCTAAGAATTATAGTTTGAATGACAAGACGGGTAAGGCTGTTTGCAAGCACGCTTTACTCAGCGAGCTTGGCATGGCACATGGAAAAGAGCCTGTTATCGGTATCGTAACGAGATTTGTTTCACACAAGGGTCTTGACCTTATCAAGTATGTGTTTGAGGACATCATCAGGCTTGGCTGCAAGTTTGCTATTCTTGGTTCGGGCGAGAAGATATACGAGGACTTTTTCAGCGAAATGCATTATCGTTATCCTGACAGAGTGGGTCTGACCATTGGTTTTGTGCCTGAGCTGTCCAAGAAGATATACGCTGGTGCGGATATGTTCCTTATGCCGTCGCAGAGCGAGCCTTGCGGTTTGGCTCAGATGATCGCTCTGAGATATGGTACTATACCTATCGTAAGAGAGACAGGCGGTTTGAGAGACAGTATCCATGACGCAGGCGACAAGAATGGAAACGGCTTTACTTTCAAGTCCTACAACGCACATGATATGCTTGACGCTGTTGTAAGAGCCAGGGCATACTATGATGACAAGATGAAGTGGGGCAGGCTTGTGAACACTGCGCTCAAGCAGAATTTCAGTTGGACAAAGTCCGCCAAGGATTACATTGCACTTTACAACGACATTCACTAAACACCAATATCCGTTTATTTTGCCTGATAAACGGGAAAGACCGTCCCTTATCTTAGGGACGGTCTTTTTGCATTTATACAAGTGTACGATCAATTGTACATTTATTTAGGGCTTTGTCAACAAACTGAAAGCGGACAGGTGTGTGCCTGTCCGCTTTGGTTTAATGCTGTTTTGTTCGCATTGCTTTCGCTTTTTCTTTCATTTTCTGACCCAAATAAGAGCCTATTTCCAACATTGCGGTGTATTTGTCGATACACACGATAACGTAAGATTCAGCGTATTTAGGGAATTTCAGGGTCAGCGGCCACATATGCTTGACTATCATATCCTCCTCACGCTTGCCTATCTCAAAATGCTGTTTCGCATTGTTGAGTGCGACCTTTGGGTGGGTCATTCCGTGAGGCATTTCGCCTTTTTTCTTCTCACGATCACGCCAATCATAAAGAAACAGATCGTGAAGCAGACCTGCTCTTGCTGCGGATCTTGAATTTAGTCCCAATTTTCTGCAAACGAGATAGTTATAGTATGATACATTGATGCAATGCTGATAGCAAGTCGTACTATAGTGATGACGAAAATTTTTCATTTCGTTTACAACATCGCTGTCAAGCAGGTCCTTTACAAACTCAAAATACTCCTTTGCTTCCTCGGAATTTTCAATGGAATATCTTGAACCGAAAGCCTTTGACATTTGCATGACCTCTTTTCGATAACTTATATGCAGGCGGCAATTTTGCTGCCCTTTTTACGGTTGGTGACTAATGTTTACCCCATAAGTTACCCCATTCAAGTTTGTTTTACCAAACTTACATTAACATTATAAACTTTTTTGTTCAAAATGTCAATAGGGAATGTATAACAATTTTATTACAAAAATATCGGGCTGTCTGTGTTAGCATGGCAGTCCGATAAAAAATTGGATATCAGTAGTATTTTTCGTCATAAAATTTGGGGATAAAATCTTTGGCGGCGGATGTGCGGCTTTGGACAAAACCTTCAAAACCGTATTTGTTCACGGCGTCAATGACGGTGTTATACTCGAAAGTTGATGTCTTACGGCAAAGCTCTTTGTAGTCAAAGGCTTTATACACGGGGGTGAACTGGCTCATGAGGCTTATCATTATCTCGTTTTTGGCAAAATTTTTGCCTAGCCACTCCATAAGCTTTATGGAGTCTTTACGGTGGGTAGGGAGGACAAGGTGGCGGACTATTGTGCCGCTCTGCATTATGCCTTTTTCGTCAAAGGCTGGCTTGCCTGAAAGCTCCGCCATTTTATGTATTGAAGCAGCGGCGTTTTCAAAATAGTCTGCGGCTTTGGAATATTTATCCGAAAGTGTAGGATCAAAATATTTAAGGTCGGGTAAAAATATCTGCACATAGCCACGAAGAAGCTCCAGCGTTTGGGGCTTTTCATATCCGCCGCTGTTATAGACCACGGGGATAGTGAGCTTCTCTTTACAGAGGTCGAGCGCTTTGATTATTTGCGGAACGAAATGGGTGGGATTGACGAGGTTTATGTTGTTTGCGCCCCTTGATTGAAGCCGCAGAAAAGTGTCTGCAAGTTCTTGCTCGGTAAGCTCAAAGCCTTTGCCCTCAGCGGATATCTCGTAGTTTTGGCAGAAACAGCATTTCAGACAGCATCCTGAGAAAAATACTGTTCCTGAGCCTTCTGTGCCACTGATACAAGGTTCTTCCCACATATGAAGCTCGGCTCGGGCTATCCTTACTTTGGCAGTTTCACCGCAGAAGCCTTTATGCTCGTATCTGTTCACTTTGCACTCTCTTGGGCAGAGGGTACAGCTTTTAAGGATATCGTTCATGCCGCTGTGTCAGCTCCGCCTATTTTGGTGTAGGAGTCAGAGGATAGGTCGCCTGATGAGTCTGTGTTTTCGTCAAGGGGGATATTGAACTGGAATGAATCTGTTATAAAATCGTCATTCTGGAAGCAGGCTGTGAACGTGGTGCGCTTTGAATCGGCTGGGACAAGGAACTTGATCGTATAGGTCATATCGTCTTCATAGTCGCTTTCACCGGGGAAGAAGTTGTTTGAGAAAAACGAATTATCGTTTTCGTCATAGGCGGTGTTGTAGGCAAAGGTGAATTTTACCTGTCTGTTGCTATCGCTGATATTAACATCAAGGTCGAGGTCTATTTCCCATACTGTGTCACCGCTTATAATACCGCCTGAAAGGGAGTTTCTTTCCTCATCGGTCAGGTCGCTTACTTTGCGTTCGGTGAGGGTATAGCCTTGATACTGAACGCTGTAGGTACCGTCCTCAGCGTCTTGCGCTACATAGAGGTTGGAATGGTCGGTGTAGTCATCTTCGGCTTCACTATAGGTATCGTCATAATCGTAGTCATAGTTATAGTCGTCATATTTGCTTGAAATTATTTTTGATGAGACAAAGCCTATGATAGTTGGGAGGATAGCCATAAGGATTATTATGACCACAACGGCGGTGGCACAGCCTTTGCCGCCATTCTTTTTGTTAGAGTGGTTTATGTTCGTGGCGTTGAAGCTATAGGAGCTGTTGTTTGGGCGGCTATAGCTTGTACGCTGTTGGCTGTAGTTATTGAGGGCGGCAAGCTTTTCGGCTCTTGAACCTGAATAGCTTGGGGGAGGGGTCGGTTTTTTAGGTGGGGTATAGGTGCTTTGGAAATTCTCGTCCCTTGCTTCCTCTTTACGTTCCTCGGAAACGAAATCGTTCTTTTCTTCTTTGAAGGTGTCATTTTCAGACTGTCCGAACCAGCCGTCCTGCTCGTTATCTGCACGGAGATCATGAGAGTGCAGGTCATCTGAAAGGCTGTTACAGCTTATATCCTCGTCACGGGCTGTGAAGCACTCAGGACAAATTATCTCATCATCGCTTTTAAAGCGGTATCCGCAAATTCTGCATTTATTTCTGCTCAATTATTTCACCTCATTAATATACAAATTCCCAGCCCTGTTTTACAGGCTGACAAACACACTTATAGCTCCAGCCTGACAGCTTTTCTGCGGCTGTTTGTGCGGAAGCAATATCGGGGAAAACTCCAAAAACGGCTGAGCCGCTTCCTGTCATAAGGGCGGAGAGAGCTCCGCTGTTTTTAAGCTCCTGCACTGCATGAGATATCTCATCACGGTCGGCGGCATATTCCAGCACATTGA
>UMLR01026011.1_pt1 | contig 11476 bp, 9 predicted proteins | sample 1966741 | NCBI WGS metagenome assembly UMLR01 (sample SAMEA4836207, study PRJEB28245) | human gut metagenome | biome: gut microbiome; material: fecal sample | place: Denmark | collected 2008 | reverse complement strand
CCCCGACATGACGGTATACACCGGAAAGCTCTGCCATCGGCTCGACTTCCACATCTGTTTCAATCAGCTGTCCCGGCATATCTTCTAACATTTTTAATGCACTTCTGAGATCTGTGACTTTTGCTGCCATAAAATAATCCTCCTGTTTTTTTATTCTTTATTGAAATCATTACTCATACTCTTTATTCCCATTTTAATGATTTTCAGATGCAAAATCAATTCTACTTATGCTATAATTGATTCCAAAATGGAATGAATTGCAAGAAATTTTCGCACAATATAAGGAGACCTCAGATATGACATTTGATCAGATTCAGTATTTTATTGCCATCGCTGAATGCAATACCTATTTTGACGCCGCAGAAGAACTAAATATCTCGCAGTCTGCACTTTCAAAACAGATCATAAAACTAGAGAAAGAACTTGGCGTCGCCCTGCTCGACCGTTCCCGCCGCAAGGCCTCCCTTACCCCCGCCGGAGAGACCTTTTACCAGGACGCCCTGGCCCTTCGCCGGCAGTATGAGATCATGAACAGACACATGAAGAAGTACCAGATTTGCACGGGAAATAAAAATGAACTCCGAGTCGGAACACTGCCGATCCTGACACAGTACGGACTGACCGCACATTTCCGTCAGTTCACCGAATCCCATCCGGACATTCATCTCATTCTCGATGAAGTCGAAGAAAATGACTTAAAAAAAGGACTGCTATCCAGCCAGTATGACCTTATTATCTGCCGGGAACAGATGATAGCCGATCAGAGCGACATTTCTTCCGTCTATCTTGCGGACGATGAACTGGTCACCGTCCTTCCCGTTGGACATCCGCTTGACGGACCCGTATCACTTTCCGCTCTTGCAGACGAGTCATTCATCCTGATGAACCGCTACACCTCCGTCTATCAGATCTGTCAGGCACTGTTCGCAAATGTGCCGGTCCACCCACAGATTCTAAGAACCGGACGTGTCGAATCGATCATCAGCGCCGTTGCCATCGGGGAGGGCGTAAGCCTCCTTCCATACAGTAACTTCAAGCTCTTTCATCATGAGCACGTAAAGACACTGCCGCTTACGCCTCCGGTAAAGCTTCCTGTCGTAATTGCCGGCACGAAAAAACGGATAAATTCCTCTATCTGTCAGGAATTCATCCGTTTTATGACGGAACATTAAGTTTTGTAACCAGATTGCCCAGATCATCAATTTGTTGATTTCACATTTCATAGCACACTATGATAATTTTGTATGTTTTTAGCGTATTTTGTCAGCTATAAACGGTACATATCTCTGGCATTTTTCTCCGTCTGTTCGACTACTTCTTCATACGTAATGCCCTTTAATTCCGCAATCTTCTCTGCCACATAACGGATATAAGCAGAATTATTGCGTTTTCCACGGTTTGGTTCCGGCGCCATGTACGGGCAGTCCGTTTCAAGTACGATTGATGTCAGCGGAATATTTTCCACTACTTCCTTCAACTTCTTCGCATTCTTGAACGTTACCACTCCGCCAACGCCGATGTAAAATCCCATCTTGATATATTCTTGTGCCATTTCTTTTGAATAAGAATAACAATGGATCACGCCGCTTAGTCCTTTCGCATGCTCCTTCATAATCTCCATGGTATCTGCCGCTGCCTCCCGGCTGTGGATCAGAACCGGAAGATCCAACTCTCTTGCCAGTTCCAGCTGCCGTATGAACCATTTTTTCTGCACTTCTCTCGGCTCATTGTCCCAGTAATAATCCAGACCGATCTCGCCTACCGCAACCACTTTCTCCTCTTTAAACAGCTCTTTCATCTGTGCAAAGGTCTCTTCATTCAGGCTTCCGACCTCATCTGGATGAATCCCGACTGCCGCATATACAAATGGATACTCCTTTGCAAGTGCGATAACCTTTCTGCATGAATTGTATGTTGCACTGACATTTATAATTGTGCCAACGCCCTGCTCTTCCATAGAATTCAGCAATTCTACTCTGTCCTCATTAAACTGCTCATCGTCATAATGTGCATGTGTATCAAATATCATATATCCCTCCGGGGACGGAGGATTTTCAAAAATAATGTCTTAAATCCTCCGTCCCAAATCAAAAATGTCCTGTCCCCAGTATCCCAATATTTATCCCATCTTTTCCACACGTTATCCCAAGGAATTTCATGGTTATCCCACCCTTATCCCAAGGTTTTCCACATACTTATCCACATCATGTGGATAACTTGTGTAACAGATACTGTATATAGATGTCGGATATTGGAGATATATATCAAACAAGGACGGTGATTCCAAAAATCCTCCGTCCTCATTTTCATTCTTTCATATACAAAGCCAACTATTATCAACCAGTTTCTTTGTATCTTTCTATACTTACATTAGCAGATCTCTGCACCGGCCGGCATATTTTTCTCCGGTGTCATAAGTGCCAGGTTGCCTTCTGCGTCTTCCGCACACAGTAACATACCTTCAGATAATACTCCGGCGAGTTTTGCAGGTTTTAAGTTCACAAGAACCATAACCTTCTTACCAACCATCTCTTCTGCTGAGTAATGTTTCTTAATTCCGGATACGATCTGTTTTACTTCGCTTCCGATCTTAACCTGTGAGCAGAGAAGTTTCTTAGATTTTTTCACTTCTTCGCAGGCAATGATCTCACCAACCTGGAACTGCATCTTTCCGAAGTCATCGAATGTGATCTCTGGTTTTGCTTCGATGTCGATTACTTCTTCGTCAGCTTCTTCTTTTGCCTCTTCCTTCTCTTCTACATGTGGATGAAGTTCTTCTACTTTCTTCATTACTTCATTGACGTCCAGTCTTGCGAAAAGGATTTCTGGTTTCTCTGTTACTTTTCCATCACCAAGCTGAGCAAGAATCTTCTCAGATGTTTCTGGCATGAAGGATTCCAGAAGTTTTGCTCCTGCTTTGATGCTCTCGATCAGGTTGTAGAGAACTGTCTCCAGACGATCTTTCTTAGCCTCGTCTTTTGCAAGTGCCCATGGCATTGTCTCATCGATGTATTTGTTGCAGCGTTTGAACAGTACGAAGATCTCTGTGATTGCATCTGCGACACGCAGTTCATCCATCTTCGCATCGACTCTCTTCGGAGTATCTTCTGTAACAGCCTTAAGATCTGCATCGACAGCCTTTTCTTCTTCTGTCTCGGCAACACCCTTATCTGTTACAACACCGCCGAAGTATTTATTTGTCATGGAAATAGTTCTGTTTACCAGGTTCCCAAGTGTATTTGCAAGGTCAGAGTTCATACGCTCTACCATCAGCTCCCATGAGATTACACCATCATTTTCAAATGGCATCTCGTGAAGTACGAAGTAACGTACTGCATCTACTCCAAAGAAATCTACCAGTTCATCTGCGTAAAGTACATTTCCTTTGGACTTACTCATCTTACCGTCGCCCTGCAGAAGCCATGGATGTCCGAATACCTGTTTTGGAAGTGGAAGATCCAGTGCCATCAGGAAGATTGGCCAGTAAATCGTGTGGAAACGGATGATATCTTTTCCGATCAGATGAAGGTCTGCAGGCCAGTTCTTGTTGAACAGCTCTGTGCTGTTGCCGTCACAGTCATATCCGATTCCTGTGATATAGTTGGTCAGCGCATCAAGCCATACGTATACGATGTGTTTTGGATCGAAGTCTACCGGGATTCCCCACTTGAAGGATGTTCTGGATACACACAGATCCTGAAGTCCCGGAAGCAGGAAGTTGTTCATCATCTCATTTTTACGGGATACAGGCTGAATGAACTCTGGATGCTCATTGATGTAGTTGATCAGTCTGTCTGCGTATTTGCTCATCTTGAAGAAATATGCTTCTTCTTTTGCAGGCTTACACTCACGTCCGCAGTCCGGGCATTTGCCGTCTACTAACTGAGACTCTGTCCAGAAAGACTCACACGGAGTACAGTACATTCCTTCGTAAGCTCCTTTGTAAATATCTCCCTGATCGTACAATTTTTTGAAAATCTTCTTAACCTGTGCTTCATGATCTTCGTCTGTTGTACGGATGAATTTGTCATAAGAAGTGTTCATCAGATCCCAGATCTTCTTGATCTCGCATGATGCATTGTCAACGAATTCCTTTGGTGTAACACCTGCTTCGTCTGCTTTCAGCTCAATCTTCTGTCCATGTTCGTCTGTTCCTGTCTGGAAGAATACATCGTATCCCTGACTTCTTTTATATCTTGCGATGGCATCTGCCAGCACGATCTCGTATGTGTTACCGATGTGCGGTTTGCCTGATGCATAAGCGATTGCTGTTGTAATATAATATTTTCCTTTATTACATTTTTCACACATGTCTTTTTCTCTCCTTTTATGTTTACCGGATATATTTCCTTCGCAGAATCTGAATATCTACATAACCTGCTGCCTGCAGGCTTTGGCTGCCAACAGATTTCTTTTCTATATAAACAAAAAATCTTCCCTGAATTCACTCCTCATAACTTCTGTTACAATTCATAAATCTCAGGGAAGACGAAAATCCGTGTTACCACTTCCATTCACTGCCAGTCTCGCAACTGATAGTCTCTGCGGGTGAAGCTGTTCACTCCACCTCACCGCTGTAAAGGGCGGAGCCCTTCGTGAACTTACATCTTTATCTATCTTTATCAATGCTCATCCACACCGCTCAGTAAGCCATCTTCTGTAACGTTCCACCTATCCCTCTCAGCAGCACACTGCGGCATCCTCACCGGCAGTTCACGGGATTCTCTGTAAGATTTCCTGTTACATACTCTCTTCATCACTGCGTTTGTCATATATCCACTCGTAATTTAAATCGTAGCATATAAGCGGGCGGGATGTCAAGGACTACAGACTGTACTCATCAATCTTCTGCAATTCTTCCTCTGTAAATGGCGCACTGTGTATTGCTTTTATATTATCCAGGATCTGCTGCGTTTTTGATGCACCGATCAGGACACTGGTAACTTCTTTTTTCTGAAGAAGCCAGGCAAGTGCCATATCCGCAAGCTTCTCACCACGCTGAGCCGCCAGTTCATTTAACTTACGAATCTGTTCCATACGCTCTGCGGTAAGAATACTTTCTTTCAAAAATCTTCCGTCCTTTCGAATACGGCTGTCTTCCGGGATCCCATTGAGATAACGGTCCGTCAACTGTCCCTGTGCCAGAGGACTGAATGTAATGAGTCCTTTTTTCAGATTGCCAGTCATATCCTTTAATCCATTCTTTTCTACTGTTCTGTCAAATATAGAATAACAGTTCTGATTGATCACAAACGGGCATTTCAGATCTTTCAGGATCGCTGCTGCCTGTTCCAAAGTCTCTCCATCATAATTTGAAAGTCCTACATAGAGTGCCTTTCCCTGACAAACAGCTGTTGCCAGAGCTCCCATTGTCTCCTCAAGCGGTGTCTCTGGATCCATTCTGTGGTGATAGAAAATATCCACATAATCCAGTCCCATACGTTTCAGGCTCTGATCCAGGCTCGCCAGCAGATATTTGCGGCTGCCCCAGTTGCCGTAAGGGCCTTCCCACATATCAAATCCAGCCTTTGTCGTAATGATCAGTTCATCACGATATGGCATCAGATCTTCTTTTAATATTCTGCCAAAATTTTTCTCCGCACTTCCGTAAGCCGGACCGTAATTATTGGCAAGATCAAACTGCGTGATGCCATTGTCAAATGCTGTGAAGCAAAGCTGTCTCATATTTTCATAATCGGAAGCATCTCCGAAATTATGCCATAAGCCAAGCGAAATCTTTGGAAGCAGTAATCCACTTCTTCCGCAGCGGTTATATTCCATGATGTTGTATCGTTCTTTTGCAGGTGTATACATATATTGCCCTCCTTGCACCGTAGATGATTCCCCGGTGTGCTATGAATGAATTTAAAATTTTCATGTTTAGTATACTTCTCTGTTTTTCGTCCTGCAAGTCAGACTGATCATATTATTTTATATTTTTTAACGGCACCTATATTTCGTGTTCTTCACAATTACAGATCTGAAGTGCCGCTCCATTTTCCACCAAATATAGCCAGGTCATATTCGAACGGACACCGGATATCATCTTCTAATTTTTTCTTATATTTTCCCATCATTCATATATGCTTTCACTTTTCACATCATTGACGCTTCTTCCCAGAAAGCTTATAATATTCTCGTTATTTACAGAAACTATACATAAGATTGGGGAATTTATTATGACCAGAAGACAATATTTCACCGCCGGTTTCAAGGACGGAATACCGATCTGTCTTGGATACATAGCGGTTTCATTTACATTTGGTATCATGGCGAAAAAAGTCGGAATTTCGATCTTTGATGCGGTTCTGATCTCTCTTACCAATGTGACCAGCGCCGGGCAATTTGCAGGGCTGTCACTGATCGCATCGACCGCTTCTTATATAGAGATGGCCATCACACAGCTTATTATCAACTTAAGATACTGTCTGATGTCCTGTGCGCTTTCGCAGAAGATTGATCCGGAAGCGCCGCTGTTCCACCGTTTTCTCATTGCTTACGGTGTGACCGATGAGATCTTCGGCGTCACAGTTTGCAAGGGTGGAAAACTGAGTCCGTTTTATTCTTACGGGGTTATATTTATCTCTGTATTCGGATGGGTATTCGGTACATTTCTTGGCATCCTGTCCGGTAATATATTACCGGCTCGTGTTGTCAGTGCATTAAGTGTCGCACTTTATGGTATGTTTCTGGCGATCATCATTCCGCCGGCCCGTAACAACCGTGTACTCGCAGGTGTTGTTGTCATTTCCATGGCAGCCAGCTTTTTATTTGACAAAACACCCGGGCTTAGGAATATTTCATCCGGATTCCGTATTATCATCATTACTCTGATCATTGCAGGAATTGCGGCTTATTTCTTCCCGGTGAAAGAGGACGAGTACGATGAACTGGAAGAAGCTGGCGAATTGAGTGACAGTACAAAGGAGGCACACCATGAATCATAATATTTACATTTACATATTTGTGATGGCGGCAGTTACTTACCTGATCCGTATGCTTCCGCTGACGCTGATCCGCAAAGAGATTAAAAGCACGTATATCAAATCATTTTTATACTATGTCCCTTATGTGACGCTTGCTGCTATGACATTCCCGGCAATCCTCAGTGCCACTGCGAATATCTGGTCTGCACTTGCCGGATTTATCATCGCCGTATTTCTGGCCTACCGTGGCAAGAGCCTGCTGAAGGTATCCTTGTTCGCATGTCTCGGCGTCTTTATTGTTGAGCTGATTACCGGATTATAAGTCATATAAGTTACCGGAAGTTTATGATATTGGCTTCCGGTTATAAACAATGAATACATATTTGCAGGAAATCCCCATATAAATGATACAAATGATTTATATGGGGATTTTTATGCAAAAATTTCTCGAAAAATTTAAACGGAAGCCATTACTCTTTTTGCTTCCGTCTGCATCCGTACTTCTACTCCTTTTTCTTCTGTTCTTTCATTCTCAACAGGATGCGGATCAGGCATTTTCGAAATATACTTCTGAACTTTTCCGACAGGAAATCAGTGGAAATACAATTACTCTCCACTACACCTTAAAAAATCCCGAAAAATATGGCATAGAAAATGCGCCCATTTCTTATGGACAATGTACCACCGATCCCGAACTGGTCCGGTCTAGTGTCGATGCGGAACGGACCAGACTTCAGTCTCATAACAGAACTTCACTTTCAAAAAACAACTGTCTCACTTATGATGTACTGGATAACTATCTGACTTCTGCTTATAATCTGGCTCCCTATACGCTTTACGATGAACCGCTTGCACCTCTCACAGGAACTCAGTCACAGCTTCCGGTCATCTTATCAGAATACCGTTTTTATGAGATCTCCGATATTGAAAACTATCTGCAGCTTCTTACTAAAACACCGGAATACTTCCGATCTATCCTGAATTTTGAACACACAAAATCCGAATCTGGCCTTTTTATGGCATCCTATACTGCTGACTCCATCATCAAAGAATGCCGGGATTTTGTTAATTTAAAAGAAAGCAATTATCTCTATTCTTCTTTCGTGGAACGGCTGGAAGAACTTGCTTCTGCCAAAGACGGTGTCCTTACCGAAAAGCAGCGGGAAGCCTATACCCGGCAGAACAACGTTTACATAAAAAAATATATTTTTCCGGCCTATGAACAGCTTATTTCCGGCTTGTCCGGGCTCCGCAGTTCCGGCAGAAACAATAACGGGCTGTGCTATCTTCCGAATGGCCGGACTTATTACGAATATCTGGTAAGAAGTGAGACCGGTTCCTCCCGCAGTATTGCAGAGCTGCAAAATCTTGCAAATGCACAGATACTTTCGGATCTTACAGTTATGCAGCGAGTGCTGACAGAAGACTCCTCCTCTGGCTCATCTTCCGTAACCTCCGACATTTTCAGCTCACAAGGTACTCTACTCTCCGAATCTGATCCTGAAAAGATTTTATCCACATTATCAAACAAGATTACAAAGGATTTTCCACCATATCCACAGATTCATACACAGATCAAATACGTCCAGAAATCCATGGAAGAATACTTAAGTCCGGCTTTCTACATGATCCCGGCCATCGACAATACTTCCGAAAATGTAATCTACATTAACAAGGGGCACATCACCGACAACCTTTCTCTCTTCACCACCTTCGCCCATGAAGGCTACCCCGGACATTTATACCAGAATGTCTATTACGCAAGCCTTCATCCCAATCCAATCCGCTGTGTACTGAACTATGGCGGCTACACCGAGGGCTGGGCCACTTACAGCGAGATGATGAGCTACTACTTTTCCACACTGACGAAAGAGCAGGCTACATTATTTCAACGCAACTCATCTGTCATTCTGGGACTATATGCACTTGCCGATATGGGAATCCATTACGATGGCTGGAAGCTTGCCGATGCGGCGGCTTTTTTCCACACTTATGGAATAACGGATGATGCGACCATTGAGGATATCTATGATCTGATCATTGCCGATCCGGCTAATTATCTGAAATACTATATTGGGTATCTGGAATTTCTGGAACTTAAGAAAAATGCAGTGAATAAGTGGGGTGATAACTTTACACAGATGCGGTTTCATAAGGCGGTTCTGGATGTTGGGCCGGCGTCGTTTGATGTGATCCAGAAGTATGTGTTTAAATAGATATGAGGATTCCTTATATGGGAATCCTCTATATAAGAGGAATATTCGAATTATATGTTGACTGATGCTCATACAGATATAAATTCATATCCATGATAAATACCAGATCATTTTTCATCCCCATATAGATTGCATTTTCTAAAGTTACGATCTGCCAATGCGCACCCGCAGAGCCATCAGGGGAAGTGTGAATTTAACTGTCAGGTCATCAACCTTCTCAGCCTTAACTTCTTTGTCACCTACAAATACAACATTTGTATAACCGGCACCGTTGTCTGTGTTCAGGTTACAGTTAAATGTAAAGATTACGTCATCTGCTGTAATCTGCTCACCATCATGCCATTTCAGATTATCTTTTAATTTTAATGTATACTCAAGACCATCCTCAGAAACCTCACAGCTATCAGCCAGGTACCATCTTGTCTCGTCCTAGTCAACATAGTAGAGTTTATCCTGGTATAGAGCAAGCTGGAAAGCTCCCTCTGCCATTGTCTCTAAGTCACCGTTTAAGCTTGTTACTGTTGCCAGATACCGGCATTACCAGCGAACTGCTGTCACTGCTGGAAGCAGAATCTGTAGACTTGCTGTCAGAACTTTTCCCACAACCAACTGCTACAGTTGCTACCATTGCTACACATAAAAGTGCGCTGATGATTTTCTTTTTCATTCGTTTCCTCCTTAGGTTTACTTTTGTTTCTTTGCATTATTCATTACATGTTGACACTGTATTTTTCCTGTCACATATTGTCAACAATTCATAAGTACGAGCATTATTATATCAAGCTAACATTTCATTTGTCCAATCAAGATTTTAAATAAAAGAGACAGCAAATATTAAACTATTCTATATATGTTCTTTAATTGATGTGTATGTTCTGATTTTTCGTCCATTTTACGGGCTTTTCTGGAATTTAAAACTAATGCATTTCCCCTTAAAATATGCTACGATATATAATATAAATCACACACAAGGAGAGCTCTATGAAAGCTTATGAACGTTTATTAAAATATGTCGCAATCAACACTCCATGCGATGAAACCAGTAACACAACACCTTCTTCGAAATGTCAATTTGACCTGGCTAATCTTCTGAAAGATGAAATGCAGGTCCTCGGTGTTTCTGACATTCACCTCACCGAACATTGTTTTCTCTATGGAAAACTTCCAGCCACGAAAGGATATGAAAATGCTCCTGCACTTGGTTTTATTGCTCATATAGATACTGTATCTGATTATTGCGAACATGCAATTCAGCCAGTCATAACTGAAAATTATAATGGCAAAGATCTGCCCCTTGGAAGCAGTGGTCTTATTCTTAGTCCTGATATATTTGCACATCTCAAAGCTCTAACCGGCCACACACTGATCACGACCGACGGCACAACCATTCTGGGAGCTGACGATAAAGCCGGAATTGCTGAGATTATGACACTGGTTGAACACTTGCAGTCCCAGCAGATACCTCACGGCCCGATTTGTATTGCTTTTACGCCTGATGAAGAGATTGGAACCGGTATCTCCCTTTTTGATATAGATTTGTTCGATGCCGATTTTGCATATACACTTGATGGCTCTACGGAGGGGAACTTACAATATGAAAACTTTAATGCTGCCAGAGCCTCTTTTGACATTCATGGCGTGAGCGTCCACCCTGGTTCTGCTAAAGATACTATGATCAATGCCTGCCTGCTCGCTATGGAAATTAATAACCAACTTCCCAAGCACGAAACACCACGTGATACTGCAGGTTATGAAGGCTTCTATCATTTAGTTCATATAGCTGGAGACTGTGGTTCTGCTTATATGGATTATATTATTCGGGATCATGACAACACTGAGTTTCAAAATCGCAAAAATCACCTTCTTTCCATTGCTGAACAATTAAATGCAAAATGGGGCGCAGGAACCGTAGAACTTTGTATAACCGACCAGTATTATAATATGAAAGATATCATTGAACAAAATATCCACTTAATTGAAAATGCAAAATCTGCGTGTGAAAGAGTTGGACTAATTCCTAATGTTTCTCCAATCCGTGGAGGGACTGATGGTTGTCATCTTAGTTTTCGCGGACTTCCATGCCCTGATATCGGAACTGGGGCACACGCTTATCACGGTCCTTATGAACACATTTCTGTCCAAAGCATGGATAAAGTTGTAGACATGGTCATAGAACTGGTAAAAATATATTCTACATTTTCAAAATAATCTGCCTAAAAGATAATTACAACTAAATACTTTCAGCAACACCATATCAAAAAAAGCGCCGCTCATACAAAATTGGTATGCTTCCCGTCAAGAGGACAATAAAAAATAATAAATTTTTGTATCGTC
>UMLR01044689.1_pt1 | contig 11485 bp, 10 predicted proteins | sample 1966741 | NCBI WGS metagenome assembly UMLR01 (sample SAMEA4836207, study PRJEB28245) | human gut metagenome | biome: gut microbiome; material: fecal sample | place: Denmark | collected 2008 | reverse complement strand
CCGTGGGTATCGACACCTGGGCGGTCGACTTCGTGCTGCTCGATGCCGAAGACAACATGCTCGGTGATGCGGTAGCCTACCGTGATGAGCGCACCAGCGGCATGTATGCCGTGGCAGATGCTATCGTTTCGCCTGATGAGGTGTATCGCCGCACGGGTATTCAGCGCCAGCCGTTCAATACCATCTATCAGCTACTGGCGCTCCAGCGTGAGCACCCCGAGCAGATTGAAAACGCTGAAACGTTTTTGATGATCCCCGACTACCTGGCCTTCCTGCTAACTGGCACCAAGGCCAACGAATACACCAACGCTTCCACCACATGCCTGATGAACGCACGCACCCAGCAGTGGGATGAAACCATCTTGGAGGCATTCGGCATTCCGCGCAGCATGTTCTGCGACGTGGTTATGCCTGGCACCGATTTGGGCGCCGTCACCGCTGAAATCGAAGAGAAGATCGGCTACCCCACGCATATCATCGCGCCTGCCACGCATGACACGGGCAGCGCTTACCTGGCTGTTCCCGCGCGCGACGCCGATGCGGTGTTCCTTTCTTCGGGCACCTGGAGCTTGCTGGGCGTTGAAAACGAAGGCCCCATCACCTCAGATGCCTCCCGTTTCCAGAACTTCACCAACGAAGGCGGCTTTGAACTGCGCTTCCGCTTCTTGAAGAACATCATGGGCCTGTGGATGATCCAGTCTATTCGCCGCGAGCTGAACGGCGTTTCCTACGTAGAGGGAAAAGACACCCATCAACAAGCCGATGAAGATGAGCTGCCCCCCTTCACGCATGAGGCAATCGAGTGGGGCTTCCCCGACCTCATTGCCCACGCAAAAGAGGCAGACAGCTTCGAAGCCCACGTGAACGTGAACGACGACCGCTTCCTGGCGCCTGATTCCATGATCGACGAGATTCGCCGCGCCTGCTTTGAAACCGGGCAGGACGTGCCCCAAACCGTCGGTCAGCTTATGCGCTGCGTATATGTAAGCCTTTCCTCCTGCTATGCGGAATCCATTGCAGAAATGGCATCGCTTACCGGACGCACCTACACTTCCATCAACATCGTTGGGGGCGGTTGCCAAGATGCATATCTGAACGAACTCACCACCCGCGCATGCGGCATTCCCGTGTTCGCCGGTCCAGTTGAGGGAACAAGCTTGGGCAACCTTGCCGTGCAGATGATCGCCGATGGCGCATTCCTCGACCTCCAAAGCGTCCGCGACGCTATCGCAACGTCATTCGACGTGAAGCGATTCGAATAACAGCAACCAACCTTTTAGGTACAGATAAGGAGCATTCATGACCACTATGTACGAATTGGCGCGCGAAGCGTATGCCAAGCAGGGTATCGACACCGAGGCAGTGATCGAAACCCTGGCAAACAAGGCCATCTCCATGCACTGCTGGCAGGGCGACGATGTTGTCGGCTTCGATCAGGGCGACGATAACGCAGCTTCCGGTGGCATCATGACCACGGGCAACTACCCTGGTCGCGCCGCCACCCCCGAACAGCTCATGGCCGACTTCGAGAAGGCAGCAAGCCTGATCCCCGGCAAGAAGCGCATCAACCTGCACGCGAGCTACGCCATCTTCACCGAGGAAAACCCCTGGGTTGATCGCGACAAGCTCGAGTACAAGCACTTCGAGCCTTGGGTAACCTGGGCAAAGAAGAACGGCTTCGGCATCGACTTCAACCCCACCTTGTTCAGCCACCCGCTGGTAAAGGAAGGCCTTACCGTTTCCAGCCCCGAAAAAGAAGTGCGCGATTTCTGGATCCGTCACTGCATCGCCTGCCGCCAGATCGCAGAGCGCATCGGCGAGGAAATGGACGACATGGTCCTGAACAACTTCTGGATTCCCGACGGCTTGAAGGACTATGCCGCTGACGCTTATGGTCTGCGTGCACGCCTGAAGGATTCCCTCGACGAAATCTATTCCTTCGAAACCCCACATGTTATCGATGCGGTTGAGCAGAAGGTATTCGGCATCGGTGTTGAAGGCTTCACCACTGGCAACCAGGAGTTCTACGTATCCTACGCTGCCAAGAAAGGCGGCAACCATGTAGTGCTTATTGATGCGGGTCACTTCAACCCCATGGAAAGCATTTCCGACAAGCTGCCCAGCCTGCTGCAGTTCTTCCCCTACGTGCCGCTTCACGTTACCCGCTCTATGCATTGGGACTCCGACCACGTTGTTCTGTTCGAGGATTCCATCAAGGACATCGCTGCTGAGGTTGTTCGCTGCCCCGAGGGCATGGACAAGGTCCTTATCGGCATGGACTTCTTCGATGCTTCCATCAACCGCATCGGCGCTTGGGCTACCGGCATGCGCGCCATGGAAAAGTGCCTGCTGTTCGAACTGCTGCAGCCTTGGGATCGCCTGAAGGAGCTGCAGGATACCTACCAGTTCTCCGAGAAGATGATCGTTACCGAGCAGTTCAAGACCATGCCTTGGACCGCGGTTTGGGACGAGTACTGCGCACGTCAGGGCGTAGTTGCCGAAGACCAGCTATGGGACGAGGTTAAGGCCTACGAAGAAGAGGTGCTCTCCAAGCGCCAGTAAGCCTGCGCATTTTTCAGCGCCCCTCTTCTCGAGGGGCGCTTTCTGCGCCTAGAAGGCAAGGTGGAAGCCCTTGCCGGGGCGTCCGGTGCCGAGGGAACCATCGTCGAAGCCTCTGGCACCGAGAAACCCTTGTCGAAACGCACCGGACACCGGAAGGCCCTTGCCGGAAGGATCCGATGCCGAGATTCAACTCCGAAACGCAAGTCGAATGCGTTTCGGAAAAGCCACTTACCCGAGCGGCTTTTCCGAAACCGATCATTCGGTACTTCAGAACGAAAGGACAATGATGGACATTATCGACAGTGCTATGGACACGCTTAAAAACGGCGTTTCCGCAGCTCGCGGCGCAGTTTCTGGCGTTGCCGTCGAGCAGCTGGGCTTCGTGCGCGGCTTCCGCCGTCTGTGCGACGACGGTTGGCAGCAGGGTTGGCACGAGCGCAATGGCGGCAACCTTACCTACCGCATGAAGGAAGAGGAAGTAGAGCAGGCTCGCCCCTTCTTCAACGCAACCCCCGGCGAGTGGGTGAACATGGGCGTACAGGCAGATAGCCTGCGCGGCGCGTTCTTCCTTACCACCGGCTCTGGCCGCTATATGCGCAACGTCATGAGTGACCCTTCCCACAACATCGGCATCGTCGAAATCAATGACGCCGGCGATTCCTGGCGCATCGTATGGGGCCTGACCGACGGTGGCAAGCCCACTTCCGAATTCCCCACGCATTTCATGAACCATGCCGTGCGCATGGAGGCCACCAACAACGAATGCCGCGTGATTTACCATGCTCATCCCATCAACGTCATTGCTATGACGTTCGTATGCCCACTTGACGCACGCTACTTCACCCGCGCCCTGTGGAAGGCCATGACTGAATGTATCGTGGTATTCCCCTCTGGCGTTGGCGTTGTGCCTTGGATGGTTCCCGGTGGCGCTGAGATCGCAAAGGCAACCTCCGAACTCATGAAGAAGTACGAGGCAGCTGTTTGGGCACAGCACGGCCTGTTCGTTTCCGGCCCCGATTTCGACACCACCTTCGGCCTGATGCACACCATCGAAAAGGCTGCTGATGTATATCGTCGCGCTCGCCAGATGAATGGCGGCTCCGACGAATTCCTGAACACCATTTCCGACGAAGGCCTGCGCCAGATCGGCATCGATTTCGGCCTCACCGTCAACGATGAGTTCCTGGACTAAGGCGGCACTTCGATGACTATCCGTAAAACTGCTGATGGGCGCACCATCTCAGGCTTCAAGATGAAGCTCTACCCGGGCTTTGCCGAAGAGTACGAGAAGCGCCACAACGAATTGTGGCCCGAAATGGCCGACATGCTCCACGAATACGGTGGGCACAACTACTCCATTTTCATCGACGAGGAAACTAACATCCTCTTCGGATATATCGAGCTTGACGACCCTGAACGCTATGCCGAGTCTGCCAAGACCGATATCTGCAAGAAATGGTGGGATTTCATGGCAAGCGTCATGGAAACGAATGCAGACAATTCGCCCGTTTCCGTAGACCTGCCCTGCGCATTCCACCTCGACTAGAAAGGTAAAGCATTGGCGCTTTCCCAAGAACGCAAGGGAACCATGGCGGTTTCCCTGACCAACTTCCTTGACTCTGGCTGCATCGTGGCCAGCAGCCTTGCCCTTACCGCTTGGGCAGCTGCATTCAACTTCGGCTCCGCCTGGACCGCAATCCTGGGCGCCATCGGCGCAAACGCTTTCGGCGCAGCTGTTGGCGCGCTGATCGGCGGCTTCCTGACCGACAAGTTCGGCCGCACCACTATTTATAAGTACAATCTGCTGGTTTACGCTGCCGGCGTATTCATCGCCATGGTTGCCGTGAACCTTCCCATGGTCGTAGTGGGCGTTGTGCTGTCCGGCCTTTCCGTAGGCGCTGGCGTTCCCGCCTCCTGGAGCTATATCTCCGAAACGTCTACCTCCACGAAGCGCGCTTCCAACATCGGCATTAGCCAGTTCGCATGGAGCTGCGGTCCCGCCATCATCTTCATCCTTTCGCTGGTCATGAGCTTCATCATCCCTGGCTTCGAGTCTGATGGCACCACCCTGCTCCCCGCAGGCACCTATGGCCCGTTTGACGGCATGCTGGCAACCCGCCTGCTGTTCCTGGTTCTGTTCATCGTTGCCCTTATCGCCTGGAACCTTCAGCGTCAGCTGCAGGAATCCGCCGACTGGGCCGAAAAGAACGCTGCTGCCACCGAGAAGCAGTCTTTCGGCAAAATGATGGCAACCGCTTTGAAAAACCCCGTGAACGTGAAGACCATCATCTTCCTGGTTGCCGTGTATCTGACCTGGAACCTGGCTGCGGGCACCAACGGTCAGTTCATGCCATACCTCTATGCTGCCGCAGGCAACATCGATGCAACCGGCCAGAGCCTCTTGGGCGTAGTTCAGTGGGTACTGGTTGCCGTCTGCTCGCTGGCAATCTTTAGCCGCTTCGGCGACATTGTCTCCCACCGCGTGCTGTTCGGTGCCTCTGCGCTGTTGGCGCTGCTGTCCTGGGTTGCTATTGCCGTATTCGGCCTTGCTATCCAGAGTGGCGACACCGAATCCATGGGCTGGGTTCTTTGGGTATACGTAATCTTGTGGGGCATTTCCGCCGGTTTCTCCGCTCAGTGCTTCTACGCTCTGTGGGGTACCGAGCTGTTCCCCACAGAGTATCGCGGCGGCGCTCAGGGTATCATGTTCTTCTTGGTTCGTGGCGCTTTGGGCATTTGGTCGCTCGTGGGCGTTGGCGCCATCATGGGCGACATTTCCACGAACCCTGCCGGCTTCTTCCCCGCAGCTGTTATCATGTGCGTCGTTCTTCTTATTTCCCTGGTTGTGGGCGTTATCTGGTGCCCCAAGACCCAGGGCAAGACGCTCGACCAAATCACCGAAGAGCGCTACGGCAAGATCGAGTAGCTTTTCATCGCGGCATTGCCGCACATTTTGCATAGCACACGAAATGGACGCCCTAGGGCGTCCATTTTTTATTGGCGCAATTGTGGAGCATTAGGAATAGTAGGTTTTCCTTTTCTCTTGAGAATAAAGATACTTGCTCCACTTTTTCCCAGTTCAATCACTTAAATACGAAGAAGGACAACACAAAGATCTCCGTTCGCAACCAAATCAACGACACCGTCAGAGAGGTCAAAGAAGGCACCATCAACGCCGTTGTGGTTATCTGCCGTGGCACCACAACCCCATCAAAGCAGATATCACCATGGAATCGGTAAAGCAGCTGGAGCTTGCCGAAGGCAAAGAGTGCTATGCGGTAATCAAGGCCACCAATGTCATGTTCGCAACGAAAAGATCCCAAACATTTCCGCTCGCAATCAGATCGAGAGCACTGTTGTTGCCGTAAAGGATGGCGCCGTTAACAGCCACGTGACCATCAAAGACGAAAGCGGCGTACGCATTTCTGGCTCCATCACTAATGAAGCCATCGAGCAGCTGGGTCTCAAGGAAAGCGGCAGTCATCATCAAGTCAACCAACGTAATGGTTGCCGTAGACTAATCCCCAACACCGCATCATTCACCAGGAGAGTGCCCAAGGCGCCCTCCTGGTTTTACTATGCAGCAAGAGCGCTATAGCCAGGTTAAGTCACTCAGACCAGCAGTCTTCCGCGACCATGTCGGGAATCTTCGCGATCGGCTGCCCGCCGGAGCGGAGAGGCCCGCGCAACGCCGAGCGTTGGCAGGATCTTCGCCCCATGCATGATTCCAGGGACCTCGACGCAAAATGGGGGCTTCCCTGGCAAGATTCGCGCGCTATGTATCCGAAATCGCCCGATTGCACCCCGAAACGGATACATGGGACGAAGATCCTGCCAGCTACAGCGCGAAAAGCATGCATTTCGTGCAAACGCTGCCAGGGAGACCCCTTTTTGCGTGCAATCGGCGAAAAGAGGATACATGGCGCGCGAATCTTGCCACAGCAGCCAAAGCAACCTCGAAGATAGGCACAACGAATCAATAGGCAGACAGAACGCCAACCCAAAGAAAGATCCTGGAACAACAGCCAAATCGCCCAACGCCAAGGCGACACTCACAAGACCATTGTTCTTGGCAGCCCGAAGCAACGCTCAAATCAACCTGTCACCAAGACGATTCCCGCAAGGGCACCAATCCTCGCAGCATGAAACAATTAGCAAGACAGCTCAGCACCAAGGATCCTTGGAGAAAAGCTGCTTGCGCAAGCTCATTCGACGCTCATCGATGTCGACATAGGCGATCCTGATACGCTTTCCCATGAGGCTTGCCGCAGAATGGGCAATGGCATCGAACTTCACGTTGTCGGCGACATGCACGCGAGTAACGGCAAGAGCCTCAATCCCCGCAGCTTTGAGATTGTTGATGCGTGACGCATCCCGCTCCACCGCAAGTTCATTTACATGGAATTCGCGGCTATTGTATTCGATGGCAACGTTCTGTTCGGACCAATATAGATCGCAGTGGTATTCGCGATATGTGGTTCGCTTGCCTAGCCTTGCGGGGATCAGAACCTTAGCATTCATCTCCGGCATGCCTAATCCGTAACCGCCATAGCGAGCGGGCAGGCCCATCAATAGCGCCAAACATGTTTCCATCGGCGATGCCGAACCGTCGCAGACATAACGAATAGCTGTTTTTTGCTTTCCGAGGCACTTTGCCATGCATTTTGTCTATAAAGCGATTGATCGCCTCTGTGCTCGAAAGGGGCTGAGCAGGCCGAAATCCAATGGGGCTTGCAGGGTCTATTCGGTAAGTTCCGCATAGCTCAAATCCTAATTTGATTAGGTCGATCACGCTACATGACCGCGCAAGCTGCACAAAGCAGAATTCAGGATTACTTAAATATACCCCGCTTTCAAAGGAGAGAAAGCAAGGTGCCCTATCGGGAAGTTTCCAAATATTGTTGTGAAACCGCTTGGATTGACTTCTTGTTTTTCCCGATAAGACAACGACCTCCAGCGGACGAGGGAGCGTTGCTAGAGATGAACTTTCTCTGAACGATTTCGGCAACGTCGGAACATCCTTGAGAGACGGCATAGCCCGCGCAGACCGAATGTCTTCGAAATCTTCGAGCGAGCGAAGCAACCTGATTGCACTTGAATGTCCGATAAAAAGCACCATGGGGAAACCTTATCGGCCGAACCTTAAATAGATGCGAAAGCAATCACAAATAAGCAATAGAGCCCGAGCAACGCCAAATGCACTCGACATCAGCCTTCAAACCGCCTTCCGCCTCCCGAACAACGAGGGACGAAACGGTTCACTTCCTTTTCTACGGCTATAATTCCAAAGAGGCGGTTTGGGCATCCCCGCAACAACCTGGACTTATAGAGCCCAACAAGGCATCCGAAAAAAAAGGGGGGGGCTTATCCATAGATGAGCCCGACGCCAGCCAACGTTTCGGCCGGCACTCGCGTTTAGACTGGCACTCATTCCCACCCGGCGTCCATGCTCGCCTGGCCCCTATGTTCGCCTGCTGCTCATATTTCGCCTGGCGTCCGTTTAGCCCAGTGTCCGATTTCGCCTGGTGCTCGCGTTTCGACTGGCACTCATACAAGCACGATGCTCATGTTTCACTCGACGCCCATGTTCACCTGATGGCCACGTTTCGTCTAACGCTCATGCTCACCTGATACTCATGTTTCACCCGATACTCAAGAGAGATCGCAACGGCACATACCGTGCACGGACTTCAGGGACTAATCCCCCATGGCAAGAATCGTACAGCATGCATGATTTCGAGGCTCCCGACGTGAAATAGAGCCTTTGCCGGCAAGATTCTTACGCTATGTATTCCGAATTCCCTAATTGCATCTGAAAATGCATGCATGGAGCAAAAATCTTGCCATCGTTAAGTCGAAATGCATACATTTCGAACGAGTTTTGCCAGGAAAGCGGCAATCTGCATGCATTCAGCAAAAAGAGAATGCATACAACGCGATTCTTGCCAGTTAGAGCCCTAAAACAACCGCAATGCTCAGAGAACGAAGGGTTCGATGGGCGGCACTTAGCACCTAAATAGTACCCACGGGACAAAATGAGCCCGTAAAAACAAAAAAGCCACCGAGGTAAAAGCCTCGGTGGCCTGCAGTTTCGATGGTGCGCCGTGAGGGATTCGAACCCCCGACGTACTGATTCGTAGTCAGTCCCTCTATCCAGCTGAGGTAACGGCGCGTTTCGCAACAAAAATTAGTATCCTCGTTTGCCCTGTCTTCGTCAACACTTTTCTTTAAATATGAAGGAATTATGGAAAGTAAACCCGTTTCACCTGATGAATAGCCCTTTTGCCGAAATGGGCTATAACTCTTGCGTGCCAAATATAGTCCCTGAGCGCTTTCTGTTGGAAACTCGCCGACCCTCCACGCACCATCCGCTTGCTTCCGGCGCAGCATTCTTCGACCCTCTGCGCGCCACCTGCCGACGCGCCACAAACCATCTGCAACACACGGCGCAACATCTGACGACCCCCCCCGCAAGCCATCTGCCGTCGTTCTGCGCAGCACCTGGCGACCCCCTGCACAGCATCCGCCATCTCGCTGCGTGCCATCCTCTGGCCCCTGCGCCGCATCCGTCGGCTCTCTGCATGCCATCTGCCCGCCAGTTCACCACGCGATACCCGCCAGCCCATCGCAAGCCATCCGCCACCGCGCGGCACAGCATCCTTCGACCCCCGCGCGTCATCCGCTGGCACCCTGCAGACATCTGCTGGCACGAACCGATGCCCTTAACGGCCCGCAGAACAAACCGTCGGCGCAAGCAGGAGCCCTAAATCCCCGCAAAAACACGTTCTGCGTAATTGTTAACTGCCCTTTGCAGATAAAACCCGTTTTTTACTTTCTTTTCACCTCTATCGCATCCCCTACGCACCGCATTCGCGTAAAATCAAGTTTGCTGCGTTTAGGGCGCTCTTGCCTTGCGCTGCCATTTACACATTTAGGAAAGGACATTACTTGAAGGTTCGAAAATCGAAACCTCACAGTAATTAGCCTTCGGCCTCTGCATTTTCACACCCGTCATGTAGTGGTCGAAGGACGACTGCGACATGAACGGATTGCGCCTGTCGGTATTGCTGTGCGCTGCGCAGATCAACTGCCCGCACAACAACGCTGACACGCGGCGGCAATCCCAAGGGAGAATTGCATGCTCTATCTATCTCAAATGCTCGGCGAACCCGTCGTTGATGCAAATGGTGAAAAAATCGGTTCCGTATCCGACCTGGCCATCCAAACCGGCGAAGTGTTCCCTCGCATCACCAGCCTGGCATTCCTGGGACCTGGCAAAACGCCTTTCATGATCTCTTGGCGTAAATACGTGGACAGCTTCGACGAAGACGAGGGCATTCGCCTGAAAGTCGACCGCACCGCCATCCGCTTCAGCTACCTTCAGCCTGCCGAAGTGCTCCTTGCGCGCGACCTGCTCGATAGGCAGATCGTAGACACGCAGGGCATGAAAGTTGTGCGCGTAAACGACTTGAAGCTCTCTGTTTCCGGAACGCAGCTGCGCCTTCTTGGTGCAGAAGTGGGCATTCGCGGCATTCTGCGCGGCTTGGCTCCGTGGGTGGAAAAAGCCGCCTGCGGCATCGCCAAGGCGTTCGGCAAGAGCATCGACGAGCGCATCATCGCGTGGAACTACATGGAACTGCTCGACCGCGACCTTTCCAAGGTTCAGCTCTCCGTCAGCCACACGCGCTTGGAAGAGCTGCACCCTGCCGACGTAGCAGACATCCTGGAGCAGCTCGATCCGAAGCAGCGCGCCAACGTGTTCCAGCACCTAGATGACGCACAGGCCGGCGACGCCATTTCAGAAATGGAAGACGAATTTCAGGCCGACATCATCGAGGGTCTGGACGAAAAGCGCGCATCCCGTCTGCTGCGCGACATGGACCCTGACGACGCCGCAGACATCGTAGGCGACTTGCCCTATGAGAAAGCCGAAACGCTGCTTCGCCTGATGGGCGTTGATAACGCCGCAGAAATTCGCAAGCTGCTGGGATACAAGGAAGACACCGCTGGCGGCCTGATGACCACGCAGTTCGTGGCGATGCACACCTCCGACACCGTGCAAGAAACCACTGAAGTTCTTCGCGGCTTGGACGAAGACCACCCCACGGTGAACTACGTGTACGTACTCGATGAGTACGACAAGCTCGTAGGCGTGCTTTCGCTCCGCACCCTGGTGCTCGCAAAAGACAACACCCCGCTTTCCGACATCATGTTCGATGAGCTCATCACTTCGTTGCCCGAAGAGCCAGAAGATGAAGTTGCAGCCGATATCTCCAAGTACGACCTGATGGCCATGCCTGTCGTCGATGAGAACGGACAGATGCTGGGCATCGTCACCGTCGACGACGCAATGGAGGTCATCGAAGACAACGTGGAGGAAGGCCGCACACGCTGGGCATGGGGGCAGTTCGCCATCACGCTTGCCGTGTTTATCGTACTGATGATTCCCTATACCTTCTTCGTCCTTCGCATGTTCGGACACAACTAGGATCGAGGCTTTTACATGACACTTAAGGAAAGTACAGCGCAGGACACCGCCCTGGCAGCCAAGGCTTCCCCGCAAGTTCCTGATCAGGGCGGCGAAAACGACGGCAAGAAGCAGCACTCGAAAGCGTTTCTGGTGCTGGCCGCCATGGGCCCTGGTATCGTAACCGCCATGGCAGGCAACGACGCCGGCGGCATTTCAACCTATTCCACCGTAGGCGCGAAGTTCGGCTACATGACGTTGTGGATCATTCCTGTTATGTGCGTTCTGCTTATCGTGGTACAAACCACCGCAACACGCATGGGCGTTGTTACTGGTAAGGGCTTTTCGGCGTTGATCCGCGAGAGCTTTGGCATCCGCCTTACGGCACTTGCCATGTTGGCACTGCTTATCGGCAACGTTGCCACCACCTTTTCAGAATTCGCAGGCGTAGCTTCT
>UMLR01023855.1_pt1 | contig 11491 bp, 10 predicted proteins | sample 1966741 | NCBI WGS metagenome assembly UMLR01 (sample SAMEA4836207, study PRJEB28245) | human gut metagenome | biome: gut microbiome; material: fecal sample | place: Denmark | collected 2008 | reverse complement strand
AATTCATACATAAGCGAAATAGCAAACTCACTTGGTGTGCGAGTTTCAAACATGATTGAAGGTGAGTATATTTATACAAAAGATGATATGATAAGTTCAAAACGTTTTAAAAATGAAGTGCTCAAATCCGAATACCCAATTGATATACACGACAAGAACTCAACAATTGAACCTAAAAACGCAACTTATTTTTTGCCAATTGAATGCATAAAATCTAAAGGCATCAAAAACTTATATGTTGTTGGACGGTGTTTAAGCGCTGATTTTGAGGCGCAAAGTGCTTTAAGAGTTCAAATTTCAGCTTTTCAGACAGGTGAAGCTGCTTCAATGGACATTGTTAAAAATTTGACTTGATTTTAAATTTGTTTGTTTATAAAATTAATAGTAATGAGTAAATTTACGAGGGAAATATGAAAAAAATAATTGCTTTATCTATGTTATTAACAGTTCTATTGCTTAGTGCAAACACCTCTTTTGCAGGTGGACGCAATGGTAAGGTAACTCCAAAATCTATTGGAGCAGGAGCTTTATCTCTTCTTATTTGGCCGGGGATAGGGCAGCTTATGAATGATGAGCCGGCTGAAAAGTGCGGCTGCCATGCTATTCTTGGTTTGACAGGAATTTTTCGTATTTGGAGTTGTTATGACGCTGTTGTTGACCGTAAAGGCGGGGTTTGGGAAAATCGCATATAATTTTTAAATTGATAGTCGACAAATTATATGCTATAAATTAAATATGAAAGCTTTTTCTTCAAAAAAAATTATATTGTCTTTTTTAATTGCGAGTTTTACATATTTAAATAGCGTTGTTTTTGCTGAAGAAATAATGCTAAACAATGTGAATACTCACAAAATCAAGTATAATGAAAGTATAAAAAAAACAACTGATACTTTAAAATTAAACATTAATGATGATAAGTTAAACGAACTTATTGAGTTGCAAAAAAATAAAGATTTTGAAGACATTGAACTTTTGTGGAATGCAACGGTTGAGCGCAATGAGGTCATCAAGTTTGCTTTGCAAAAGATAATGACACCTCAATCACAACACAGGATGCAGTCGTCTTTGATGGCGAAAACTGTAAGCGCTTTAATAACCGGTGCTGCCTACCTTCCATCTCTTATGGGGTCTAATTCTCTCATTCAATCTGCTTCTTTTGCAACCGGTCGTCTTGCTCAAAACTTCATTAATCGAGATGCTATGCCAAAAGAAAGCACTCTTACGGACACAGAACTTATCGAACTTGCTTCTATGATTGAAACTTTGCAGGATGAAATTGTTTCAAATTATTATAATTATAAACTAACACTTAGGCAACTTGTGTCTTTGAGGGAAAAATTGCTTTTGTATAATAAAAATTACAATAATGCCATTAAAACAAAAGACGACCTTGAAATTACCATATCCTCTGCATTATATGACGATTTGTTGATTGAAGAAACAAAGTTAGTAAACAATGCAAAAATATATCAGTATAATTTGCAAAGATTGGCCGGAAGTAAGGCTATAAGTAAGCTCAATTTGTATCAGTATAAATTTAATATTGAGATTTTTGAAAAAATATAAAGGGTTTATTGATGAACAAAAAATTAATTTTGCTTATAATCTTATTATTAAATATGAACAAACTTCAAGCGCAAGTGGTCTTAGAAGAGATGGAAGTCATCAAGCCAAACTTTTATCGTGTTGGAACAAATGATAAAATAGAAAGTCGTTATAAAAAAATTGAAAATACGAAATTGAAAGAACTTCACGGAAAAATCACAAGAAACAACCAAATTGATTGGACAAAGTTATCTTTAAAAAGTGTGTCCGATGAAATAATGTACGACCTTGAAGACAATCAGGCTGATATTATGGCGGATTTGCAGTTGTTGTGGAATTCTGCTGCCTCTTCAAGCGAGTCAATAAAGTATGCAATTTACAAGCTTTCAAATCCTGATGGAGGAAAGCAAGATGACACGATCATAAAAAAGATTATTAAACCGCTTGCAAATTTCACTTCAATAGCAGGCATGGGACTTGGTGATCCGTTTATTTCAACAGCAGCAATAGCTTCAGGCGCTTTGCTCGGTCAATTAAGTGTCACTGATAAAGATTTAAATTATAAATATACAAAAGTAACCGATGCTGATATGATTGTTTTGATGAGAAAAATTGATGAGCTTCAAAAAAAACTTGCAAAAAATTATTTTGAGTATATGGGAGCTTATACCCAACTCAAGCTTGCAAATTCGACTCTTGAGTATCGAAACAGACGTTATAAACACGCTGAAAAACTGAACAATAAAGCTCATATACTCATAGCTGATGCTTATTACAAAACAGCTTGCGACAATTATGAAAAAGCCAAATCTGATTTTATGTTAAAAAGAAGTTCTTTGGAAAAACTTGTCGGAGATAAGACACTTAAAGAATTTGAAGCCGGTTTAAAAAGTAGAGATAAATAATTAAACTAATAAATTTAAATTAAAGATGGATTAAAAATATCTTAAAAAAATATGGGAAAGTTTTTCACCTTCCCATATTTTCATATAACCAATTATTGTTATTAATAATGAACAATTTTACCTGTTGTTAAGTCAATACGGATGTCTTCAAGAAGTTTAACATTGATAACTTCATCTTTTTGAACTTCAATTTTTGCACCTTTGAATATTTTTCTTAGAAATTCTGTAAAGCTTGACTTATAAGTAGGATATTGTTCTGACAAAGCCCAGAAGTAAGAAACTTGTGGAATAGGAGTTCTTATATTGCGAGTTTCAATAACAAGTTTTCCGTTTCTGATAAACAACCATGCTCTTTTAACTTGAAGTGATTGACCATAAATTTGAGAATTTTCATCAAGCAACAAATAATAGTCTTCACTAATAATATTTTGAGGTAAATATCCACCAAGTTCTTGAGTGTCTTTAAATTTTTGAGTTGAAACTTTTTGATTCATAGCAACAGGCAACAAAGTTCCTTTTGGAATAATTGCATATTTTCCATCAAATTGAACACCTTGAACAACGTAACCGTTGTCAGCACGGCGCTTCATAGCTTCTTCTATTTTTTTATTAGGTGTTTTTTTAGTCCATTCGATCATATTTGACAAATAAGCAGCCAATTCAGCCCTCGTTGCATTTTCATTTAATCCCAATTTCCCGTCAAATCCCGGAGCATCAACAATAAGCCCCATGTTTTTAGCTTTTCCTGCAGGGATTAAAGCCCAACTTTCAACATTATCAACATCAGAATAAGATTCATTCAACACACTTTTAGCTTCGCTTTCAGTCATCTCATCAGTTTTTAAAGAACTTACCACAATTGCAATTGCTTGAGCTTTTGAAACATTATTTTGTGGTAAGAAAGTGCCGTTTGGCAAGCCTTTCATAACGTCTAAAAATACAGCTCTTTGAATGTTGTCATATCCCCAAAAACCAGAGTCAACATCTGAAAAATTTGTTATTTCACTAACTTGATAATCTCCTTGTTTTAAGGCCTTAACCACCATTGTTGCAAACTCTGCACGAGTTACAAACTGCTCAGGACGATAATTTCCATCAGGATAACCGACAACAACACCATCTTTTTCTAATTGAGTTATATAATTATAAGCCCAATGTGTTTTGTCCATATCATTAAACGCATACACATTCATTGAACATACGGAACAAATGAACAAAGACAATAAAACTTTCTTTAAATTATTCCTCATCACTTTCAACACTTTTTACTTCTTCCTTTCTTATGTCAAATTCTCGTAAAAACTTTTCTTTATCTTTACCTTTTTTTAAAACGTTTATAACATTCATCATGGCAAGTGAATTCAAAGAGGCGTTTAATTGCGCACTTCTGTCTACATAAGGAGTATCATTTTCAAGGTTTTCTTCTGTCTCATCTTCTTCTTGCTCGAGTGCAAAATATTGTGCTTCTGAGCCCATTTTCTCATCACTCAGCTTACCTGCATTGCTTTGTGCATCCTTGAAATTAATTCCGGAAACACCAACATTCTTAAAAGATGAGCTGTTATCAACCAAGTCTTAATCTCCATACTTAAAACCTATTTTTAAGTATACAGTTTTTTTTCTAATATTGCAACTATTAATTTTTACCATAAAATTATACTTTCCAAAAAATATATTTAACCCATTTGGCTAATTTTATTTAATGAAAAAAAATGCATAATGAATTAGTAATTAAAGTGGAAGTTTTTAATTTTATGAATTTATATAAATATTTTAAAATAATCTTAAGTAAAATCACTAATTTTGATTGTAAAGCCGTTAATCCATTTACAAGCAAAGATTTTCATTACAATCCATTTAATAGTGCTTTTAATCAAACTTATGTTTGGATTGAAAAAGGTAGAAAATAAAAAATATATTATACAAAATGTAAATTTTTGTTAATTTTTAATCAAAAATACGTCAAATTTTTTTTTGACGTATTTTTATATTAGTGTATATGAATGTGAATGGTATAAAATTTTATAATAGTTATGACATTGACACTAATAATAAGTGTCAAATGAGCAAGCCTGTGAAATTTGGCACATCAAAAGATGGGTATTTTTCTTCCCAAAAGAAAGAGGATGAAGCTTCACAAAAAAAGAAACGCAATTGGATTATTGGAGGCATTTGTGCAGTTGTTGCTGCAGCAGCGGTTGGATTTCTTTATTATAACGGCAAAAAAGTCAACAAAGCTGTCAACAAAGTTGAAAATGTTGGAAATGCAGAAAGCGTTGAAAATCTTGAAGAACAAGCTTCCAAAATCGCCAAAAAAGTTCAACAATATGCAGATTACATAAATCCTAATAAACAACAAAAAAAACTTGATGCTAAGACTTTAAGAACAAACATTAAAGAAATGAACGAATTACTTGAGCAAAATACAAGTGACGAAACTTCCGCGAATATTTTCCAAATTATATTAGAATACTACGAGAAATTAATTAATTTACCTAATTTGAACATTAATTCGCGTATAGAAGATTTAGAGAATTACTCTAACTTCTTACAAGGTAATGAGTCTGCTTTCAATTGCATTAATGCCAATATAGGGTGTTTAAAACTTGAAAGCAATATTATGCAAAATGATATAAATAAAAATATCGAGAATTTAACTAAAGTTATAAAAGATGAAAATATAGGCACTAAATACAAAAAAGAATTTATTGAAAATTTACTTGAAAAAGAAGAAAAGAGTAAAGAAAATACAGATAAAATTCTACAAGCAATAACCGATAATACCAAAATAGATAATCGGGACTTTCAGCAAATTAAATCTGAAAAATATAATGCTCTTTGTTGTATAGAACAAAGTGGAAATAATATACCAGGTCATCAATTTGATTTAATATCATTTCTACCAAGTATGGATTATATACAATTTGAAAATATTGAAGACAAAGACGCCAAATCTTTATTAAAGTATAATATTTTAACTCTTAAAATGTTAAAAGCATTTATTCAAGAAGCAATAGGGAATAAAGATTTAGAAAATTACACTTTAAATGGTAATAGCTTGATCTGTAAAAAAGATGGAAAGCAAGCTACATTTGACTTCAAAACTCAAGAAGGTAGAATTTCACGTATTGAAGAAATCGACGAAAAAGACAAAACAGAACTTGAACAAACTTTAAAAAATACAGAAAAAAGTTCTTCAGAAAAAAGGCAAGCAATAATTAAAATGTTTAGAAAATATCAAGGTAATCCTGAATTAATTAAAACATTTTTGGAAATCATTAACCAAAATACTTCAGAAAACGATATTAAAAAAGCTAAACGAGATGCTTTGAATGCTTTTAAAGATAGTTTAAAAGATGATTATAGTGAACAAAATGTTATAAAGTGTTTACAAGAAACAATAAATAAATTCTACAAACAAGATAATTCTTTTTATGATTTGTTACCATATTGTTTAGTTGGCGAAAAAATAGAAAGTGCGCCAGAATGCAACAAGTTTGATGATAAAGATATTGGCTTGGCATATGGCTTGGGTGTTTGTCGTCACATGGCAAAACTTGTAAACTATTTAATAACAAGTTTAAACCAAGAAGGCATACAAGTATGTTCTATTGACGATGGCAAGCATTCTTGGAATTATTTACGGTTTAAAAAAGACGACGGCAGCTATACATATCATGGAGTTGATACATACTTCCAAAAATCATTAACACTTAATGGTGAAAAAGAAATATTAGAAGCATTTAAAGCTAAATACAAAGATAATGTTTCAATTGATTATGCTTTTAAAATGGCTTGTTGTTAAATTACAAAGTGTTTTACACTTTCACCATAGCTTTGTCTGCTTGTTTGCCGATTTGATAATATTCAAACCCTTTTTCCAACAATCGTTTTGAATTGTATTGGTTCCGTCCGTCAAAAATAACATAGTTTTTCATCAACGATTTTATTTTGTCGAAATCAGGACGGCGAAACTCATTCCATTCTGTAAGCAAAAGCATGCAATCGGCGTCATTTAAAGCCTCATAAGCTAATTTTGAATAAGTTATTTTGTTGCCAAAAATTTCTTTTGCACTTTCAACGGCTTTTGGGTCATAAGCTTGAACCTTGGCACCTCTTTCAAGCAAAGCATTGATTATTGTTATGGCAGGTGCTTCTCGCATATCATTTGTCTTGGGCTTAAAAGCCAATCCCCAAACAGCAAATGTCTTACCGGATAAATCGTTGCCAAATTTATTCAATATTTTATTAATAAACACTTGTCTTTGTTTTTTGTTGACATCATCTGCAGCTTGAAGAAGTTGATAATCACAATTATTATCTTTTGCTGTTTTAAGAAGTGCTTTTACATCTTTTGGGAAACAACTTCCACCATATCCCAACCCGGGAAACAAGAACTGCGAGCCTATTCTTTTGTCAGAACACATACCAATGCGAACCATTTCAGCATCTGCACCAACTTGCTCACAAATGTTTGCTATTTCATTAGCGTAAGATATTTTAACAGCCAAGAAAGAATTTGCAGCATATTTTGTCATTTCAGCAGATTTGACATCCATCATTATAACCGGATTGCCGGTGCGCAAAAATGGTGAATATAACTCTTGCATTATTTCTGTTGCTTTTTGAGAATTTGAACCAACGACAACTCTATCCGGTTTCAAAAAGTCATCAACTGCAGCACCTTGTTTCAAAAACTCCGGATTTGAAACAACGTCAAATTCAATGTTTGTTTGTTCTTTGATTATTTTGCTAACAGCATCAGCTGTTCCTACAGGCACTGTCGATTTGTCAACTATAACTTTATAATCGTTTATTGACTGTCCAATACTTTTTGCAACTTCAAATACATATTTTAAATCAGCTTGACCGTCTTCACCCTGTGGAGTCCCAACTGCAATAAAACAAACAAGTGATTTTTGTACCGCTTCTTTCAAATTTGAAGTAAAATTAAGTCTGCCTTCAGACACATTCACTTTTATCAATTCTTCCAATCCAGGCTCATAAATTGGCACGATGCCTTTTTCAAGTTGACTTAATTTTTCAAGATTATTATCAACACAGATTACATCATTGCCCATTTCAGCAAGACAGGTTCCTGCAACCAACCCAACATATCCTGTTCCTACTACACATACTTTCATGATATAATCCTCACTCCTTTTTACTTCTTATTTCTAATACTTATTATATTTTAATCATGTTTTTTTGTCTATAATTCTCAAGCTTTTCTTTGTATTTTTTTATTCCTAACTTTGACAAAATCATATATTTATACATTTTTCGTATATCTTTATTTGAAAATTTTTTAAATTTTTGTGAGTCAAATTGTTGAAATAATTTTTTATTATAATTATAGCCAGCTTTGAAAATATTGATATAATACTCATCATAATTTTTTTCAAATGATTTTATAACTTGCTCATATTCGTTTTTATCAATCATATAAAACCAATTTAAAATCAACAAATTAAAAACATCAAATAAATTTTCTTTTATATTTTCATCCAATATTATTGCTCCGATATTTGGAATATCAGTTCCTTTTGGTTGTAATTTTTGCCCTTTTATAGCACTCATAAGCAAACAATTTACATCTGAATTTGAAATTATCGGAAAAATGCAATAATGCAAACAAGTGTCATGAAAAACAACAACAGCATTTTTCTTTAAATAAGGCAAAACCATTAAAAAATCGAGAATTTCACCAGGACGCATATGCCTGGTATCAATAAAACAAAAATCAATGTCTTGAGCTTTATCAGGACATATTTGATCCATAAATTCACAAGCAAGATTTCCTGAATATAAAGTCCATTTGTTAAGCAATTCAGGAGCTTTTTCTTCCACAAGAAAACCTACAGGTTTATTTTTGTCTTTATACCAGTAATTCAAATAATCAATAGAGTAAAGATGAGCATTCTCAACATTTTTAATGGTGTCCAGAATAAGCAAACTTGACCCACCAGCAGATACTCCAAGTTCAAGAATTTTTTTTGGATTATAGTTTTTTAAAAGATACACTAAAAAATTTGCTTCTTTGGAATTCAACTCAACAAAATCTCCGATTTTTTATTTTAATTCCTCAAATTTGTTTATACCTTCTTTTTCTAAATCAATACACTGCATAAACTAAACTCCTTTCTTTATCTTTTTAGCGAAATATTCAATTGTTTTTAGCAAACCTTCTTCAATGTCGACTTTAGGTTCCCAACAAAGTTCTTTTTTAGCCAATGATATATCCGGCTTTCTTTGAAGCGGATCATCTTGAGGCAATGGTGCAAATTTTATTTTTGAATTTGAATTTGTCAACTTGATAATCAATTCTGCAAGGTCATAAACTGTTCGTTCACTTGGATTTCCAAGGTTTACAGGCCCTATAAATTTTTGTTCATTGTTCATCATTTTGACAATACCGTCAACCAAATCAGAAACATAGCAAAAAGATCTTGTCTGAGTTCCATCGCCATACATTGTAATGTCTTTGTTTTGCAAAGCTTGAACAATAAAGTTTGAAACAACTCGACCATCATTTGGATCCATATTCGGTCCGTATGTATTAAAAATTCTAATTATACGAGTGTCTACGTTATTTTGACGATGATAATCCATCATCAAAGTTTCTGCACATCTTTTTCCTTCGTCATAACAACTTCTTATCCCGATGGGGTTAACATTTCCCCAATAATCTTCTGTTTGAGGGTGCACAAGCGGATTGCCGTAAACTTCTGATGTTGAGGCTTGCAAAATTGTAGCACGACAACGTTTGGCAAGTCCAAGCATGTTTGTAACACCCAAAACGGAGGTTTTTATTGTTTTTATAGGATTATATTGATAATGAGGAGGTGATGCAGGGCATGCCATATTGTATATCTGGTCAACTTCCGCATAATATTCTTTTGTCACATCATGACGGACAAGCTCAAATCTGTTGTTATCAAGCAAATGTCTTATATTATCCTTTGAACCTGTGAAAAAATTGTCAAGACATATCACTTCATTGCCCTCATTTAACAATCTTTCACACAAATGACTGCCTATAAAACCTGCTCCCCCCGTAATCAATATTCGCTTCATATTTCTTAATGTTCCTTTTCTTTAACTATTTCATTAATCAATATTTATAAATTAATAACATGCTTATTTTTTTTGCCATATTATTTCTTCAAAATCATTTTCTTTAGCCCATTTCTCACTTTTGTTTTCACTTAAAACAACACCTTTTTGGCAATAATTTAATAATGGTAAATCAGTTATGCTGTCTGAATACGCAACAGATTTATAGTTTATTAAATTTTCTCTATTAAAATATCTCTTTAATAATATAATCTTATTGTCATTTAAACAATCATATCCGTCAAATTTTCCTGTTACTTTATCATTTTTAAAATCAATTTTCGTACAAATTAAACCGTCAAAATTAAATTCTTTTATAAAATATTTTAAATATACATCATAACCACCACTTACAACATACAACTTATAACCGAGTTTTTTCAATTTATAAATCTCTTCAATGGTTTCTTTTACAAATCTAGGTTTAATACATTTTTCATAATAATCTTTTGCAAAAAGTTCAATTTCACTTCTGGAAAGACCTTTCAATTGTGATAAATACCAAAGTTTATGCACATGCTTATTTGTATGTTTTTGAATGAACTCTGTAAGATGCATTAAATTAAATAATTTACGAAAATTATTTTTTATTGTCATTGATGGCAAACGTTTTTTCTTTCTGACAAAATTTACAAATTCATCAGCGGTTGAAAAATCAACAATAGTGTTACAAAAATCGAAAAGAGCTATTTTATCATTCTTGTCTATGTTATTTTTTTTATTTTTATTTCTAAAAAAATTATCAATAACCTCTAAAACATGTTTCATCTGACTCAAAGTTCCAACAGTTATTCTTAAACTTGTATTTAACAATGGACTTTGAGATAAAATTCTGACATAGATAAAATTATTTTTTAGATAATCATAAAAATCCATTTTCATTTCATAATTTTGGAATTTAAGAACAACAAAATTTGAATGACTTTTATAAATTTTTATATATTCTGAATATTTTTTAACTAGTTCATTTATAAAATAGTCCTTTGTTCTGTTCACTTCTTCAACATACTTTTTCATATAATCAATATCACTTAAAGCACAAATAGCAGCTTCTTGAGTCAGAGTCGTAATGTTTTTAGGATTTCTTATCTTTGAAATATCAGCAATATTTTCTTTTGAAGAAATAAGATAGCCAAATCTAAAATTAGCAATAGCAAAGGCTTTAGACAATGTCCTTGTAATTAAAATATTTTGGTATTTTGTAACTAGCGAAGAACTTGTTATTCCCGAAAATTCAAAATAAGCTTCATCAATTAAAAACATTATATTTTTATATTTCTTTAATAAATGTTCTATATATTCAGTTTCATGAACATATCCGATAGGATTATTCGGATTTGATATATATATAAAAACAGGCTTATATTTATCTATATCTTTTTCAAATTTTTTAGGATTAAATTTAAAATCAGAATCTATTTCACTAAAAATTATATTTGCTCCATTTGCCTGAGCAGTAAGCCTGAAATTATCATAAGATGGAGCTTGTATAATAACGTTATCTCCAACACCAATAAATGCTTTTGTTATATATTCGTGAATACTATCTGAAGATGCAAAATATTGAAGATTGTCTTCTTTTAATCCTGTATACTCGGATAACAAATCTATTATTTTTTTATTCTCTGTTGCCGGATACAAATTATAAAAATCACCAAGTTCAACCAGCTCTTTTAAACGTGAAATAACTTTTGGTGAAGGTGGTATTGTTGCTTCATTCCAATCTAATTTTAAAGCTTTTTTTTTCTCGTCTTTGTTTAATGTCCAAATTTTATGAGAAGCTGCTTTATATGGTTTAATATTTTTTAAAAAACTGTTTAGATATTTATTATTATTTTTTTTATGTTTTTTTATTATATCTTCTATCGAAATTAAATTACCTAACTCTAAATCTACATTCTTAGGTGACCATTGACTCAATCCTG
>UMLR01029318.1_pt1 | contig 11518 bp, 10 predicted proteins | sample 1966741 | NCBI WGS metagenome assembly UMLR01 (sample SAMEA4836207, study PRJEB28245) | human gut metagenome | biome: gut microbiome; material: fecal sample | place: Denmark | collected 2008 | reverse complement strand
CTAAGTTCAAGGCTGGTAAGGCATTAAAGGATATGCTGAACGCATAATAGAAGCTGAATTTTCAGAGACTCGATGGGACAACCTTTCGGGTCTCTTTTGTTTTTCAGAAACGGATGATCGTGAGGTTAAAAGCATGAGATTAGACAAATATTTGAAGGTATCCCGACTGATCAAGCGCCGTACTGTGGCTAATGAAGCCTGCGACAGCGGCAGAGTGCTGATCAATGATAAGCCGGCAAAGGCATCCGCCAATGTCAAAGAGGGAGATATCATTTCCATCTCTTTCGGCAACAAGGAAGTAAAAGTCGAGGTCCTGGATGTACAGGAGACCGTGAAAAAAGAAGAAGCCAAAGAACTTTTCCGTTATATATAATATCAGGTTCTCTATGTATAAATTTCCACATTTTCCCATACAATACATTGTAAGTCCGGTTCCGGAAGGAGCGGAGGATGGGAGGCTATGGAGAGAATGGAAGATTTAAACGCGACAGGACGTATGCATAAAGTGACCATGACCAACAGACGGACATGTACCGTGAATGGGGTAAATGACGTCCTTTCCTTTGATCTGCGGGAGATCCTGCTGGAGACGGAACAGGGGATGCTGATGATCCGTGGCAACGAGCTCCATGTGAACCGCCTGACATTAGATAAGGGGGAAGTGGATATTGACGGCCGGATCGACAGCCTTGTATATTCGGATACCGCAGCATCCGGAGAAAAACAGGAATCCTTCCTGGGCAGGCTGTTCCGCTGATGGATGAAAATGTTTTTCTGCTGCATTCCTTTCTGCTGGGTGTGGGGATCACTTTTCTGTATGATATTCTGCGGATCCTGCGAAGAGTGTTTGCTCACAGTACCAGCATGGTATCTCTGGAAGATCTGGCATTCTGGATCTACTGTGCGGGAAAGGTCTTTCTGCTGATGTTTCATGAAAGTAACGGGAACCTGCGATGGTTTGCCGTGCTGGGGGCATTGGCGGGAATGTACCTGTATCACAGGACAATCAGTCCCTTTTTTGTAAAGTATGTGGCACTGGGCCTGAATACTCTTCTGCACCCAATCCGGAAAGCCTTGCGGATCACGGGAAATTGGCTGAAAAAGCAGTTGACTATACTTAGGAAAATGCTTAAAATATTCATTAAAAGGAGATGCGCGTATGGCAAGAAGAAAAGCAGCCTACCGCAAGAGACACCAGAACCGGTTCAGTATGTTCCTGGTGACCCTGGTCGTGTTGATGATCATGGTGGTCGTTGCGGCGCGGAGCGTGGAATTACAACAGAAGATTGCGGGCTATGATACCCAGATCGCAAGTCTTGGCGCGCAGATCGAAGCAGAGCAGACCAGAGCGGAACAGATCGAGGAATTCGGTAAGTACACTCAGACGAAAGCTTATGTGGAAGAGGTGGCGAAGGATAAGCTGGGACTGGTATACGAAGGTGAGATCCTTTTTCAGGAAGACAATTAAGCAGGGAAACTGTTTCTCAACAGTGAACCTGCTTTTTTTGTCGCAAAAAATGAAGTCTTTCCCTCCCTCGATTTGACAAAAGGAAGAGGAAAACTGCCCTATAATCGTGAAAACAGAAAGGGGAGGATGCCATGATCATAGGGAAAAAGGAGCAGGAACGGCTGGAGAGAGAACAGTGTGCACAGATCTCACTGCTGTGCAGACAGAAACTGATGGGATATGCGGAGAGTTTTGAGGAACTGGGGAAGAGCTTTCGGCAGGAGATACAGATTACAGGAGAGGACAGGCAGAATATTCTGGAAAAATGTATGCTGTGGCAGAGCAGACAGATCATGGGAGACCATCTGCAGGAAGTGGCCCGGATCATGGAACGGGTGGCAGGAGAGGAACTGGGGTATTGTCCGCTGGAAGAGAAAAAGAGGAAAAGCCTGGTACAGGCGCTCAAGAGTGAAGGGATCATCGCCAGAGACCTCTGCTATGTAGAGAAGGACGGCAGCAGCTCCGGGACAGAAGCAGGGATCAGTATGACACTGTCCACCGAAAAAAGGCACTATAAGGCGGCACAGGTGGCGGACATGCTGACGGTATTATTGGGAAAAAAGCTGCAGGTCTCTTCAGGAAGCCCTTATCTCGTGGAGCAGGAGCCGCATTGTTTTCTGTTCACAGAGGAACCGAAATACATAGCACTGACGGGGGTGAGCCGGGCGGTAAAAGAAGGGGAGAAAGTCTCGGGGGATCAGTATGCCACCATGGAATCGGAAAAAGGGAAGCTGATCCTGCTGTTGTCTGATGGGACAGGCTCCGGGGAGGATGCCAGCCGGGGCAGCGGCAGAGTCATGGATCTCATGGAAAAAATGCTGGAGGCGGGCTTCGGGACCGAGGCATCTGTGAATCTCCTGAATTCTGCGTTGTATGCGCAAAATGAAGAGGACGATCATCCTACGATAGACCTTTGCAGCCTGGATCTGTATACCGGCGAATGTGAGATCTGCAAGGTGGGCGGTGTTGCCACGTTCTGGAAGACCTCCGGAAGGGTTCTCTGTGTCGGCGGCGAAAGCCTGCCGTTAGGTATTTTTCAAAAAGTGCAGATAGAACGACAGATGTGTCAGATCCGGCCGGGAGATCTGCTGGTCATGATGACGGACGGGGTTCTGGATATGATGGAAGACGGGGAAGAGCGCATGGCACAGGTGCTGGAAGGGTTGCAGGAACAGAACCCGCAGGAGATCGCAGAGAAAATATTGTCCTATGCCATCTGTGCCTCAGAGGGACGGATTCGGGACGATATGACGGTATTTGTGCTCTGCCTGTGGGAAAACACGTGATGCCGCCTTGATTTTTCCTCATAATTAGGATAGAGTAAAAACATGAATACATGGATGGATACGCAAGAAAAAGTATTTGCATATATCAGAGAGCATCACATGCTGCAGGCCGGCGACCGTGTGGTAGCCGGTGTTTCTGGAGGGGCAGACTCGGTTTGCCTCTTATTTTTGTTGCTGGAATGGCAGAAGGAAGTACCTACAGACATTGCCGTAGTGCATGTGGATCACGGCATTCGCGCGGAGGCCGGAGAAGATGCCCGGTATGTGGAGCAGCTCTGCGAGGAGAGAGGAATCCCTTTTTTCCTGACCAGGGCAGAGGTAAGGAACAGAGCCCGCATGGAGAAAATCTCTGAGGAAGAAGCCGGGCGCAGAACGAGATATGAGGCGTTTGAAAAGGCGGCAAAGGAGTGGGGAGCCACGAAGATCGCAGTGGCCCACAACAGCAATGACCGCAGCGAGACCCAGCTGTTCCATTTGTTCCGGGGCAGTGGAATCCGGGGACTGGCCAGCATTTTGCCTGTGAGAGATCGGATTATACGACCGCTCCTATGTCTGGAACGGTGGGAGATCGAGAAGTTTTTACAACAGCGAGGAATTGTCTATTGCAAGGATGCCACCAATGAGGAGGATGACTACACAAGAAATCGTATTCGGCATCATATTTTGCCTTATGCGGAGGAGAATATTGTAAAGGGCTGTGTAGCGCATATGAATCAGACGGCGGAGCTGCTGGCGGAGACGGAGGACTATCTGGAACTGCAGACAAAAGAAGCAGCTGGCCGATGTATCCGGGCAACGGACGGTGACGGAGAGTCCGCAGAGACGGGGGACAGCCGGAACGCGGTGATCTGTATTGCTGTGGAGTCTTTTCTGTCGTTGCATCCTGTGATCCGTAAGCGCCTCTTGTATGAAGAAGTGAAGCAATTGTCTCCCGGGCAGAAAGACATCACTTACCAGCATATTCAGGAGCTGCTGACCTTGTTTACCAGGGAAGGCAACCGGCAGATCTGTCTTCCGTTCGGCATCCGGGGTAGACGGCAATATGAGGAAGTCCTGCTGACAGTAGAGAGGACAGGCAGGGAGCTTTTGGAGAAGACGGAAGTGGCTGAGAAATATCAACCAACTCTGCAGCTGTCTCCCGGACAGACAGGGACAGTGGAATGTGAAGTGGGAACGGTGGAATACTGTGTGTGTGACCTGGCCGCTGCCCATGAAAAAAACCAAGAAGTTCCCACAAATCAGTATACGAAATGGTTTGATTATGATAAAATAAAAAAATGTCCGGTGATACGGACAAGAAAGCCGGGTGATTATCTGACCATTGCTGACGGCAGAGGCGGGATGATCCATAAATCGCTGAAAAGTTATCTGGTCGATCAAAAGATCCCACAGGCGGAACGCGACAGACTGCCGATCCTGGCAGAGGGAGAGCATGTACTGTGGGTCGTGGGATACCGTATCAGCGAATATTATAAAGTAACGGAGAATACAAAACGTATTTTAAAGGTACAATTAATAAGAAAGGAGTTCGCCTAAGAGCGAAGAGACAAAAGAAAATGGCAGAACATATCAGAGTACTGTTGACAGAAGAGGAAGTAGATAAGAGAATTCAGGAGATCGGTGAGCAGATCAGCAAGGATTATGCGGGTAAGCAGGTACACCTTGTATGTGTACTGAAGGGTGGCAGCTTTTTCATGTGTGAACTGGCAAAGCGTATCACTGTTCCCGTATCTCTGGACTTTATGTCCGTATCCAGCTATGGCAGCGATACCAAGTCCAGCGGTGTAGTCAAGATCGTGAAGGATCTGGACGAATCTCTGAAAGATAAGGAAGTTATTGTAGTAGAGGATATCGTGGACAGCGGAAGAACCCTGAGCTATCTGCTGGAGATGCTGAAGGACAGAGGTCCGGCTTCTTTATGTCTGTGCACCCTGTTGGACAAACCCGAGAGAAGAGTGATCGATGTCCATGTGGATTATACCGGATTTAATATTCCCGATGAGTTTGTAGTGGGCTATGGTCTGGATTATGATCAGAGATATCGTAATCTGCCTTACATCGGTGTGGTAGAATTCGATTAAGCGATACAAAGATGTAGGAGGCCCGTGAAGTTGAAACAAAACGGCAAAACAATCAATTCATATTTTATATTTATCATACTTCTGCTTCTGGTGATCTTCGGCCTCAACCTGTTGAACAACCGTACAGATGAATACACCAAGGCAGAGTTCATTGCGGATCTGGATGCCGGCAATGTATCGGAAGTCGTGGTGCAGCCCAACGGAGAAGCACCTACCGGATATCTGGAGATCCAGATGAAGAACGGTGTATCTCATAAGCTGTACGCAACGGACATTACAGAACTGGAGACCCTGGTACGTGAGTATGGGTTTGATCCGGTGGTCAATGACATTGAAAGGGAGAACTGGTTCCTGACCTATATGCTGCCGATGCTGGTCGTGCTGGCGGTGGGAATTTTCCTGTTCATGATGATGAATGCCCAACAGGCAGGCGGTGGTAACGGCAAGATGATGAACTTCGGCAAAAGCCGCGCCAAGATGACACTGGGTGACAAGAGTGTCACATTCGCTCAGGTAGCCGGTCTGAAAGAGGAAAAGGAAGAACTGGAGGAGATCGTTGATTTCCTGAAGGAGCCGGGAAAATACACCGGTGTCGGAGCCAGAATCCCCAAGGGTGTCCTGTTGGAGGGCCCTCCCGGAACCGGTAAGACCCTGTTGGCGAAAGCCGTGGCAGGCGAAGCCGGAGTACCTTTTTTCAGCATCTCCGGATCTGATTTCGTGGAAATGTTCGTCGGTGTGGGCGCTTCCCGTGTGCGTGACCTGTTTGAAGAAGCAAAGCATAATGCACCTTGTATCGTATTTATCGATGAGATCGATGCCGTGGCAAGACGGCGTGGTACCGGTATGGGCGGCGGACACGATGAGAGAGAGCAGACCCTGAACCAGTTACTGGTAGAAATGGACGGTTTCGGCGTCAATGAGGGCATTATCGTTATGGCGGCCACCAACCGTGTGGATATTCTGGATCCTGCAATCCTGCGTCCCGGTCGTTTCGACCGTAAGGTAGCGGTGGGAACCCCGGATATCGGTGGCAGAGAAGAGATTTTGAAAGTACATGCGAAGAACAAACCTCTGGGGGATGATGTGAATCTGCAGCAGATCGCTCAGACTACTGCAGGCTTCACCGGAGCGGATCTGGAGAACCTGCTGAACGAAGCGGCCATTATCGCGGCGAAGGAGAACCGCTCCTTTATCGCACAGAAGGATATCAAGAGAGCCTTTATCAAAGTGGGAATCGGTGCGGAGAAGAAGAGCCGTATCATTTCCGACAAGGAGAAGAAGATCACTGCATACCATGAAGCAGGCCATGCGATCCTGTTCCATGTACTTCCGGATGTGGGACCGGTCTATACCGTATCCATTATCCCGACCGGAGTGGGAGCTGCCGGTTATACCATGCCCCTGCCGGAAAAGGATGAGATGTTCGCCACCAAGAGCCGTATGCTCCAGGATATCATGGTATCTTTGGGCGGACGTATCGCAGAGGAGATCATCTTCGGAGATATTACCACCGGAGCATCCAGTGATATTAAGAAAGCCACCAAGACAGCCCGCCGTATGGTAACCCGTTACGGAATGTCTGATAATATCGGTGTCATCTGCTATGACGATGACGATGATGAAGTCTTCATCGGTAAGGATCTGGCACATGCCAAGGCGCACAGTGAGGAGATTTCCGGTGAGATCGATAAGGAAGTCAAGCACATCATAGATGACTGCTATACCAAAGCCAAGGATATTATCTTACAGCATGAGGATGTGCTGCATAGCTGTGCACAGCTGCTGTTGGAGAAGGAGAAGATCACCAGAGAAGAATTCGAGGGTCTTTTCGTATAGGAAAAGGTTTTCGCGGGAGTTTCGTGGAATTGGTAGTATTGTACAAACCGATTTTGTGAAAAATATACAAAAATGAATATTCACTTTTGTGATATTTGTGAATTTTGAGAATAGTCAAAAATAGGAGTGCATGCTATTATAATACTCGTAACCCCCCCAATACATTATATAGTTTTTTGCTATACCCCATAAGAAAGAAATACCTTCTCTAAAAAGGGCAGTCCTCCCAAGACTGTCCTTTTTACTGTCTAAAAATCGCTGAATAAAGAGGCGGGCAGTTGTCAGATGTAAGGAAAAAGGGTATAATAAATAGAGCTTTTGAGCTTGGGACATGTCATACTGCCGGAGCGCACAAGACAACAAAGCACTTTGGCAGAAGCAGTGTCATAATATAGATAGTAAGACATTAGTCTCAGAAAGGGTAGATACGATGGATCTGGAGCGATTACGTCGAACAGAATATAATCAGCAATACATTGCGGCCATGAGACCTGTATTTAACAGGAGAGCACTTTTTACAGATACCAGTGCGGAATATGTGATTCCGGAAGAGCCGGCCTGTTTTTCCGAAGTGACGATCCGCTTCCGGACCGCCAGAAATAATGTAGACAGAGTGTTCCTGGTATGCGGCGGACAGAAGCATCTTATGGTACGTGTGGAGAGCAAAAATGATTTTGACTATTATGCCTACGTAATGCGTCTGGATGATCAGAAGGTATCTTATTATTTTGAGGTGCAGACCGGTAGAATTACCGGCATCTTTGATATGCGGGGCCTGGTGCAGGAAGTTAATGAATATTATGATTTCATTATCATTCCCGGTTTCCACACCCCCGACTGGGCCAAGGGAGCGGTCATGTACCAGATCTATACGGATCGTTTCTGCAATGGAGATTCTTCCAATGATGTGTTGACCAATGAATATTGCTACATCGGAGAACCGGTACACCGCGTAGAGGACTGGGGACGTTATCCCGCACAGATGGATGTCCGTGAGTTCTACGGCGGAGACCTGCAGGGTGTGCTGGATAAGATGGACTACCTGCAGGATCTGGGAGTTGAGGTGATTTATTTTAATCCTCTGTTTGTCTCCCCTTCCAACCACAAATACGATATTCAGGATTATGATTATATTGATCCTCATATTGGAAAGATTGTCAGTGATGAAGGGGATCTGCTTCCCGACGGACAGCGGGAGAACCGTTTTGCTTCCCGTTACATCGACCGTGTGACTAACAAGGCGAATCTGGAAGCCAGCAACGAGCTGTTTGCTCAGGTGGTGGCAGAGGCACACCGCAGAGGCATGAGAGTCATTCTGGATGGCGTGTTCAATCACTGTGGTTCCTTTAATAAATGGATGGACAGAGAGCGCATCTATGAGAATGCGGAAGGATATGACAAGGGTGCCTATGTCAGTGCTGACAGCCCTTATCGGAATTACTTTGATTTCCACAATCAGGCAGCATGGCCCTATAACAATTCCTATGACGGATGGTGGGGACATGACACACTGCCGAAGCTGAACTATGAGGGATCCCAGGAACTGATGGACTATGTCCTTCATGTAGCGAAAAAATGGGTATCTCCGCCCTACAATGTGGATGGCTGGAGACTGGATGTGGCAGCAGACTTAGGCCACAGCCAGGAATTCAACCATCATTTCTGGCAGGAATTCCGGAAAGCGGTAAAAGAGGCCAATCCGGAAGCCATTATTCTGGCAGAGCATTACGGCAACACCAGAGACTGGTTACAGGGAAATGAATGGGATACTGTCATGAACTACGATGCGTTCATGGAGCCCGTGACCTGGTTCCTCACCGGTATGGAGAAGCACAGCGATGACTACAGAGAGGATCTGCTCGGCAATGCAGAGAGCTTCTGGGGAGCCATGCGGCATCATACCTCCAGTTTTTCCATGCCTAGCTGGCAGGTGGCTATGAATGAACTGTCCAACCATGATCATTCCCGTTTTCTGACGAGAACGAATCATAAGGTGGGACGTACCAATACACTGGGACCGCAGGCTGCGGAACAGGGTATCAATAAGGCAGTCTTCCGGGAAGGCGTTGTGATTCAGATGACATGGACGGGTGCTCCTACAATCTATTACGGAGATGAGGCCGGTGTCTGTGGTTTCACAGATCCTGACAACCGCAGAACGTATCCCTGGGGACATGAGGATCAGGTACTGCTGGCATTTCATAAGGATATTATCCGTCTGCGCCGGGAGAACGAGGAGCTGCGGACCGGTTCCTTGAAAATGCTGGAGAATGACTACAACTTTATTTCTTACGGACGTTTTAACCGCAAGGGGCAGTGTGCGATCCTGATCAACAATAATTATCATCCCATCACCAAAGAGATTCATGTGTGGGAGATCGGAACCCCTAAGACAGGTAAGATGAAAGTGATCCTGCAGTCCAGGGATGACGGGTATTGCATGGAAGGTGCGGAATATGAGATCAGGGCAGGCAAGGTTCTGATCGAGATGCCACAGACCTCGGCAACGATCCTGAAATACGTAGAAGAATAAATATATGTAACTATTCAGAACACCATTCGCAAAACCGCCTCTGCGAGGCTTCCTTTTTGCTCATGGTGGTTACTTCGCCCTATAAATAGTATCAAATGCTCTTACGAATGCAAGGATTCGACGCTCATTCGATACTATTTACATGGCTCTGAATAGTTACAAATACAAAAGACAGAGAGGATATTCGATGTTCACCATCATTATTACCCTGCTGTTGCCGCTGGTATCCATTGGAATCTGGCGGCAATCTATTTTAAAAAATAACAAAAAAAGCGGACAGTCTGTCACGATCGGGAAGGGAGAATATGTCCTTCGCTATCTCACCTGCCTGCTCTGTATGCTGGTCATTCCCTGGATCCTGTTGTCGCTGACCGGCAATGACGGCAATACGATCTTGAGAAAGCTGTTGGAATCCAGAGAATATGCAGTGAAAGTTCTATGTCTGGAGATCAGCATGATGCTGGTCTATGCCATTGCGGAATTGTTCGTGGAAGAAGCGAAAGCCGGAAAGCATGAGAAGATCCGGAGCGTCCTGAGCAAGATTACCGACAGCAAGGCGTGGAGCGTATTTCGCAAATACATAGGACCGGTGGCAGTACTGGCATTGACAGTGCTGGTGGTGTGTCTGAATTTCAGCATGATGTCCGACCGCGTACTGTGGGGGGATGAGGCGTTTTCTGCGAATACGGCCCACAAGGATGTGGATGGCATTTTGCAGGTATTGTATTACTGGGACAATCATCCGCCACTGTATTATTACTGGCTGAAATTATTCGGGACCCTGTTCGGATATAAGGTACCGGTATTCCATCTGGCCTCTCTGGTGCCCTTCGTGATTGGGATCGTACTGGCACTGACCGTTGTGCGGAAACATTTCGGACTGCTTCCGGCAACATTTTTTGTGATGATCTCCGGTCTGGGACAGGCGTGTCTGGAGTACAATCTGGAAGTCCGCATGTATGCGCTGGCTTTCCTGTGTGTAATGGGTTGCTTCTATTGTTCCTACAGAGTCATTGCTGACGGCAGCAGGAAGACCTGGGCAGGCATGGTGCTGTGGGCACTGGCAGCAGCGTATTCCCACTATTATGCACTGGTGGCTGTAGGCATTATGATGTTTTTCACCGGAGTGGCGGTATGGATCAAATACCGTGGGAAAACATGGATAAAGGGTGTTCTGGCCATCGTAGCATTTTTCATAGGTTATGCACCCTGGCTATATTTCTTCTATGCCGGCTTGAAAAATGTCAGCAGAGGCTGGTGGATGACAGAGATCCTGGGACTGGATCAGAGTCTGGAGATTGTTATGGGCGGCAGAGGGATGAATGGTATCGTATTCCCGTTGGTGATTCTGTTTCTGGTGGTGACCCTGGCAGTGGATTCTTCTGTATTCTCTGTGGAAAAAGACGGAGTATATATGCGGAAGCCTTCTGTGAGAAACTGGTCTGACAAGACATATGCCATGGCAGTGGGAGCCTGCACAATCCTTGGAACTTTGGCATTTGCTTATTTGTTAAGTGTTGTTATGGCACCGATGCTGGCACAGAGATATCTGTATCCGTTAAGCGCGGTGGCAATCGTCATGCTGGCGGTGGGCAGCAGCCGTGTGCTGGAACTGGCTGCAGAGCTGGAGAAGAAGTCCTGGAAGGGTCTGGAGGCTGTAAGCAGAATTGTGCTGGCGGTATTGCTGGTAGTATTATTCGGCCTGGGAATTCAGAACTATCGGGAATGCTATGACAGCTATGAACAGCAGAAGGTGGAGACCGAAAAGACACTGGATCTGATCGGTACCCCCGATGAGGATGTAAATATGGTCACGAATGGTGTAAAACATCTGGGTTGGACCGTGCTGTATTATTACTATCCGGATAATGAAATCGTGAACGGAGATTACAACCAGGCGGATTCCGACAGGTTCTGGTATTTTACACCGACCGAACTTGGCGCAGATGCCATCGCCGGATTGCAGCAGGATGGATATCAGGTAACCGATTACGGACTGATGCAACTGTCGCAGTATCCTTTCTATTTATATTATATTGAAGCAGTTCAGCCTGCGCCATTCGCAAAGTTGCGTTAGCACGCTTTTTCGTCACTTCTTGACTACTTTTGCTCATAGATTGACGCTCTGCTCATAGGATGACAGAATTGACGCTTTGTGTGCGAGCACCCAATCGTCGCTTCTGTCATCCTATGGCTGAACTTTTACACTAAAATAATAAAAACATCTTGCAATTTTTGTGAACATATGCTACAATTTCACATTGTTAAGGCACTC
>UMLR01025621.1_pt1 | contig 11552 bp, 9 predicted proteins | sample 1966741 | NCBI WGS metagenome assembly UMLR01 (sample SAMEA4836207, study PRJEB28245) | human gut metagenome | biome: gut microbiome; material: fecal sample | place: Denmark | collected 2008 | reverse complement strand
TCAGGCAAAGCCAACGACGAATCCGCTTCCACAGGCGGTAAAAAAAACAAAAAACGTTTAGCAAAAAGCGTTATTTGAACTTTATTAATAAAATTAGTAAAGTCAATTCACGTTGGTGAATGAAATCTAAAATTGAACGCGCGAAGCCCGTTATATAAAAATACATTGGTTGCGGCGAAACTAGGCTTGTTTTTTGTGTTTTTCCAAAATCATTTGTTTCGCCAACTTCTTTTTATGCAAGGGGGCTAAAGCCCCCTTGCAACCCTGTGGAACTGTACAATTTTTCGTATGGAGAACAAGCAACCAAACATTTGTTTGGACTTCACCGCTATAAACAACCAAAAGTCATCCCGCGTTGGTGAATGAAGCCAAATCGTTGAACGCACGAAGTCCGTTATATAAACTTAAAACAAAAAACACGAAGAAAAAAGTTTCAATTGAACTTGAATTAATCAAATTAGTAAAGTCAACTCACGTTGGTGAATAAAGCCAATTTATTGAACGCGCGAAGCCCGTTATATAAAAGCCTAGTTTCGCCGCAACAAACTTAGAAATAAAAAATATTTAATACAATATACACCTAATGAAAAAACTGCTAAGTTTAATATGTGATGACCTAATATAAATCTTGACAAAGCCAATTGAATATTATAATATTTAAGTATCCTTAAGTTGAAAAGGGCGAGTGGCGAAATTGGTAGACGCACTAGACTTAGGATCTAGCGCCTTTGGTGTGAGAGTTCGAGTCTCTCCTCGCCTAAATATCAAAAACGTTTTCAGATAATAGTGAAAACGTTTTTTGTTTTAATTTACATTTAAATCCGGAGATATTTTTATGAACAATATAAAAAAACGGTTTTTGTTCTGGTTTAAGGCCTCTCGTGGGTATTCGCTTCCTATGAGTATAATATCTTGGCTTGTTATTTTTGCTTACTGTGTGAAGTTTGACAATGGCAACATTTTTTATGGACTTCTGGCGCTAATTGGCATTGTTTTTGCGCATTTGGGCACAAATCTTTTTGACGATTATATTGATTTTAGGGATAATGTACCAAAGCAAAAATACAAATCAACCTATATTGATAACAAAGAAACGGATTTAAAAACAATATTTAAAATGGTTTGCTTCTATTTTTTAGTTGCAGCTATTGTTGGGTTATTTTTTACAATAAAATTTGGCTTTATTATTCCTATAATGGCAATTTTTGTTGGTATTTTGTGTTTAATTTATCCTAAAATAAATCATGTTGGTCTTGGTGAAGTTGTTGTCGGGACTGTTTTTGGACCTGTTTTATTTTACTGTGTTTATTATGTTATGACGCATCAGTTTTATAATCTTAAAATTTTGCCGTTATCATTGTGTGTATTCATTTTTACAGTGCTTGTGCTTGATGTCCATGCTTTTATGGATTATGATACGGACATTGAAGCTTGCAAAAAAACACTGTGTACAATTTTGAAGTCTAAACAAAATGCCTATTTTGCAATATGTTTATTAATTTTGTCAGGATATCTGTTAACTTTATTTTTAATTGTGAGTAAAATCATTTCTAATTGGGGGGTTTTAACATTTTTAACTGTTTTTCAAGCTTTTAAACTTTTGAAATCCATCAAAGTGTATAACTCTAAAAATAAAGATGAATTTATTGTAAATTTTATTTTGGCGCGCAATTTGACTATATTTTATGAAATATTATTGATTTTTGGAATAGTGTTATGAAATATGTTAGAAATGAGATAAAAATAAAAGAATTGTTTAATAAACTTGCGTCAAATTATGACAAAAACAACAACATCATTTCATTTGGACTTCACAACTTAATAAAAAAAGACGTTATAAAAAAAATAAACATAGAAGAAAATGCTTCAATTCTTGATCTTTGTACCGGGACAGGAGATATCATTGATCATATTTTAAAACAAAACAAGCCCAAAAAGATTATGGGTGTTGATTTTTCAAACAAAATGTTAAAACTTGCAAAAAAAAGGTTTAAAAATAATGGCAAAGTAAAACTTATTTTCGCAAATGCAACTTGTTTGCCATTTAGTAACAACACGTTTGATTATATTACAATCAGTTTTGGATTTCGCAACATAAAACACAAAATAAGAGCTTTGAAGGAGATGAAAAAAGTTTTAAAACCAAACGGAAAAATAGTTCATTTGGATTTCGGCAAATCAAATTGGTTGGTGAATATGGTTTTTGAACTCGCTGTCAAATTTGTTTTAAAAATATTTTACAAAAAAAGTGCCCCATATAAATATTTGCTCAAATCAAAACAAGATTTTTATTCTCCAAATGAGATTATCGAACTTTTTGAATCAAAAGAATTCTGTTTGGAAAAGCGTGTTGACTATTTGTTCGGAATAATTTCAATGCAAGTGTTTAAAAAAAATTAATTCCGATTAATAATTTTAAATTTATTTAAAAATATTAAAAAGTCTTAAAAAACACTTGATATAATATTTTGTTTTTTATATTATATAATAACAAATATTAAAGTGAAAAAAGGAATATAAAAATGAACCCTACAATCGAAAATTTAACTAAAAAATATACCAAAAAAGAACTTCCACAAATGAATCCTGGGGATACTGTTAAGGTGTTTGTTAGAATCATTGAAGGTGGAAAAGAAAGAACACAGGCTTTTGAAGGTATAATCATTAAAAAACGTGGAAGCGGTGTAAATTCAACCATCACTGTTCGTAAAATTTTCCAAGGTGTTGGTGTGGAAAGAGTTTTTGCTGTTTATTCTCCACGTATTGAAAAAATCAATGTTCTTCGTCGTGGTGATGTTCGTCGCGCTAAACTTTATTATTTGCGTGATAGAATAGGTAAAGCGACTCGTATTAAAGAAAAAATCGAAAAAAGATAGATAGATTTGTCGTGAATAACATTAATTGGTTCCCGGGGCATATCGCCAAAGCTATTAATGAACTTAAGGCTAAACTTAGTCTTGTGGATGTTGTTGTCGAATTAAAAGATGCACGGGTTCCGTTAAGTTCTTCTTATTGTGATTTAAACAAAATTATCGGCTCAAAACCGCACTTGATTATTCTTAATAAAGCGGATTTAGCCGATAATTTTATGCTTAAAAAATTTGTTGAATATTTTAAAAATATCAATAATACAATTGTTCTTGCAACTTCTTCTCACAACCATGGTGATGTCAAAGCAATTGTTGAGGCTATTTTAAATTTGGCAAAACCTCAAATTGAAAAACTTGTTGCTCGTGGGCTTAACCCAAGACCGGCAAGAGTCATGATTATAGGCATGCCAAATGTTGGAAAATCAAGTTTCATTAACAAACTTGTCAAAAAAGCAAAAACAAAAACAGGAGCTAAAGCAGGCGTCACTCGCCAATTATCTTGGGTCAGAATTAACCCCAAACTCGATTTGCTTGATACTCCCGGGATTATACCTGTCAAGCTTACAAACCAACTTGACGCTGTTAAATTGGCCTGTGTAAATGGTGTTTCAGAAAATGCATATTCTCATGAATATGTTGCTTCAGAACTTTTGAAAATCCTTTTTTACAAATACCCAAAAGAGCTTAAAAATTTTTATAAACTGTCCAATGAATTCACTTACGTTGACCTTGAAATGATTGCAAAGTCACGAAATCTTATTATGAAAAACGCAAACTTAAACATTGAACGAGCTGCGTTTATGGTTCTTAATGATTTTCGGAATGCTAAAATTGGCAAATTTACTCTAGATGAGTTGCCTAATTTATAGTCAAAATTTTATAATTATTCGGATAGAATTTTTGTTTTGTCTTTTTCGGCTTCTTTATTTTCTTGTTGTTTATTGTATATTATTGACGATATTAAAGCTAAAGTTATAAATATTAGCCCCAATAGACCTGTTACAACCTCGCTTATTACAACTTTTGTTGATATCATCATAATTAATGCCAAAGTTCCGATTGCCCAGTGTGCACCGTGTTCAAGGTAAACATATTGTTTTAAAGTTTGCTTTTCAACCAACATGATTGTCAAGCTTCTAACAAACATTGCACCGATTGCCAAGCCTATCATTATAATTATTAAATCTTTACTTATTGCAAAAGCTCCCAAAACACCGTCCAACGAAAAAGAAGCATCAAGCAATTCCAAATATATAAAACTTATAAGACCTGCTTTGAAAGAAGTGTTTATAGCGCCTTCAAAACGTCCTTGTGTTTTCTTTTGCATAAGTTCGCTCAATCCGTGGACAAGAAGATACAAAACCAAACCACAAAGTGATGATATTATAACAGGTAATCTGTGTGTTATAGGCTGAAAATGCTGCATTATATATATCATTAACACACAAATACAGGTTTCAAGGCCTTCTATTTGACCAAAATTGCTTAGTTTGTCTTCAAGTGGTTTTATCCAGTGGATTTTTTTATTTTCATTAAACATATAATGCAAAAATAACATCATCAAAAACACTCCGCCAAATGCCAAAATTGAAGAATGCGTTTGGTGAAGGTAGTGAGTATACTTATCCACGTCATAAAGTGCCATTTTTGCCGTTTCTAAAATTTTTATTTGCGCAAATGTTGAAACTATTATAATTGGAAACAAAAGCCGCATTCCGAAAACAGCAATAAGTATACCCCAAGTCATAAATCGGTGTTGCCATTTTGGTGTCATATGTTCCAATTTAACTGCATTTACAACTGCATTGTCAAACGACAAGCTCACTTCAAGCACACTTAATATAAATACTATAAAAAGTGTTTTCAAACCGGAATCGCACAGTTGGTGTTCACTATAAAAATAAGCTGTAATTAATCCAATAATTGTTACAATTATTGAACCTTTGAAATATTTTATCATTTTTATTTTTCTCTTTTACTAATCTACATTTCGTAACTTTTGAATATCGGCAAGTATAATGATAATGCTAGGAATAATACCATGCCACCTATCACTATCAACATTATTGGCTCTATCATTTTTGTTATTGTGTCAATAACTTTGTCAAGTTTATTATCTATGTATAAAACACTTTGTTTAAGCATTTCTCCCAAACGTCCGGATTGTTCTCCGATTGCTATTAAGAAAACCATCATTTTGGGAATTAATGTTATATTCTTCAACGCTACACTCAAACGTTGACCTGTTTGAATTTTGCGTGAGGCCTTTTTTAAGGCTTTATTCAATAAACTGTTTGTTATTGTTATATTTCCCAAATATAAACAATCGATAACCGGAATCCCTGCATCAAAGGCAACTTGCATAACGGCAAAAAAGTTAGACAGATTTGCTGCAACCAACAAATCTTTTATTATTGGAATTTTTAACAATATTTCATCAATTTTATTCTTTGTTGTTTCATTTTTTAATGCATAGTATATACCGCCTACAATTGAGGCTATTCCTACGGGGATTATAACCCAGTATGCTTTTAAAAATTCACCTAATTCTAAACATATTTTTGTATAAATCGGAAGTTTGTCACCCAAGTTTGTAAACATATCCTTAAATGCTGGGAATACAAACATCAACATTATCATTAAGGCTGCTATTGCCAAACATATTACAAATACCGGATATATCAATGCACCTATGACACGACTTTTAATCGCTTCTTGTTTTTCTAACAGTTCAACAAGACGAGTCAAGGTTTTTTCCATTTCCCCTGAATCTTCACCTGCTTTTGTTAAACCTATATAAACATGTCCAAATATATCAGGATATCTGGCGATTGTTTCAGAATAGGTTGCACCTGCCAATATTTGTGTTTTTATAACTCCGGCTGCTTCTCGTAATTTGGGAGAATCTGCTTCATTTTCCAAAAATACAAGTGATTCAATAACCGGAACACCTGATTGCATCAATAGTTTAAAAGTCGATGTAAAATTTATTTTTTCATTCGTTGACAATGAACGCAACTTAGGAAGATGTTCACTCTTTATTTGATCTGCTTGTTTATTCCCACCATTTGAATCTTCATATACACTAATAGGAATAAAACCTAAATTTTTAACCTCTTGACGTGCTTCACGAGCATTTAGAGCTTTTATTTTCCCATTTACAATCTTTTTTTCGTTGTTTTCTTCTTTGACCGCTTTGTAATAGAATATTGCCATTTATCCAAACCCTTAATCGTTTACCGGACCTAAAACTCGTAAAAATTCACTTATTGTTGTTTCCCCGTTTATAATGTGATTATAGCACGATTGTTGCAGTGTCGTCATTCCACCTTTTATTGCAGCTTCTTCTATATCAAGTTCAATAGCATTGCGTGCTATCATTTTTCGGATATCTTTTGTTATTCTTAAAATTTCATAAACACCCAAACGTCCTTTGTAACCTTGATAATCACAATCTTCACAACCCTTCGGAACGTATATTGTTCTGTTCATAAATTCTTCATATTTGCTGCTGTCAGAAACTACAAGTTTTGCATCTTCCAATGTCGGTTTATATTTTTCTCGACATTTCGGGCATAAACGACGCACCAAACGTTGTGCAATCACACCTGTTAAAGTTGATGAAACAAGATAATCTTTTGCACCCATTTCTATCATACGTGTTATTGTCGCAGCGGCACTGTTTGTATGGATTGTGCTTAATACTAAGTGACCCGTTAAAGCCGCCGATATCGACACTTCCAACGTTTCCATATCTCGAATTTCACCAACCATTATTATATCAGGGTCTTGACGTAAAATAGCACGCATGTTTGACGCAAACGTTATGTCTGCTTTTTTGTTTATCTGACTTTGGTTTAAACGTTCAATTTTGATTTCTACAGGGTCTTCAATTGTTGTAATATTTACTTCTTCTTTGTTTAAATTTTTCAATATGGAATATAGAGTTGTTGTCTTACCGCTTCCTGTAGGTCCCGAAGCCAATATTATTCCGTTTGGAGAAGCTATAATCTTATACAACTCGCTTAAATCATTTTCTGTTGCTCCAATGAGTGAAATGTTTTTGTCGTCAGATGAAATCGAAGCCGCAGGCGCCAAGACACGAATTACCATCTTTTCTTTTCCTGCGACAGGAAGTGTGTTCAAACGAAAATCGTACGATATGTTTTTGTACTTCAATGAAAATGTTCCATCTTGCGGACGACGGTGTTCTGCTATATCCATTTTGGCTAACACTTTGTATCGTGTTATTATGGCTGATTCAACACGCGGAGGCAAACGCAAAACTTCTTTTAATATACCTGCAATACGAAATCGAACGGCATATCCTTGGAACCTTGGTTCTATATGGATGTCACTTGCACCCATATCTATTGCATCACAAACTATTTTTGTGTTGAATTTCGCAACACTTCCGGTTGAATCACGAATTTCACGTTCTATTAATTCGGAAAACGACTCGTCTTCATCAAAAGTCGCTTCTTCTTCCATTGTCTTTATTATCTCAAGAGTTTCTTTATTGCTTTTGTTATAATATGTATCCAGAAGATTTTCAAATTCTTGATTTGTCATCAAGCGAACTGTAATTTTTAAACCTGTTAAGTACACAACTTCATTTAATGCTCGTTTGTCGTTTGGATTTAACATCCCAAGCACCAAGTTTTTATCTTCTACTGATATCGGAATTACTTTGTGTAGACGGACAAAATCTTCCGGCAGTAAGTTTAATATTTCTTTACTTATTTTTAAATCTTCTGTATTTATGAATATTTTACCAGTTTGAAATGTTAAAAATTCACGTAAATCCTCAACTGTTATATAATTTTTTTGAATTAATACAGACCCAAGAGGTATTTTTAATTGTTTCGATATAATCAAACATTCAGCCAACTGATCATCATTGATTAATCCTGCTTCTGTAAGCAATTCCCCCAACATTTTTTTTTCGTGGGGACTTTCTTTCTTTAATTTGCTTAAATATGCTCTAGCCTTTTTGCTTACTTTGTAAGCACTATTTTTATACCATGTAATTAGATTATTTAATATGTTTGAGGATAGTGCTATAAATTTATATTTTGATTCAAGTCCCAGTATATTTCTTACAAACTGTTCGCCTTCGGAATTGAATTTTTTATCGTCAGTAGCTATATAATAGTAATTGTTTTTTATACACAAAGGAATGAAACTATACTTGACAAAATCAAGATAGTCAAAGTTTGCAACCAAATCTATATCTACATTATCTTTTAATTTTTCAATTAAATCAGTTGTCATTTTATTGTTTCTATTTCTTCTTTACTTTTAAAATTTTACTATTATAAATCTTCAGATTCAATTATTTCTTCTTCTGTATCCTTTATTATGTGTGGAGTAATTGTTATAACAAGTTCTGATTTTTCTGTTTCCTTTTTAGAGTTGCGGAAGAAAAAGCCTAATACTGGGATATCTCCCAACAAAGGTGTTTTCCCCACAGCCTGTTTTTCACTTTCTTGTATTAATCCACCTAATACAAGGGTTTCTCCGTCTTTTATACGAACACCTTTTAAATCTAAGTTACGACGTTGAAGAAGCGTTGCTGCAAGTTCTTGCTGTCCGTATTGATTTTGTTGGTAAACAGGCTCTTTTATTGTTGAATACATAGGCTTTATGTTCAATGATACATAACCGTCAGGGCTGATAAATGGCACCATTGCTATTTTCATACCGTTATCGTTGCCTATTTCGTATGTCTTTTGTGTTGCACCATATGAGCCTACGGTTCCTGTTTGCAAAACTTCTGATGTAACTTTTTTTACATAGTCTGATGATAAATCTATTGTTGAGTTTTGTCCATTTGTTATCAATATTTTTGGGGTCGCAAGCACTCGCCCTTTATTATTTTCTACTAAGTAATTCAAACTTTGTGATATTACAGGTGATGTTCCCCACTTATATACTGAATCTATCAACCCGGGGATTCCACTGTTATTCATTTTTCCAGGGGTGCCGCCCCAAAATATTGGAGTGGTTGTTCCAGTTTTCAAACCGCTGCCACCAACACTGCCTGAAAACCATTTGCTATATACATTCCATGTGTTGTTGAATTCTTTTGATCCGGCATCTGTCAATTCAATTATTGACACTTCGACAAATGCCTGTGCTTGTTTTTTGTCATTTTTCTTTATAAAATCACGCACCATTTCAATTTGTGCTTCGGAACCGCCTACCATATTAATTGTTCCTAATTGCGGAAGGTACATGATTGTTAAAGATGTATCATTCAAAGATTTAAGCTCCTTTGAATTTGTATTGCCTGAAACTTGGCAAGCCACAACGCCACCACCTACAACAACTCCTGTTGTTGTCAATGTTTGCCCTGTCATTTGACCAATTTGCCCACCTGTTGACTGTTGGGTTGTCTGTGCTTGTTGAGTTTTATATTCAACTGTATTTTGTGGGCTGTCCGCATCTGTTATTTGTTGGAAGGCACTGAATGTGCCTGAATCTTGTCCGCTTTTTTGCGTCAAATCCAAAAACAACGATTCACATATCAATTTTCCCATTTCTTTTGGTGTTGTATGATTTACTTTAAACGTTGTCGTCTTTGGTTTTTTATCCAACACTCTTACAACATTTAATGCCATTTTGTAATCACTGTCTGAACCAAAAATCAATACTTCGTTTTGGCTTGGGTTGCTCACAGCCGTTTCTGAGTTCGAAAGCCCAGGTTTATTTAACCCAAATATATTTGTATTCAAAAAGTCTGCAACTTTTACAGAGTTTGCATATTTTATTGGAATTATATTAATATTTTGTTTTGAAATTTTTAATGTCTTTGCTGCTTCGTTTTTCATAACAAGCAATGTGCCGTTTTCAACAACATAAGACAATTCTGCCATTTGCGATATCATTTCCATTGCATTATTTAGTGTTACACCGACCAAATCCAATGTTATTTGTCCTTCTACAGAACTGTGAAACACAACATTTAAACCTGCTTTGTCCGCAAACATTCTTAAAACCTGCTTCACATCAGAATCACGCAAACTTACGGTTATAAGTTGATTTCCGTTTCGCAGATTTATTGAACCGTTTAAGTTTATTTTCTTGCCACTTTCATAATAATCTTTATGCGCTGCGTTTAAACCGCCTTTTATTTGGTTATTCGCGGCACTTGCAATTGAATGTGACTCCGTTAAGCCATATGATGTTATTATCGCAAAAAGCGCTATAAGTTTTATGATGTTGTTGCTGGCTTTGCCCATTTTTATTTCTCCTGATTATTATTCATTTATATTTATTATTCTGCCTTTTATATTTTTATATCGTCCGCCAAATTGCTTCCCTAAGTTTGAATTTACGTTATAATTTATTCCTTCATCCGTTACTGCTTGGCCTACGCTTACTCTGTATATGTTATTTCCTTGTTTTAATATAACTTTGTCAGGCGTTATGCTCATTACGTAAAATCCGGCTAAACGGTCTCCTCGTCTGACAAGTTGATCTTGACCATCATAATTTAATATTGCCTGTGGATTATCCCGATCATACAAAATGCCTGACACTTTTGTTTCCATCATTGCTGAAACTTCTACAGAATTATCTATTTCACTCACGCTTGGAGGACTGATTATTTCATATGCGCCCAAGGAATTTTCGTTTTGAGTTGCAATACTTACTGTTGGCAAAAATGGATTTGCACATATTTTTACATTAGTTGTTTCGTTTTCTTTTTGATCTTCATCAAACACTACCATTTTAGCCCTTTTGTTTTGCGATGCTTCATCTATTTGTTCGGGTGATTTGTTGAGGTTTGAAAGCTCATCCATTTCTTCTATTTGCTCGTTTTGAATATCATCTGTGCTGTTTCCGTTTATTTTTTCTTTCACCTGCGGTAAATTTAACACTGCAAAAAATATTAGTATTGCCAAAACAGCCATTAATATTGGTGTAAAGCTCTTTTTTGGTTGTGCTTTTTTGTCTTCTTGCCCATCTTCATTTTCCGAACTATTTATGTCTTCATATTTTGGTGCATAACCTTCCTGAAATTCTTCAGGTTCTGTATATTCTTGCTCCTCAGGCATTTCAACCGATACGTCTTCCGTATTGTTTATTTGACTGTCAATTTCATCGTCATGATATTCTAAAGGTATATCATTTTGAGAAATTAATTCATCACTACTTGTGTCATCAAGAATTTTATCTTGCGACATTGTTTCGTTTTCTTCACTTGGAATATCATTATATCCGTCGACTGTTATATCATTTGGCTCATATGCCTCTTCTGTATTTGGTGCATTGTAGCTTATATCTTGTGTATTTTCATATGGCAACTGCTCATGATACTCAATGTCCGAAGTCTCATTTTGGTTTGTATCGAATTGGTACAAATCACCATTATTGTCAACAGGCACATGCGAATGTTCCAAGTCAATATTTAGGTCTTCATCGTTTATTTCAACAGCTAAATCTTTTAGTTCATTGAGTGAACCATCTTCCTGTTTTTCATCATTATTGGTTATATTCCCATATATATTTTCATCATCCGGTGGGTTCAATATCCTATACCTTCTCACTTAAACTTCAACTAATTATATTTTAATTATTATTATACAATATTATATCATATAAGCCAACTATTTATTTTTTATTACATTCCACATTCCACATTCCACATCCTCTTGTCTTTTTGTTTTTTACACA
>UMLR01027634.1_pt1 | contig 11637 bp, 12 predicted proteins | sample 1966741 | NCBI WGS metagenome assembly UMLR01 (sample SAMEA4836207, study PRJEB28245) | human gut metagenome | biome: gut microbiome; material: fecal sample | place: Denmark | collected 2008 | reverse complement strand
ACGGCAAGATGCCCAAAAGCAAATTGTTGAAGAAGCTGGAGGCAGGAGACCGGAATATCTATAAGGAGTACATTTCATTCCGCTGCTATAAAGGCAAGGTAGTTCCGAGCATCGAGCGGAGAAGGAAGGTGGAATATCTGCTGCTCTTTGAAGAGTAAAAGAGAAGGGAGAATCTTTCGACGTTGAGCCAATTGGTTCTCCCTTTTTCTTGTCGCCAATTTTATCTATATGGCTGTTTCGTAAGTGTTAATAATAGCAAAATACATAATCTTTGATGGTTTAAGTTGGCTAAATGACTTATTTTTGAAAGTAAAATAATCATAGTCATACATATAAAATGAAACCAATAACAGCTGTTTTAGTATTTTTCTCATTGATGATTCCGTCATTTATCATGAGTTACGGAAGCTATGCAACAACAAAAGAAAGTATTATAGACGATGTGAATCAAGCATTAGCGCAAACTATTCTTTGTAAAAAGAATGATCAGATTACTACTGATACATTAAAGGTATTCAGATCGAATCTGAAAAACTATCAGTTAAAGGAAATATCTTATTTGTCTATGTGCACTGATGAGCCAAGTAAGACATCTTTTTGCAGTGATACGATGAGTTATACTTATGGTAAGCAAAGATTCCTTGTACGGGCGTACCCCAATTGCTCGAAGGCAGAAATCTTTAGTATGTCCGAGCAAACAATTCCTGGTATGATATTTACAATTTCCATTTTATGGGGTATATTTTCAATGTTATATTTTCATAGGAAATATAATCGCAAGCCGAGCCTTAATTCAACTGAGCAGATTATTGTTTTTGGCAATCTGTCATTTTCTATTTCTCATTCTTTGTTCTACAATGAGAGAAAAGAAGAAATTTATTTTACTCCAATGCAACAGTCATTGATTAAAATGTTGATGATAGATGAACATAAAAAACTGTCTGTAGATGAAATTTGTGACAGGCTCTGGCCTGGTAAGGAGAATGCAAAAGAGACATTATACACCTTGGTACGTCGAGTAAAACCAATAATTGAAAAGAACAGTAATGTACGATTATTATCAGATAAAGGGGGATATTACTCGCTAAAAATAGAAAAAGAATGATTATCAGTTAATTATCAGGGCAATGTCAGCAAAATGTCAGTTGTAAATTATCTGCAAAGAGAAATCCAATCTATACCTTTGTGCAATAAATTAAATGGTATAAATATGGATAAAAAGTTTAAGTCTGTTTTATTGATAGGGATATTTGCTCATGTAAATTATGTAAGTGCACAGAATACCCATATCAATAGTGGAGATACTATTAAGAATATAATGTTAGAGGATATTGTCGTAGAAAGTAAAAACATTCTGCAAAATACGGATGGTGAGACATATATCCCTAAAATGAGTCAACGTAAATTGGCAGCCAATGGTCTTGACCTTATCGACAAAATGAAGATTCCAGGTCTGAAAATAGATGAAGTGCAGAAAACGTTAAACTCTATTACACCTGGAGAAGTACAGATTCGTATCAATGGAGTTGAAGCGACAATAGATGAACTGACAGCGTTATTGCCTTCGCAAATAAAAAGTATAAATTATATTACAATGCCGGGTATGAGATACGGCAAAGACGTGTCAAGTGTACTGGATCTGAAAGTGGCGCGGGTTGCTGCCGGATATGCCATGGGAATAAATGCAATGAATGCATTATCCACATTGTATAATGATGACAATATCTGGGGACGTTTTAACTTTGGAAAATCAGAACTTGGTGTACGCTATACATTCAAGTTTAATGATAACAACAAGGTCAATACAACAGAAAGACAACTTTTCCAAATGGGAAACGGACAGACAAAAGAAATCAATAAGGAAGGCAGGTACGAAGGAAGCAAATATAACGCCCATAATCTTGCTTTGTCATATAACTATGCAGGTACAAAAAGAGTATTTGACGTGAAACTGGAATCAGGCTGGAACAGCTTTCCTGACCGTACTCTCATAGAAAATGTGCTTGATGATAACTCAAAATATCAGTCAACAATAGACTATAAAGACAAAGGTCGCTCAACAGCTGTCAAACTATATTATGCCGAGAAATTTAATGAGCGACATGAACTTACGGCATATTTAACCTTGAGCCAGTCAAAAAGTGATTATGAAAGAGGTTTTCAGATGCCATACGCCAAGGAGCAATACAATGTAGATGGGAGCAAATATTCGGCATACGGGGAGTTGAACTACTCCATCAGATTCAAAAAGAACTCAATTCTGGCATTCGGATATCAGCAAGGTGGAGCATATACAAGTAATGATTATATCCAACCGGATGATAACTCATTTGCAGCAAGGATACATGACGATATGCAATATCTTTTCAGTGAATATTCTGGAAAGTTCAATAGCCTTAGTCTGAAATTAGGTATTGGCGGAAGCCATGAACACTTCAGCAATGCAACATCATCGTATTCCTATTGGATGTTCAGACCAAATGTAAACCTGCAATATGCCTTTACTGATAATTTGTCTTTATCATATCAATATCAGAATGAGTGCAATACCCCGTCACTTTCTCAGCTTACTCCTTTTCTTAAAAGGGATAATTATTATGAATATTCAATAGGGAATGAAATGCTGAAGCCTTACCATTCCAATATTCACACAATGAAGTTTACATATGCGACCAAACCTTCATATATTTACTTGTCAGCAAATTATGTCAGGAACAATAACAGTATCGTTGAGTGTCCAGTAAAAAGGATGGAGAGTAATAATGAAACATATTTCCTATATACGGAGGATAATGATGCCGATACTCACAGACTCCAGATCAACTTGTATGCAGACCATTACTTTTTCAATAACAAACTGCTGATTTATGTGATGCCAGGTTTTGTCCGCGACATAGTAAACGGAAAAGAATATACACATACAAACAGTTGTTGGAATGTAAGAACAGGGGCAAGTGCGTATTTAGGGAGATTTACTATTGACTGCGACTACTCTTCGGCAACAGAGTCTCTTTATGGAGAAACTCTTGTACGACAATATGGTTCGGCAAATCTGTCTGCTGCATACAAATGGAATGATCTATCAGTCAAATTGGGAATCAGGAATCTTTTCAATCCCAAAGGAGCAGGCTCGGAAACAGAACGTCTGTCTGAAATGGCATATAGCCTGAATGAAATCAGAAACAAAGCTTTTGGAAATATGGTTTACCTATCTGTTAGCTGGAACTTCTCTAACGGTAAAAAATCCAACAATGCACGTGTAATAAATAAAAACGCATCAACAGATACAGGAATTATAAAATAAACTATTCTTGCAAAACAATATATAATATAGCCAATATAAACTTTAAGGAAAGAGTCCTTAAAATAAGAAGGGGGAATCTTCGGTGTATTTCCGTCAGGTTCTCCCCTAAAATATTTACTGTTTCGTTATTGTAAATTCTAATTTCTGAAGTCCATCCATATATACATTGACAAGAATGAGTGCATAATGGGCTTTTTCACCGGATTTCATGGATAGAATGTTATTAAATTCATTTTCAGGTATGGCCTCCTTGAACATTGGATCGTTTCTCACCGGTCTGAGTTCATCCGTAAAAGGAGACAAGACAAATGAATAGATTGCCATATAAGGAACCTTCTGGAATTCTATCCAATTCGGATCATCTTTAGGGAGTACATCTTCTATCCAGAGCCGGGCCATGTCATAAGAGGTGGTAACCGGTCTCCTCCGTTACTATATCTTATATTCCCTTCACTATCAACCAGCAGCTCATTTTCCATTGCATACTTATTGAACGGACATTTATCATGATATACAATATCCTCTTCCGAATTAATTTCTTTATCTTCCGGTTCTTCCGGCTCGGTTATCACTCGGTCATCAAGAATTCTAATAAGTGAATATGTGCGGTCAGAACCATCCATTGGAGGATTGGCGAGGATAGTCCGTTTTACCGAAAGGTTGCCATTGTCTATGTTGCAAAGTGATTGGACATTACGGAATGAATTTGAATATATGTCTTATTCGGGACTGCCGCTATATTTTGTGTTGCCATAGCTTTCATTCCATTTAATGGAATCAGTGGCATAGTTCATTTTTACGAATCAATTATTATATGTTCCTTTGATCTTGTAGGATTTGTCGTAGATATAACCATTGGCATAATACCCTTTTATATTCCGTTGTGTATCGAATATATGTCCATTGGCGTAATTCCCTAAAACTTTACCTTCTGAATCAAGAATATAGCCATTGCTATAGGTCATGCGGGATGTAGTGCCACATGAACAAAGAATGAAGAAAACTATTGAGATAATATAATACATCGTTTTCATTTGAGGAAATCTATTTGTGGGTAATATTATACTTCAGTAATTTATAACAATGGCAATCGACAAAGCGGCCGTTCTTGAAGCAGGCTTTTCTGAGGATGCCGCACTTATGGAAGCCGGCTTTTTCGAGAAACTTCCACGGCCTGCTTGATGGCTTCAGACATTATATCCTCGAATGGTTTTTCCATATTATAATGATTGAGCTGTCAGCAATTGGTTAAGTTGATCTCCAACTCCTGCATGGCTTTCATTGACCATGTCGATGAAGTCCGTATATTTCAACGGATACTTTCCCGCATACTCCTTATAGAATCTGGATATGACGCTCATCAGTTCACCGTATCCTATCTGTTCCGCAATACGGATCAGCGCCAGAGGACCTTTTCTGTAAATGACGGTATTGTTGTTGTTTGTCACGACATTGACGACAGGTTCATCCTGCGGGGTTCCTTTGATTTTCTCGTATTCCGCCTTGCACCAGTCAAGTTGGGTTTCGTAGTATGCGTTGCCACAGACATACCTGATAAACATGAGGGTCATGAATTCATTCAGTGTCTCTTTGATGAAATAGGCACCAGGTTGTCCGTCATCAATGAGCAGCGTCCATTCTCCAAGCCACCGGTGCCCGATTTCGTGCATCAGCGGATATATGTCGGGTGTTGTGGAGAACTTCTCCTGCGAAGCGGAGATGAAACCTATGTTGTATCTGTTGCTGAACCCTTCTCCGTTATGGAACAGATACACGGGAAGAGCCGTCACATTCCGCTCTGCGGAAATATAGTCTTCTCCATAGACTTTGCCAAAGAATACGATAGCGGCTTCGGTCAGTGCAAGCAGTTCGTCATATCTCTCCTTGCCGCACTGCATGTCCTTGATCTGGTAGATAGACAGCTTGCCCGGGATGTATTCATCTGTCCGTTGATAAGCTTCATCGCGTATGAAGGCCAGCGTCAACGACTGTGACAGGATATGGTTGAATTTGCCACTGTACTTCATGGTATCGTCCGAATCCAGCGGATATGAGCAGATAAGGGAAAGTGAATCCGGTGTTTCCACATTCAAGGCTACATCCATGAAGGTATTCGGCACATAAGGATAGAAATATTCTCCGAAACTTGTCTCCCACAATTCTGCATCTCCTTTCCCATAAATGAAGAATGAGGAAAGGTTTGTATAGTTGTAAGCCATGCTGACGGAAATTTTCTGCGAAGACACTTTCCGGAACACTATACTCTTAGATTCCAGGTATAGTTCATATTCGAACTCTCCACTATTGATATTCAAGTTGTCAATGGAGAACTCCTGACCGCCTCCGAAATTCATGGATATGCTGTCCTTGTCCTGGAAATCCAGCGAGAAAGAACATTTGACATGAAGATTGGAGGCTTCCTGATTCACCTTGCTGATGTCAAGCGTATAATTTTTGATTTCTTCTGCCATTGCAACCCGGCACAACAGCAGAATCAATGCAGTAACGAAAAATATTCTTCTCATAAAATTTCTAAATGCTTTTCTCTATTATGCCCTAAAGATACGCATAATCCACAAATTCACTGTATTAGATTAACCTTTTTGTTCTTCTGAATCATAGATTAAATAAAATAGGGAGAATCTTTCGGCTATATCCGTCAGGTTCTCCCTTAAAGATTTTTGTTTTATGAATGTAATTATTTATGTTATTTGCATTTGTTAGAGTTTATATAGAATAAGGTATAGGACTATTGAAAATCAGTATTCTAAAACCTTATTCTATATATTGTCTATTATTAATGACCAAAGCGTGATGAATCCACTTCCTTCTTTTCTTTACTGATACTACCGCCAAAGCGATAAACAAATTTTACAGAAACAGTACGGCTATACTGCCCCATATTCAAGTTGATGTGCTGCCCTGCATAGCGGTTTCTCACCTTCATTCGCATGGTATCGAACAGGTCAGAGCATGTCAGGCTCAGCGTTGCCTTATCCTTCAGGAAGTTCCACTGTGCCCCTACATTGACCGTAAAGACCGGCTTTGTATCGCTGATACCCGAAATCATGCTTGAACGGTACATCGCATCCAGGTCAAAGCCCACATTGGAGCCTACCGAGAAGTGATTCTGCATACCAAGCATACAGGCCCATTTCTTACGGTCGAAAGGAATATCCCAGAAGTTGTCGCAACGGTTACGGTCATTGACCACCGTAGCGTTTACCTGAGAAGACAGCCACTCACCGATATTGAACGGAATGTTGGCGCTCATACCGAAGGACTGGTAATAGTTCCAGTTCTGCGTGCGGTACACAAGTGCCAGACGGTCTTTCGCCTGATACATATCCATCGTGAAATAATCGTTGATGCGCTCATAGAACAGCGACAGCATATACTGCTGCAAGAAAAGATAGTTGGCATTTACACTGTATACATTGGCAGGACGAAGTCCCTCGATGGTCTGAACCTCTTCGTAGGCATTCATGTAGGTGGTACTGGTCTGCATATCCCAATAGGTAGGATAATCCTTTTCTGACGATACACCCAGCATGAACGTATGTTTCTCTGAGGGTGAATAGGTCAGACTGGCCTGCGGATAGACAGCCCATTTATGATAGTCACCGATGGAGTAATACTCACCGGTTGCCGAGAGAGAAAGTGACAGTCCGTTTTCAAACTCCTTGTCGAAACCTCCATAAAAGTTGGTAATCTGCTCATAAAGTCGTGAGGAAGAATTGCCCACATCATCCTTTCCTTCAGTCTGATTGAAGAACTGAGCATTCTTGTTATCCGTATAATCATAACGGACACCGTATTTCAAAGTCCAGTCATTGGCAAGACCATGGCTCTGGTCGGCATATACAGAGAACTTACGGATTTTCTGGTCTGAAGTATAGTCAAGCAACTGGCGTGTATTGTCTGTCAGTTCACTTTCCAGACGATTCTTGTCATTCATGGTGTAGTCCGTATAATCCACCCCAAAATCAAGTCCGAATCCCGAAGAATAGCGGGCGAAGACATTGTGCAGACGGCTGTCCTGCAACTTGTCATTGTGACTGTTCTGGAAGTTCCCGTTTACATCAATCGTACCTTTACCATTATCAGAAAGGGCACCGTTGTAGCCAACGCTCAACTCATTATCCTCGTTTATCTGATAGCCGTATTCAGCATAGATGTTATGCTTCCAGCCCTTTGTATTGATTTTCTGTGTCTGCGTGATGTCATATACCTTTCCGTCATAGGTATGCTGGGATGCCAGATCCATCACAGCCATCATGTGCGAATAGCCGGGATTATAGGATACATTCAGCGATGACTTGCCCTTCGTCATCAGGAAGTTTACATTGCCGCTGTAACTGCTGAAATACTGGTTGCTGTAGCTGGCCGACAGTTCACTCTGGATGGTATTGTCGTCTGCCTTTGCCGTTACAATATTAATGGCTGCCCCGCGCACATGATATTCAGGCGGTGTATTATACATCACCTCGGCTGTCTGTACCTGCGAAGCGGAAGTATTCTTCAGCATTTCAATCAGCTGTTCCTGTGTCAGTGTACTTGCCTTTCCATTCAGGATAACCGTCACGTCCTTTGCGCCCACCAGCGAGAGCTTGCCGCTTCTGTCCTGTACACCAGGCAACTTACAGATAGCCTCGTAGGCATTGTTTACGATATGCTTTTCTGATATTACCGAAATATCGTAATTCAGCTTTCCCTGTTCCACGGTAACGAACGGGCGTTCCCCCTCTACCACCACTTCATCCAGATTGTAGTCTTTTGCGTCCAAAGTAATAATACCGGCATCACGTGTCTGTCCCTGAACCTGCCTGGTCTGATAAAGCAGATGCTGGACGATTAGCTGATAATTCTCCGGTTCGGGTTCAAGCACGAATGAACCGTCTGCTGCAGATATAGCTGCACCTAAATAGGTTGAATCCGGCAGCTGCATGACGATGGTAGCACCTTCTACCGGCTGCTTGTTTGTATCTACCACTTTTCCAGTTGTCTGACTGAAAGCAGATAAAGAAAATCCTGCACAAATCACAGACAATACTATTAGTCTTCTATTTCTCATATATCAGTAAATTTTTATATTCAAATTGTTTTTATTATTTCACAAATCAAATAATTCAATTAAGTTCAGTTTCCTCTCCATACACTATTTCGTATGATTGTGGATAATATATATCCAATAGTCCATCAATAATACGCTTCTCACCATTGATCGGGTGACTTGCATAAATCCTGAACCATATACCGTAATACTTATACCAGCATTTTGTTATACAAGTTCTTTGCTTATTAGGACTTACATTCACCGTTTCCTTAATTTTGAGCATTTCATCCGAAACCGGAAGATTGTGGATGGCAGCAGTAAGCGGCAAAGTTATGTCTGATTTAACCGGCCAACCTGACCTACTGATAACAGGAACAGGAACTATAGGTATATCCTTACCAAATATCTTCAACTGTTCCTCTGTCAGAACCGTCTCCCATTTATGCTCATTAACGAAAGAATAATCTGCCTTAAAATTACTATACGGATATATATCATGAGTAGTAACTTTATTTAATGAATTGATGTAATGGCTTGCATATCTTTTCTGAATAATACTATCCTTGAAAAGATGTGATTCCGTATATACAATGCTGTCAAGATTATATCTGCTTGATGGTTCTATATCAACAGGAATATGCTTGCTGTTGTACTTGTTTCCTATATTAAGGTATATTCTCTTTGTCTCATAATTCATATTTTCCGAATTTGACAAGACAAGATGTTTTATATCCTTACGTTCAATAGTAAGTTTTATGTCTTGATGTGAAACTTCCAATTTTACCAGTTCTAAACCATCTGTATGGAGATATGAATCTTTATAAGCCAGATTTCCGTCATGTCCATAGATATCCCCATTTATACCATGGTAAATACCTTCTTCATCTATAAAAAATACTGACTTTACATCCCAATTGGATGATTCAAAACCAATCTCAGAAACAGAATCTTTTTCCGAAAGTCGAATTTCACTGATTGACGGTGCAAAATCGTTGATAAAAACTTCACTGTTGCAGCCATGCAGTATAAATACAGCTATCAGAAATATATGTATTGTTTTCAATAAAGATTTCATGTTCATAGTCAATCTGTTTATTCATTATCTTGCATTGAACCTGTAACCGATACCAAGCATAAGATTGTTGGGGTCCTTGAATCTGTAAAGCTGATAACCTGTGTGCAGGAAAATATTCTTTGTTATGTTTGTCTTTAGTACAAATGTCTGATAGAAAGAATTTGTATCAGATCCTTTACAGAGAAAGTTCTTTCCTAAACCAAAGTTGATTGAAAAGATAGGCATTACAATTTCCGCTCTTACTGAAATTCCCGCAGAAAACTGTTCCCTGAATGAAGGTCTGAAGAATTTAATGTCTTCCGGAGTTGAAGGTATATCGTCATTAGCGATGTGTTGTCCGATATTGGCACTTTCATCGTATTGTATGTCGAGTGACAGCCCGGCCCTGAAATATCTGCTGAAATTATAAAGAGGATTGAAATTCAAGCCTATAATGCCGAATGAACCTGGGACTAAAATCGGATCATGATTTTCAGGGAAGACACCTTTTTTTCTCGTAGCTCCATAGACAATCAGGTCGTAAGTTATATATCTGTCAAATATCGGAGTGAACTGTTTGCACAATTTTTCTTGCCCATTATTTCCACCTCCGAAACTTCTTGTGATACCGACTGATGCGCCTATGGTATTTACCCCGGCATTAGGATAACTGGTGTTACCGTTTGAGTAATGTGTAACATCTATGCCGGCTTTCAGGTTAGTGTTTGCCGCTATCTGCCAGTTAAGAAAAAATCCCAGGTTTATATATGCATTGACTTTAGAACCTACAACCATATTATTGGGATTGTTTTTTTCATCGAATTTCTTCCAACCGAATGATGCGCCAAAATTCCATTCGTAATCGAATGAGAGTCTTGGGGTAACCGATGCTATCCTGGATGTCTGAAATACATATACAGCAATAGGGTTGCCTATCTCTTCAGTATTGAAAAATGTATTATAACCAATGCCAATACCTTGTATGGCATGAGGGTACAACCTGCCCAGCTCAGAATCCGGAGAGAACTTAAAGCCATATTTAATGTGTCCGGCAAAACTATGGTTATTTTTTTTCCCTGCGTTGTTGTTTCCCTTAAAAAACTCATGCGTAGGAAATAAATATGAAGGTCTGATATCAAGACCTATAATATGTTCGTGACCTTTTCTCTTTGTAACTTCTACATTTTCTGTGCTTGTTGAGTCATTATAGTTCTGAGCACATACTATTTGTGTAAAAGCAAAAGATAACAGGAGTATGCATATATTCTTCATTTATAAAAACTTCTTAATGTTATTGTGTGGGGTGTACCCGAAACATGATAAGTAGGATCAAATGCAATGTTCACTGTTCCTTTTTCAGCAAATAACATCCCTCTTGACGGATTTTGTGAGTCATTGACGGAAACATAATAAGCTATATCCAAATTGGCATCTATGGTAAAATTGAAGCCACCATGAATTAAAGTATCATTTCCGACAGTAATTACCGAATCATTCAGAAGGTAATATAGTTCTATTGGGGTACCATCAGCATAGCTTTCACAAATACTGTTGATACATACTGTATCTTTACTTTCACAACTTGAATATATTATGCTTAAAATGAAAGCTAAATATTTATATATTAATCTCATAGGAGTTTTTTTATTAGAAAACTCTCAAAAGTACACATTATCATTGATAAATTCATTGTGTTCATGTAATAATTCACCTTGCTGATGTCAAGCGTATAGTTTTTGATTTCTTCTGCCATTGCAACCCGGCAAATCATAAGAATCAATGCAGCAACGAAAAATATTCTTCTCATAAATTTTCTATATATTTTTCTTTATTTTGCTCTAAAGATACGCATAATCCACAAATTCACTGTATTAGATTGCCCTTTTTGTTCTTCTGAATCATAGATTAAATAAAAAGGGAGAGTCTTTCGGAATATTTCCGTCAGGTTCTCCCTTGCTTATATTTTTCCAAATAGCTGTTGCGATTAGTTTGAGTTAACTTATCAAAACCGCATCCTGTATTTCCACTTCTGCGGGCAGACGGGAAAGCAGGAGTTCCGCCATTGCCCCGTTCTGCGGAATCAGTGCCGGGAAGTCTGTTCTGCCAGGCTTATATATCTCAGTCGCTACATTATACAAGTCCCAGGCGGTGATCTGTCCCTTTTCGGCTACCAGTTTCAACACCTCTTCCGTGAAGATGGAAATCTGGCTCTGGTTCAGCGGG
>UMLR01094036.1_pt1 | contig 11647 bp, 10 predicted proteins | sample 1966741 | NCBI WGS metagenome assembly UMLR01 (sample SAMEA4836207, study PRJEB28245) | human gut metagenome | biome: gut microbiome; material: fecal sample | place: Denmark | collected 2008 | reverse complement strand
ATATCATGTATTTGGCATTTGTAAAAGCTTTTTTTCTCAAAAACCGTTAAATTCCTGTCCATTTCTGTATTTTACCCTAACATTCCGCCCAGTGTCCCCCCGGCCACACACAATACCATTGTGGTCCAGAAGGAATTGCCCAATGCAGTTTCCGGCGTTTTGATCAATACGGATACCACCGCCAGTATCACGAAATATGCTGCCCCTAGCAGTGCTCCCCAAAGAAACTTCTGCGTCTTCATCTTTTTTCCTGCCAAAAATCCCGCCATAAAGGTAGTTATGACATAAATAGCAGAGATTGCAATGGTCACCATTCCTTCCGTCAGATGCAATTTATACAATAAAAGTGCCAACAGACATAAAAGCAACAGTGTCAGCACATAGGATGCCAGCAGACATTTTGCCAGTGCAAGCACCGGAACCCCTTCTTTTCTCTCGCCTCTTTTTTCCATGTTGCTCCTCCTTTTTACCTATGTAAAATGTATATTCAAATCATTCGGAAAACTTGACAACTATTCCTGTCCTATTGTATATTGTTGCTTAATAACTTATAAATGGGGCTTATGCCTACTACTATTATTTAAGAAGGAGTGAACTTTTTTGGATACCTCTGGTGTCATACAACTTGTTTCTATCGTAATTCTGATTTTTCTATCCGGCTTTTTCTCTTCTGCCGAGACTGCGCTGTCCACGGTCAACCGTGTACGGATGCGTACCCTGGAAGAGGAAGGCAGCAAGCGTGCTGCACGCGTCAACAAAGTCCTGGACAATTACAGTAAAATGATCAGTACCATTCTGATCGGCAACAATATTGTCAATCTGACTGCATCTTCCCTGGCAACAACATTAGCTATGCGAATCAATCTGGCTGTAGGTATCGCAACCGGTGTTCTGACCATTGTCGTGCTGCTCTGCGGCGAAATCGTACCCAAGACCTGGGCAATACTGTATTCTGAGAAGCTGGCCCTGACATATTGCAATGTAATCTATTTTCTGATGCAGGTGCTCACGCCGGTCATCTTCATTGTGGATCTGCTGTCCCACGGTATCATGAAGCTGTTACATATCGATCCCAACAAAAAAGCCAGCACCATGACTGAAAGCGAGCTGAAAACCTACGTGGACGTCAGTCATGAGGACGGTGTCATCGAATCCGAGGAACGCAAGCTGATCTACAATGTGTTCGATTTTTCCGATGCTCACGCCAAGGATATCATGATTCCACGCATCAATATGGTAACGGTCAGTCTGGATGCTACTTATGACGATGTTCTGGCAGTTTTCCGGGATTCCATGTATACCAGGCTTCCGGTCTATGAGGATGACAAGGACAATATTATCGGTCTGATCAATATCAAGGACTTTATCCTGACGGAGGATCAGAGTGCTTTCCATGTGGGAAACATTTTGCGTGATGCTTACTATACTTACGAGTACAAGAAAATCGCAGACCTCATGTATGAGATGCGGGAAAAGACCACCAATGTCTCTTTCGTATTGAATGAATACGGTGCTACCGTTGGTATGATCACTCTGGAGGATCTGTTAGAAGAGATCGTCGGTGAGATCCGTGACGAATACGATGAGGACGAGGAAGAACTGATCCAGAAGATGTCAGAAGATACTTATCTGGTGGAAGGCAGCATGAAGCTGGATGACATCAACGACGTTCTTGGAACAAATCTGACCAGTGAAGATTATGACTCCATCGGCGGTCTGATCATCGACTGTCTGGATCGTCTGCCGGAGGATGGTGAGGAAGTTACCCTGGAGAACGGTATTCACTTGAAGGTACAGGGTATCGACCAGAACCGTATCATCAAGGTACTGATGACGATTCCAGAACCCAACGAAGAACATGTGGAACACAGTTCCGAGACTTCTGAGAATCACGAATAACTCTGACGGTTCCGCAGTCCCTGAGGCACACGGACAGTTCTGGTACTCCCGCAGCTTTTGAGATCCACGAACCGCACCGGCACTTCCGCTCTTTTGAGATCCACAAACCGCACCGGCACTTCCGCTCCTTTGAGATCCACGAACCGCACCGGCACTTCCGCTCTTTTGTGAATTATGAATGGGAATAACGAAAGGAATACAAATGTCACAGGATAAAAATACACAAAACAAGAAAACAAAAATGACTTCCAAACAGATCTTCGCGATCATTGGAATTATTCTGTTGGTGCTTTTATATGTCGTGACGCTTTTTGCGGCGATCTTCGACAGCTCCGCCAGCCACGCGCTATTCGCCACCTGCCTGCTAGCCACCGTGGCCATCCCTCTTCTCATCTGGATCTACACCTGGATGTTTGGAAAACTGACAAACCGCTCCACCTTCGCAGACTTCCATCCGGAAGAAAAGGAGAACGAAAATAAATAGCAAGTTAGTTTGGTGTAAAAAGCCCCAAAACAGCGAATTCCGTACAAAAAAGTTCCGAAATCAGGATTTTTTGTACGGAATTTCTTTATTTTGCTTGTGTAGCGAAAATAGAGACTTTTTACATAGCAAAATCTTATGTTTTTGTATTTTTTTCGTAGAAATTGGCGTTTTGAATACAAACAGAACTCCCGAAGTGGCAGAAAGCCCTCAGGGAGATGTCTGTCGGAAAGTGTTGATATTTTCTTAACCTGTGGTAAAAAGTCAGGGTGGAGCAAACACGATGTTTGCGGCAGGCGGTCGGCGACATGGATGTCGCCTGGAGCCGTGCTACGAACCATTTAGCAGTCCACGCCGAGCTTACGCAGTTCCTCTTCCGCCTGCTCTTTGGTCAGGAAGTGGATGCCGTGGATACCCTGTTCTTCAGCCGCCTTCACATTCACCAGCGTATCATCCAGGAAAACGCTCTCATCTGCCTTTAATCCATAGCGTTTCAGAAGCAGCTGGTAGATCTCCGGTTCGGGCTTGATCAGCTGATCCTTGTAGGACAGGATGCCACCTTCCATCTCCGGCAGGAAATTCAACGCTTCCGCACATTCTGTCTCTGCCTTGTGTGAGAAGTTGGACAGATAATACACATGGTATCCCTTTGCTTTCAGTTCCTGTAACCAGGGAATAGCGTAAGCTCTGGGGGTTACCATGCCAGCGATATTCTCGAACGCCTGATGCAGTTCTTTCTCCAGTTCCGGTGCATCCTTTACAAATGCAGCCAGAACCTGCTCGTCCGTCCAGGTACCGCGGTCATACTCTGCCCACAGCGGATGCATAATAGATGCCTTTGCGATTTTTTTGATCATTTCCGCATCAAATCCCTTGTCCGCCAGAAATCCCTCCCAGCGATAGTCTGTCAACACATTGCCAATGTCAAAAATTATATTGCGTATCATAACTCTTCTCTCCTATTCGTTTTACTAGTCAAAGCAGTTCCGTTTCCGCCGGTATATCCTCTTTTTGCCGTCACTTTTATATCTTCGCTTCTTCCTGTCTGTCCAGCTCCATGATCTCCAACAGTTTCTCCGCAGCCGGAGCCATAGGCATCTTCGTGTTCCTAACGACACAGAATTGACGCTTGGGTATTATTTTATTGAATCTAAGTTCGAAAAGCAAGCCGGATTCCACATAATCTCTGGCAAAATCCCGCATCACACAGCCAACACCCAGATTTCGTCTCACAAACTGTACGATCATATCGCTAGTGGCCAGTTCGAACTCCGGCTGCACATATACCCCGTTTCCCGCCAGAAATTCATCCATGTAGCTGCGGCTGCTGGTATTTTTCTCCAGGAAAATAAGAGGCAGACTTTCCAGTTTCTGAAAATCCAGCGTCCGGTTCTTGTAGCTGAAAAATCTTCTTCCCGCCACGAAGACATCCTCAATCTCCCGCACCGGTATCATCTGAATATCAGGTCTCTCCGGAAACGGCGTACTGACAATTCCGAAGTCAATGTGTCCCTCTCTTAAATAATTCAATGTCTCCGGTGTCGGCGCATTGGTGACGATCACCTTGATCCCGGGGTACTGTTCATGGAACTTTTCCAGATAGGGAAGCAGATAAAACTGCAATGTCATATCGCTGGCACCGATGCGGACTTCTCCCAGTTCCATATTCTGCATCTGGTGAACCTTCTTCACACCCATTTCGATCTGTTCGTACCCTTTTGCCACATAGGAATACAACAGTTCTCCCTCACTGGTCAGCCGTACTCCCTTGGCCGCCCGGTGGAACAGGGCGGCATCCAGGGTATTTTCCAGCTGCTTGATGGCCTGACTGACCGCCGGCTGTGAAATTGACAGTTCCCCGGCCGCTTTGGTCACACTCCCACATTTTGCCACATAATAAAATACTTTATACGCTTCCAGATTATTGATCATATCTCGCTGTCTCCATCTCAAAATTACTATCAGACACTGGTTTTTGTTCCTTCACAGTAAAAATCTGTAGCTATTCAGAGCCATGCAAAACTGCGTTCTGCGAATGCTTGCATTCAGCCAGATACTGTGTAATCAAAATTCCTGCCGGATTCATCGTATACCAAAAAGGACACGGGCTGATCTCATACCAGCACCATGCCCTTTCCATTCTCATTCACATTTTACAGATGTTTTTTCCATCAAAGATTATCCTATCTCTCCGCATTTGACAGCATTTATTTCTTCAAAGGACTCTCACGATAGATGATATCTTCCCTTCCCGGGCCGTTGCTGACCAGGGTGATAGGGAATCCGATCTGCTCCTCAATGAATTCCACATACTTTCTGCAGTTCTCCGGCAGTTCATCGAAGTTGCGGATACCGCGGATATCGCACTTCCAGCCAGGGAGCTTTTTCAGTACGGGCTTTGCCTTTTCCAGCTTGTAGGTAACAGGGAAATCAGTGGTAACTTCACCGTCGATCTCATACCCTACACATACAGGGATCTCATCCAGATATCCCAGTGCATCCAGTACGGTAAATGCCACATCGGTAGCGCCCTGCAGACGACAGCCGTACTTGGTGGCAACACAGTCGAACCATCCCATACGTCTGGGACGTCCGGTAGTTGCACCGAACTCACCGCCGTCACCGCCGCGGCGACGTAATTCATCTGCTTCGTCACCGAAGATCTCAGATACGAAAGCACCTGCTCCTACGGAAGAGGAATATGCCTTACTTACGGTAACGATCTGCTTGATCTCATAAGGAGGGATACCTGCACCGATGGCGCCGTAAGCTGCCAACGTGGAGGAAGAAGTTACCATGGGGTAAATTCCGTGATCCGGATCCTTCATGGTTCCTAACTGGCCCTCTAACAGAATGGTCTTGCCCTCTTTCAGTGCCTTATCTAAGAATGTGGATACATCGCATACAAAAGGTGCGATCATATCGCGATACTCATGCAGGGTATTTAACAGCTCTGCGGGATCGATCATGGGCTTGTGATACAGATGCTCTAAGATGACATTCTTCATCTCACTGACACGCTGTACTTTTTCCTGCAGCAGTTCTTCATCAAACAGCTCACTTACCTGGAAACCGATCTTCGCATACTTATCAGAATAGAAAGGTGCGATACCGGACTTGGTAGATCCGAAGGACTTACCGCCCAGTCTCTCCTCTTCATACTGATCAAATAAAATATGGTAAGGCATTACCATCTGTGCACGATCAGACACCAGAATCTTGGGCATGGGAACATTTCTGTCTGTGATAGACTTGATCTCTTTCATCAGAATCGGAATGTTTAATGCCACACCGTTACCAATCACGCTGGTGGTATGATTGTAAAATACACCGGAAGGAAGGGTGTGCAGAGCAAATTTACCATAATTGTTCACGATAGTATGTCCTGCATTTGCGCCACCCTGAAAACGTACGATAATGTCCGCTTTCTCTGCCAGCATATCTGTGATCTTTCCTTTTCCTTCGTCGCCCCAGTTGGCTCCTACAACTGCCTTTACCATGTTTTCCTCCATTCTTTACCACAGTTTCTGTGATAAATCTACATCCAATATCTTATTCCGGGTGATCCAAAGAAACTCCTGCTTCTCTTTCTCACACCTTTACAGTATACAACACTTTATGGTATAAGTAAAATCAATATTTATTATATTTTATATAACCTACATCTATATTCAAAAACGCATAGCGTTTCGATATGTGAAACTTAGAACTTCTTCACGAAAGAGCCTATGCTCTGAGTGATTAGAAGTTCTTTTCGCATTATTCTCTGCCGTCCCAACAGTAGGTGCACAGCTTCTCTCTGCCGATGCCCACGGACTCAATCATATCATCCAATCTCTGAAACTGCAATGTGGTGAACTTCAGCTGTTTGCAGATCCGTCCTACCATCTCCTCGTATTCCGGAGTATCGGGATTCACATAGTTCTTCAGATCGATTTCTCTGCCCTCCTGCTCAATCTCCTTGATCACACGGCGGGTGATCAGATCCATCTCGGAAGAAGATCTGGAAAAGTTCAGATACTTGCAGCCATATAACAGAGGCGGACAGGCCGGACGGATATGTACTTCCTTTGCACCGCTCTGGTACAGGAATTCCGTGGTCTCTCTTAACTGTGTGCCGCGGACAATAGAATCGTCGATCAACAACAGACTCTGATCCTGGATCAGATCATGTACCGGGATCAGTTTCATCTTTGCGATCAGATTTCTCTGGGTCTGGATCGTCGGCATAAAGGACCTGGGCCAGGTGGGGGTATACTTAATAAACGGACGGGAAAAAGGAATTCCCGAACGGTTGGCATATCCCACTGCATGAGCGGTACCGGAATCCGGCACTCCTGCTACGATATCCGGTTTTACATTATCACGCTCCGCCAGCTTGGCACCGCATTGATAACGCATCTTCTCTACACTGATGCCTTCATAGGATGAGGACGGATATCCGTAATAGACCCACAAAAACGTACAGATCTTCATATCCTTGCCGGGCTTCACCAGGGTTCGTACACCTTCCGGTGTCACTACGGCGATCTCTCCCGGTCCCAGTTCTCTCACGGGTTGGTATCCCAGATTCAGATAAGCGAAGCTCTCAAAGGAGACGCAATAAGCCCCCTCCTTTTTGCCTACCGCCACCGGAGTACGGCCCATCTTATCTCTGGCCGCATAGATTCCCTTGGGTGTCATGATCAGTAAGGTCATGGAACCGTCGATGATCTCCTGGGCGTACTGAATGCCCTCCACCAGATTGTCCTTCTGGTTGACAATGGCCGCCACCAGCTCCGTGGCATTGATGTCACCGCCGCTCATCTCCAGGAAATGAGAATGTCCCTTCGCAAACAGATCCTTGATGATGGCATCCGTATTGTTGATCTTGCCCACGGTGGTAATAGCATAAGTTCCGTGATGGGAACGCACCATCAGCGGCTGGGGCTCAAAATCGGAAATACAGCCGATGCCCAGATGTCCGTGCATCTCATTGACATCCTTGTCGAACTTCGTACGGAACGGTGCATTCTCTATGTTGTGAATGGCTCTGTTGTAACCTTCTTCTTTGCTGTAGACTGCCATGCCGGCACGTCTGGTTCCCAGATGGGAATGATAATCCGTTCCAAAGAACAGATCAAACACACAGTCTTCTTTTGCTGCGACTCCAAAAAATCCACCCATTTTCGTCTCCTGCTTTCTTATCATTCTGTAACGATTCAGAGCCATGTAAACATCAAAAGATCACCGATGAATGAGGTTCTGAATAGTTTTCGTTTCCACAAATTACTTCAGCAGAAAACGTTTATACGTTGATCTCGGCCTTTACACCCAGTAAGTCCTTGTTGGCCTCTAAGATCGGGCTGATCACATTTTTCAGGAAAGCTTCCACCTGCTCTTTGGAACGTCCGATATACTTGGACGGATCCATGGATGCTTTCAGTTCCTCCAGTCCCATGGGGAATGCGGGATCTGCGGCGATCAGCTCCAGGAGGTTATTCTCTTTTCCTTCTACCTTCACATTGCGCCCGGCCTCCATGGAAAGCTCACGGATACGCTCATGCAGTTCCTGACGGTTGCCGCCTAACTTTACGGCATCCATCATAATATTCTCGGTAGCCATGAAAGGAAGCTCGCTCATCATGTGCTTTTCAATTACCTTCGGATATACTACCAGTCCGTCTACCACATTCAGGCACAGATCCAGAATACCATCGATGGCAAGAAAGCCTTCGGGAATAGACAGTCTCTTGTTGGCAGAATCGTCCAGCGTTCTCTCGAACCACTGGGTTGCGGAAGTAATGGCGGGATTCAGCGCATCCACCATCACATAACGGGACAGGGAAGCAATACGCTCACTTCTCATGGGATTACGCTTGTAAGCCATGGCGGAGGAGCCGATCTGATTCTTCTCAAACGGCTCTTCCACTTCCTTCAGGTGCTGTAACAGACGGATGTCATTGCTCATCTTATGAGCAGATGCCGCAATACCGGCCAGCACGTTTGCTACTCTGGTATCCACCTTGCGGGAATAAGTCTGGCCGGATACAGGATAGCACTCCTTGAATCCCATCTTGGCTGCAATCATAGGATCGATCTTGTCGATGGTCTCCTGATCTCCGTTGAACAGTTCCAGGAAAGAAGCCTGGGTTCCGGTGGTTCCCTTAGAGCCTAACAGCTTCATGGTACCCAGAACGTGATCCAGATCCTCCAGATCCAGTGAGAACTCCTGTAACCACAGCGTTGCTCTCTTGCCTACGGTTGTAGGCTGTGCAGGCTGAAAATGAGTAAATGCCAGGGTAGGCTGTGCCTTATACTTATCAGCGAAATCCGCCAGTTCCTTCATAACATTGATCAGCTTTTTTCTGACAAGCTTCAGTGCCTCGGTCATCACAATAATGTCGGTGTTGTCACCCACATAGCAGGAGGTTGCGCCCAGATGGATGATTCCGGCTGCCTTGGGGCACTGCTGTCCGTATGCATACACATGGCTCATAACGTCATGACGTACCAGTTTTTCACGCTCTTTTGCCACATCGTAATTAATGTCCTCAGCATGGGCCTTCAGTTCCTCGATCTGCTCATCTGTGATAACGGGCTTACCGTCCTGGGACAGTCCCAGCTCTTTCTCCGTCTCTGCCAGTGCAATCCACAGCTTTCTCCATGTACGGAATTTCATATCCGGGGAGAAAATATACTGCATCTCCTTGCTTGCATAGCGTTCGGATAACGGGCTCTGATATCTGTCTGTACCTGTACTCATTTGTCTGCTCCTCTTATTTTCTAATTTATTGCAACCATTCAAAACCCATCCCTCACATTCACAAAACCGTATGCTTCTCATACTTTCCCGCTGCTTCGCAGCTAATTTTGTTCATGTGTGGGATGGTGACTCTACTCGAGTCACCTTACAAATAAGAAAACTGCTACTTACATGCAGGCATGACGTATCAGTTTTTCTTATTCTGCGGTTTTCTGAATAGTTATTGTTTATTTGTCAAATTCTCCGCGGATATCTTCCGCAGGCGGTTCCATCGGGTATTTTCCGGTAAAGCAGCCCTTGCAGATGCCAAGATTACCGCCCACCAGTTCTTCCAGTCTCTCAATCTTCAGATAATCCAGGCTGTCCGTGCCGATCAGATCACTAATCTCCTTGATGGAACGGTTATATGCGATCAGCTGGTCTCTCGCCGGAACGTCTGTGCCGAAATAGCAGGGCCACAGAAACGGCGGTGAACTGACTCTCATATGTACCTCTTTGGCTCCGGCTTCCCGTAACATCTTTACGATACGGTCGGAGGTGGTGCCGCGGACAATGGAATCATCGATCATGATGACACGCTTTCCCTCCACGGCTTCCCGGATAGGGTTCAGTTTGACCTGAACGCTGCTTTCTCTGCTCTTCTGCTTCGGTTTGATGAAGGTTCTGCCCACATAGGCATTTTTCACGAAGCCCATGCCGTAAGGGATTCCCGACTGCATGGAATATCCCATGGCTGCGCAGTTGCCGGATTCCGGTACGCCGATGACCAGATCCGCATCCACCGGGGAATCCATAGCCAGGAACTTTCCGGCCAGAATACGGGAATCGTATACGCTGACGCCGTCGATAAAACTGTCGGGTCTGGCGAAATAAATATACTCAAAAATACATCTGGCAGTCTCCGCAGGCTTTAATACATGGGTGGTATCGGACTCAATTCCCTTCTCCGGGGAAATGGTCACGATCTCGCCGGGAAGCACATCCCGGACGAACTCGGCACCTACCGTATCCAGAGCGCAGGTCTCGCTGGACAGAAAATACGCATTGTCTCTCTTGCCGATGCATAACGGCTTAAATCCATAAGGATCTCTGGCGCCGATCAGCTTTCTGGGAGACATCACCACCAGGGAATAGGCTCCCTTGATCTTCGTCATGGCTCTGCCCACAGCTTCCTCTACCGATTTGGAATTCAAACGCTCTCTGGCAATATGATAAGCAATGACCTCGGAATCAATGGTGGTCTGGAAAATAGCACCGGTATACTCCAGTTCTCTTCGAAGCTCCGGCGCATTGATCAGGTTACCGTTATGGGCCAGTCCCAGAGTACCCTTTACATAATTCAGTACCAGAGGCTGTGCATTCTCTCTGGTGGATCCTCCCGCTGTAGAATAGCGGACATGTCCCACACCGATGTCACCTTTTAACTTCTCCAGCTGTTCCGGTGTAAATGCCTCATTGACCAGTCCCATGTCTTTGCTGCTTAAGACTTTGCCCTTGGGCCCATTCGTGTCACTGACGGCAATACCGCAGCTTTCCTGGCCTCTGTGCTGCAATGCCAGAAGGCCGTAATAAATCGTGGATGCCACGTCGTGTCCGTCGAAATCATACACGCCGAAAACGCCACATTCTTCCTTTAATTTGTCATTATTTTCTGTCTGAATATAAATGTTGTCCGTCACTTGTAAGCCTTACCTTTCCTGCCTGCCCCGTGAAAAAAAACTAAAAAACCGTACCCTACAGATCCTTGCCTGTCAGCATCTTGTAAGCCTGAAGGTATTTGTCAATGGTCTTCTCCACGATGTCCTCCGGCAGCTTCCAGCCTTTTTCAGGGTTGGCTTTCAGCCAGTCACGGGCGAACTGTTTGTCAAAGGAAGGCTGGCCATGTCCTGGCTCGTAGCCGTCTACCGGCCAGAAACGGGAGCTGTCGGGAGTCAATACTTCATCCCCCAGTACCATGTTGCCGTTCTCATCCAGTCCGAACTCGAACTTGGTATCTGCGATAATGATTCCTTTGGTCAGTGCATAATCCGCACATTTTTTATAAATAGCGATGGTATAGTCACGAAGCTTGGCCGCATATTCTGCGCCCTTGCCGGGGAAACGCTTCTCCAGATATTCCACACTCTGCTCATAGGAGATATTCTCATCATGATCTCCGATCTCTGCCTTGGTGGAAGGGGTATAGATGGGCTCGGGAAGCTTATCTGCCTCCTTCAGACCTTCCGGAAGCTTGATACCGCATACGGTACCATTCTTCTTGTAGCTTTCCCAGCCGCTTCCGGTAATGTATCCACGAACGATGCACTCGATGGGAAGCATGTTCAGCTTCTTGCACATCATGCTGTTGCCGTCAAATTTCGGCTGTCTGAAAAATTCGGGCATATCCTTAACATCAGCGGATACCATATGATTGGGAATCACATCCTCAGTCATATCAAACCAGAATTTCGACATCTGGGTCAATACAGTTCCTTTCTTTGTTACTGTGTTGTCCAAGATCACATCAAAGCAGCTGATACGGT
>UMLR01086779.1_pt1 | contig 11749 bp, 10 predicted proteins | sample 1966741 | NCBI WGS metagenome assembly UMLR01 (sample SAMEA4836207, study PRJEB28245) | human gut metagenome | biome: gut microbiome; material: fecal sample | place: Denmark | collected 2008 | reverse complement strand
ATCGTCCAGCGTGACGACTTTCTTTTCCTCAGCCATATTGGGGTACCTCCTTATGGAGCTTATAAATAACACAACAAAAACTCTTAAGGACGATTTGTCCGTTGAAATCAAGCAAGGCAGCAAACTGTCCATTGCGGCGGCTTGCTTCTCTATTTATGCCTTTCAAGAATTGAAGGCGCAGCTCTCTCAAATTGATGAGTTGCGCTTTATTTTCACTTCGCCTATCGCTGCCATTTATCGCGGTAACATACCATTTATGGTCATCTTTCCATGCGAAATAGCCCCGTGCATCCTGCCAGAAATAGACATCTTTCAAATAGTTGTAGTAAAGATATCCGTTGCTGGCAGCAATGGTGGAGTGGCCATTGTGCGCGGAAATGGTCGTCATTCACAAAAGGACAAGACCAGCCCACAGCAACACCCTTTTCATCATACACATCGTTCTCATTTCTCACACATCTGCCCTGACAGATAGACAACAAGCATTTTGACGGGGATGGGGCGAAATTCCCGATTATTGTATCATACGCCGGATAAAAATGCTATCGTAACTATAGCCATCAGTAATATCCTTCGCTCACAGGAAATTTCTCCCCTCTTCCATTTTACGGCTGGCGCACCTGTGGAGCCGTGTCCTGCCATCCTGGAAAGCCTAGAGCGCGGAAATGCACCTCATTTTCTCTCTGGAAATGATCGCACAACAGCTGGCAGTGCAAACATAGGTATCGTAGGTACAGAAAAATCAAGACAGGAAAAGAACAGGCAGGCAGCGGCTCACGCCACTGCCTGCCTGTTCAAAAAAATCAATTACTTAGCGCATCTGAGAGAGAGAAGCCGGGGGTGCTGCTTGTTCTTTTTCCCCTTTTCCCGTTACAGAATAGCGTAATTCACGATCAGTCCAGCAAACACGATGGACACCATGCTCAGCAGCTTGATGAGGATGTTGATGGCCGGACCCGCAGTGTCCTTGAAGGGATCGCCCACGGTGTCGCCCACCACGCCGGCCTTGTGGCAATCACTGCCCTTGCCGCCGAAGTTGCCTGCCTCGATGTACTTCTTGGCGTTATCCCAGGCACCGCCGGCATTGGCCATGTAGATAGCCATCAGGAAACCAGTAACGGTGGCACCGGCCAGCAGACCGACCACACCCTTGAAACCCAGGATCATACCTACCACAATGGGCGTCACCACCGCGATAACGGTGGGCAGCACCATCTCCTTCAGGCTGGCCTTGGTGCACAGATCCACGCAGCGCGCGTAGTCGGGATCTGCCTTGCCCTCCATCAGGCCGGTGATCTCGCGGAACTGGCGGCGTACCTCCAGCACCACGCTCTGGGCCGCGCGGCCCACGGAGTTCATGGTAAGCGCTGCGAACACGAAGGGCAGGCACGCGCCGATAAACAGACCCACCAGCACCACGGGGTTCATCAGGGAGAAGTCCTCAAAGGTGACATTCGCGCCCACTTCCTTGACCTTTTCGATATAGGAAGCCATCAGTGCCAGAGCCGTCAGCGCGGCGGAGCCGATGGCAAAGCCCTTGCCGGTAGCTGCCGTGGTGTTGCCCAAAGAGTCCAGCGCATCTGTGCGCTTGCGGACTTCAGGCTCCAGGCCAGCCATCTCAGCGATACCGCCGGCATTGTCGGCCACGGGACCGTAGGCGTCGGTGGCCAGGGTGATGCCCAGCGTGGACAGCATACCCACTGCCGCCAGCGCGATGCCGTACAGGCCCATGCCTGTGCTGGCTGCGCCGCCGGAGAGGAAGAACGCCAACAGGATGCACACCGCCACGATCACGATGGGCACCGCCGTGGAGAGCATACCCAGGCCAAGACCGCCGATGATGATGGTAGCGGAGCCGGTCTGGCTCTTGCTGCTCAGCTCCTGGGTCGGCTTGTAGGTATCAGAAGTGTAATACTCCGTGGCCTTGCCGATCAGCACGCCGGCCACCAGACCGGAGAGAATGGCCACATACAGTCCCCAGTGCTCAATGCCCAGCAGGGCCCACACCAGAAAGAAGGAGATAATAGCAATCAGAATAGCCGCCAGGTTGGTGCCGCGAGACAGTGCTTTCAGCAACGTGCGCTGGTCGGCGTTCTCCTCGGTCTTGACGAAGAAAGAGCCAATGATGGAGCAGATGATGCCCACCGCCGCCATGACCATGGGAATAGCCATGGCCTTGAAGGCCTGATCGCTGAATGCCGCCACGCCCAAAGCGGAGGCAGAGATGATGGAGCCAACATAGCTCTCATACAGGTCCGCACCCATACCGGCCACATCGCCCACGTTGTCACCTACGTTATCGGCGATAACAGCGGGGTTGCGGGGATCGTCCTCGGGAATACCGGCCTCAACCTTGCCCACCAGGTCGGCGCCCACATCGGCCGCCTTGGTGAAGATGCCGCCGCCCACGCGGGCAAACAGCGCCATGGAGCTGGCGCCCATGCCGAAGGTCAGCATGGCGCTGGTGATGTCAGCGGCCTCCAGCTTAAACACGAAGCGCAGAAGCATAAACCACACGCTGATATCCAGCAGGCCGAGGCCGACCACAGTAAAGCCCATAACGGAGCCGGCGGAGAAGGCCACGCGGAGGCCGCGGTTCAGGCCGTCGCGGCAGGCGTTGGCGGTGCGGCAGTTGGCCTTGGTGGCGATACGCATACCGACAAAGCCGCTGAGGCCGGAGAAGAAACCGCCGGTCAGGAACGCGAAGGGCACGAACCAAGTCAGCAACTTTAAGGCCGCCATAATGCACAAAACCACGATCATACAGGCAAAAAACACACCTACAACGGTGTATTGCCGCTTCAGGTAGGCGTTGGCGCCCGCACGGATAGATTGCGAAATTTTGCTCATAAGCGGGGTGCCTTCGTCAAAACTCAGCACTTTTTTGCCGGTGACGAAGGCGAAGATGAGTGCGATGACAGACCCTGCAAAGGTTGCCAAAACAAGGTATTTTTCCATGTTTTTCTCTCTTTCCGTTCCGAATTGTTGAGAAATTCGAAATCTTCTTTTTTGTTCCTGAAATATTATAAAGAAAAACAGCGCGCACGTCAAATTTTCACACTTTTTTTGGGTACGCCTGAAAAAGTGTCCGGTTCTTTTCGTTATTTTGCCCGCAACTTTTTTGCGAAAAAACTTCCCATTTTGTGGCATTTACATCCGGTTTTTCCCCAGCCGCGGAAGATGTACCATACGTTTAGAATGTATTTTTCGCCACGATATCCCACGGTATTTCAGGTACAAAAATTTTTTTATGCAATTTTTTCACTTGTATTGGTACCATTTCCTTAAAAAATATAGCAGAAATCCTTTTTCGCACTTTTTGCTGTGTTTTTTTGCTTTTCCGAATTCGCACGCCGGGGGCGTTTGCTAAATTGCACAACGGCAATTTGCAACATTTTCCCCGCAAATGTCCACGGCGGGAGAACGCGAAAGCTATGAAGCTTTGCGTTCAAGCTATATACATTTACTTTCCTTTTTTGATACCTCAGCGGTACATCTGGGTAAAAAAGAAAGCCCTTTCGGGCAATGTCATTAAGTTAAGCAAATCCGCGCACACGAAAAAAAGCCCACCTCGACTTTTCGAGGTGGGCTTTTTTTATGCTTTCGTTATGTGGATTGCTTGTGCTTACTTCGCGGGCAGGACAATGACCTGTCCCTCGTAAATGGTGTTGGCGTTCACAAGACGGTCGGCGTTGCGCTCGAAGTTGGCCTTGTAGTTCATCAAACTGGAAGTTGCCGTTATCTACGCCGATGATGGTATTTCCGGCACCAACACAAAAAAGCGTGAGGACTTTAACCGTATGATTGACGACTGCGAGGCCGGAAACATCGACATGATTATCACCAAGTCCATCAGCCGATTTGCCCGAAACACTCTGGACTGTCTGAAATACATCAGAGAACTCAAGGACATAAATATTCCAGTCATATTCGAGAAGGAATCCATAGCTCACACCACACAAAAAAGCTGACAATGTGGCTTACGCAGCTATATTCTTGCTCTTCTATCTATGCCACTATTCTGATAATACAATCGTTTATCTTCATACATTCGTTTTTCTGCTTCAGCAATCAAGGATGATATATTTTTATCTGATGTGTTTCCAACAGAACATCCTATAGAAACATGATAAGATTCTTTTTCGACCTGTTTTCTTATTTGCTCAATTTTCGCTCTTATCCTATCTTCCGATTCATCGGTAAGCAAAACGACAAACTCATCACCGCCTATACGAAATGAATTCATTTCACCAAATTCATGCTGTATGGTTCTTCCTACATAGCGGAGCATCTGATCTCCCGCGGCATGTCCTTTTGTATTATTGATTTCATGAAGCCCATTCACATCTACATAAACACTTGCGATTTCACAATTTTCCAGTGATGCATAATCGTGTAACCTTTGCTCATAGGCATTACGATTTCGCAGACCTGTTAACATATCTGTTTCGCTTAATATCGCAACCTTACGGGCAAACAGTAATCTCTGGCATTTCACTTTCATTGCATAGGTGCCCAGGATGGCTCCTAAAAAACCAAACACTACAACATCAACAATGTCAATAAAAAGCACGGACTTGTCTTTGATCTCTATCGCTGTGAGGATAAAAAGGACAACACCAACGCCAATACCACAAATCATTCGAAAAGGCTTGTCTGTAAAAAGTAACGGCACCGTAAGCAAAAATGCAACAATAGCAACCGCTTGTTCCTGTGACTGAGCGAATACGCCTAAGATGACGGCAAATACATATAGCATGATTTCAAAAGCATACATACAAAAAAATAATATTGCCGGATTCTTATTTTTGCTTATATATGCACCTGCTAATATAAGCCCCTCTACAAGCATCAGTAGTATGTAAGCTGACCGATATCTTACAAACGCAGGAAAACAAAAAGAAATTAAAAGCATAACAATCAGAAACAATATCGTGATCACGGAGAAGAACAACAAACTGTTTCTGTTCTCCTCCTGCATATCTTTTTGAATCATATCATATTCCTTATCCGAGATATGATATTTCATGAATTTGCCTTTCATCCAATCCATAAGTTTATTCATCGGAAATATCCTTCTTTGTCTTGATTTTTGTCAAAAGAAAGGTACCAAAGAAAACCACTTAAACCTACGGTTTAAGGATCCCTTGGCGCGCCGCGGAGTGTACGAATTTGGAAGTATGTACTCGCGAATGAAGTACGCCGGTTATCACTGTCGGTCAAAAGGACTGTGCCTACGCTCACCGGCACGGAGGCTGGCGCGGCCGCTTGCTTCCGCCACGGTAGGAGCCATTTTCTTCTACCGAATGGGCGATTATCTAATCGCGCCAAAGCCGCCCGGAGGGCGGCTTTGGTTGGTGGCGGCTGACGCCGCCGGGGAGTTTAAGACGCCGCCTGCGCGGCGGGACGAGGGCTTTACGCCGCTGCGCGGCTACACCTCATCCGCCCCCTACGGGGGCACCTGTCTCCCTGCGGGTCGGTCGGTCCGCGGTGTTGAATGACAGGCCACCGGCCTGTCAGACCCGCGGACCCCCCCCCAGGGGGAAGGCTAACGGGGGTCATATGCGCTCGTAGGCGCGGCGGGGGGTGCCGTCGGCGACGTGGATGGTGCCGGTGTACGCGAAGCCGGCGCGTTCCAGACAGCGGCGCATGGGGTGGTTATCCTCGTGGGTGTCCGCCCGCAGATGGGGACACCGCGTCCACGCCCAGGCCACGGCCTCGGCCAGCACGCCGGTATGGGTACCGTCGCTGCCCAGGCGGTGGAGGGTGCCGTATGGCGTCGCGTCATCCAGCCACGCGCCGTCGATGACCTGATAGGTGGGGTCGTCGCCGATGATGAAGGCAAACACGGCGTACACGCCGCCCGCGTCCTCCATGACGAACAGCCGGCCGGCGGCCACGTCCGACCGGAGCAGGGCCTCGGAGGGGTAGCCGTTGACCCACTGGACGGTGTTGCCGCTGCGGCGCATGAACTGCCGGGCGCTGTGGTAGATCGCCAGGGCGCGGGGAATGTCGAAGCTTGTCGCAGGTCGGATCATATCAGTTTTTCAGGCTTTGCAGCGGGGCGGGGATACGGCCGCCGCGGGCGATGAAGTCGGCGCTGGAGGCCTCGTGGACGGGCATCAGGGGCGCGCTGCCCAGCAGGCCGCCCATCTCCACGGTGTCGCCCACGTCCGCGCCCTCCACGGGGATGATGCGGACGGCGGTGGTCTTGCTGTTGACCATGCCCACGGCGGCCTCGTCGGCGATGATGGCGGAGATCGTCTCCGCCGTGGTACTGCCGGGCACGGCGATCATGTCCAGACCCACAGAGCACACGCAGGTCATGGCCTCCAGCTTGTCGATGGTCAGGGTGCCGTCCAGAGCCGCGGCGATCATGCCCTCGTCCTCGGAGACGGGGATAAAGGCGCCGGACAGACCGCCCACATGGCCGCTGGCCATGACGCCGCCCTTCTTCACGGCGTCGTTCAGCAGGGCCAGGGCGGCGGTGGTGCCGTGGGTGCCGCAGACGGACAGGCCCATCTCCTCCAGGATGCGGGCCACACTGTCGCCCACCGCCGGGGTGGGGGCCAAGGACAGGTCTACGATGCCGAAGGGCACGTCCAGACGGGCGCTGGCCTCGGCGGCCACCATCTGGCCCATGCGGGTGATCTGGAAGGCGGTCTTTTTGATAGTCTCGGCCACCACGTCGAAGGGCTGGCCCTTGCAGCCCTGCAGGGCGTGGTACACCACGCCGGGGCCGGACACGCCCACGTTGATGACGGTGTCGGCCTCACCCACGCCGTGGAAGGCACCGGCCATGAAGGGGTTGTCCTCCACGGCGTTGCAGAACACCACCAGCTTGGCGCAGCCCAGGCCGTCGCGGTCGCGGGTCAGGTGGGCCGTCTCCTTGATGACGCGGCCCATCTGGGCCACGGCGTCCATGTTGATGCCGGCCCTGGTGCTGCCCACGTTGACGCTGGAGCAGACCAGCTCCGTCTGCGCCAGCGCCTGGGGAATCGATGCCAGCAGCCGCCGGTCGCCGGAGGTAAAGCCCTTCTGCACCAGGGCGGAGTAGCCGCCGATGAAGTTGACGCCGCAGGTCTTGGCGGCGCGGTCCAGCGTCAGGGCCAGGGGGACGAAGTCCTCGCTTTTGCAGGCCGCGCCGGCGATGGCGATGGGCGTGACGGAGATGCGCTTGTTGACGATGGGGATGCCGAACTCGCTCTCGATATCGCAGCCGGTTTGGACCAGCTTTTCGGCGCGGGAGCAGATCTTGTCGTAGATCTTGCCGCAGCAGCGGTCCATGTCCTCGTCGGCGCAGTCCAACAGGGAGATGCCCATGGTGATGGTGCGGATGTCCAGGTGCTGCTTGTCCACCATGGCGATGGTGTCAAAGATGTTTTGCAGACTCAGCATATTCCCCACCCCTTACAGCTTGTGCATGGCGTCGAAGATGTCCTCCCGCTGGATGCGGATGGACAGGCCGCGGCCCTCGCCGTAGGCCTTCAGATCGGCGCGCAGGGCGTCGAAGGGCGCCTGACACTCGGTCAGGTCCACCACCATCATCATGGTGAAGTAGCCCTCCATGATGGTCTGGCTGATATCCAGGACGTTAATGCAGCTGGCCGCCAGGGTGTTGCACACACCGGCGATGATGCCCACCTGGTCCTTGCCCACAACGGTGACGATCGCTTTCATAACTATATACTCCTTTCGGATGGTTTTTTGTTTTGGCGCGGGAGACGCGGTTTGCAGCAAACCGATGGATCCTGCGTCCTGCCGATGGCAGGCCGACGACGGCGTATCGGGTATACGTCGAGGAGACCTGACGAGGACAGGGCGCGGGAGGCGCGGTTTGCAGCAAACCGATGAATCCCGTGTCCTGCCGATGGCAGGCCGACGACGGCGTATCGGGTATACGGCGAGGAGGCTTGACGAGGACAGGGCGCGGGAGGCGCGGTTTTCACTCCAGCTCGTCTAATGTCAGCGAATAGCTGGGCAGGAAATGCTCGCGGAAATAGTCCAGCTCCGGCAGGGCCATGGCGTCCATGGCGGCGGCGGTCTGGGCGGCGGCCTGACGGAACTCGGTGTTGCCGGCCTTCAGCTCCTCGATGCACTTGATGTGGGCGGAGAGCTTATCCGCCGCCCTGACCAGCTGCTCGATCTCCGGGTCGGCGGGACGGAGGGCATCCTCGTAGGCGGGACGCAGGTCCTCCGGCAGCATGGAGAGGAGCTTGTCCTCCGCCACCTGCTCCACGGCCTTGTAGGCCTCGCGGATACCGGGATTGTAATACTTGATGGGGGTGGGCATATCGCCGGTGAGGATCTCGCCGGCGTCGTGATACAGCGCCGCCACGGCCACGGCGCCGACATCCACCTGGCCGCCGAAGCGCTCATTCCGCAGCACCGCCAGCGCGTGGGCCAGCACCGCTGTCTGGTGGCTGTGCTCCTGGATATTCTCCGTGTAGCTGTTCCGCATGAGCGACCAGCGCTGGATGAAGCGCATACGGTTGATATAGGCGAAAAAGTGGTTCATGTTATGTCAACTCTCCTATCAGTGCATCACCATCTATACCGACTATTTTTGTATCGATAATTTTATTATGTAAATCTTCGGCGCGGACGCACACCTCACAGTAGTTGGGGGCGTGGCCGGTGTAGAGACCGTCCTTCTCCTGCTCATAGAGCACCGGGTAGGTCTGCCCCACGCAGCCCTCCAGATAGGCGCGGTGCATAGTCCGGGCCACGGCCACGGCGCGGCGGGTCCGTTCCTCCTTTACCGCGGCGCTGAACTGCACCAGCTCCGCCGCCTTGGTGCCGGGACGGACGGAATAGGGAAAGACGTGCATATCCGCGAAGGCGCACGTTTCGATAAAGGCCATGGTCTGCTCGAATTCCCGGTTCGTCTCGTCGGGGAAGCCGCAGATCAGATCGGTGGTGACGGCGGGCCGGTGGAAATACTGCCGCAGCAGTGTGACGGACTCGTAAAACCGTGCCGTGTCATACTTCCGGTTCATGCGGCGCAGCGTCTCGTCACAGCCGGACTGCAGGGACAGGTGGAAGTGGGGGCACAGGTTGGGCAGCTTCGACGCCCGGCGGCAGAAGTCCTCGGTGATGGTACGGGGCTCCAGGCTTCCCAGCCGCAGACGCATATCCCCCGCGGCGGCGGATACCGCCTCCAGCAGGTCGATGATGCTTTGGCCGTTTTTCAGATCGTGGCCCCAGGCGGATATCTCGATACCGGTGAGCACCAGCTCACGGTAACCCTCGCGCCGCAGCTGCTCCGTCTGGGCCACGGCCGTCGCCAGCGGCAGGGAGCGCACCGGGCCGCGGGCGTAGGGGATGATGCAGTAGGTGCAGAAATTCACACAGCCGTCCTCTACCTTCAGCATGGCCCGGGTGCGCTCGGCCATGCCGCCGGCGGGCAGCACCTCGAATTCCCGGCGGCGCAGGGCGTCGTCCAACAGTCTCACCGGCTCCTTTTCGTGGACTGCCTGCTCGAACAGGTCCAGAAACGCCATGCGGTCACCGGTACCGGCCAGCAGGTCCACGTCCAGTGCCGCCACCACCTCCGGGTGGGTCTGCACATAACAGCCGCAGGCGGCCACCACCGCGTTGGGGTTCAGCTTACGGCACCGGCGGATCATCTGCCGGGATTTCTTGTCACTGATGGCGGTGACGGAGCAGGTGTTGACGATATAGCCGTCGGCCTCTGTCTCGGCGGGCACCAGCGTATGACCGCGGCGCAGCAGCTCCTGCTCCATGGCCTGTGTCTCGTATTGGTTCACCTTGCAGCCCAAGGTATAGATGGCAACACGCATCTTGCACTTTCCCCTATTCTATCGTATAATAAGGTTTCACGGGTGAATGTGTTTTTCACTCCCGCTTTTTGATCGGTTTATTATACTGTATTTTACCGTGTCTTTCAAGACCCGTTCGTGAAACAGGAGGCTCTCTATGGTCTATTTTGATAACGCCGCCACCACGCCGGTGCCCAAAGCCGTGGCCGACGCCATGTGCGAGGTGCTGACGGCGCACTTTGGCAATCCCTCCTCCCAATACCCCATAGGGGTGGAGATGAAAAAAGCCGTGGAGGGCTGGCGGGCCGTCATCGCCGGGGCGCTGGGCTGCCCCGCGGAGCGCCTGTACTTCACCTCCTGCGGCACGGAGAGCGACAACTGGGCCATACAGGCCGCCCTGTGGCAGAACCGGCACAGGGGCAGACACATCATCACCACCGCCGTGGAGCACAGCGCCGTTCTGGAGCCCTGCAAGCTGCTGGCCCAGCAGGGGTATGAGGTCACCTATCTGAAGCCAGGACGGGACGGCAATGTCACCGCCGAACAGGTGGCGGATGCCCTGCGGGAGGACACCGCCCTGGTGTCTGTGATGCTGGTGAACAACGAGACGGGCTGCGTATTTCCCGCGGCGGACATCGCTGCCCTGCTGCGGGAGAAGGGCTCCCCTGCCCTGCTGCACTGCGACGCGGTGCAGGGCTTTTTGAAGGTCCCCTGCGACCCGGAGGGCTGGGGCGTAGACCTGATGAGCCTGTCCGGTCACAAGATCGGCGGGCCCAAGGGCGTGGGCGCGCTGTACATCGGTCCCCGGGTGCGGAACCCCCGCCCCCTGCTGCCCGGCGGCGGACAGGAGCGCGGCGCGCGCTCCGGCACCGAGGCCACGGCCCAGATCGCCGGCTTTGCCAAGGCGGTGGAGCTGCGGCTGGCCGATTATGACGCCAAGCTGGCCCACATGGCCGGGCTGAAGGCCTATTGCCGGGAGAAGCTGCTGGCCATGGGCGGCGTGGTCCCCGTGGGCGAGGGTACGGCCCCCCACATTCTGGCGGTGTCGCTGGTAGGGTATCCCAGTGCCAACATCGTAACGGACCTGGGCGCGCAGGGCATCTGCATCTCCGCAGGCTCTGCCTGCCATCAGGGGAAGGCGAGCCATGTGGTCTCCGCTCTGGGGCTGGACAAAAAGACTGCCGCCGGCGTGATCCGCATCTCCTTCTCCCCCGACAATACGGAAGCGGACGTGGATGCGCTTTGCCACGCACTGAAGTCCCACCGGGACAGCCGCTTCCCCATGCTGTGATATACGCCCGCGGCGCGGGCACAACGATATTTTGAGGTGGACTATGTTCAAAGCTCTTAAGCGCGACAGGGCCTTTTACGGATATCTGCTCCGGTTGACCGGCCCTATCGCCCTGCAAAATCTGATCACGTTCTCGCTGGGCCTGATCGACACGCTGATGGTCAGCCAGCTGGGCAACGATGAGATGGCGGCGGTAACGGCGGCCAACGTGCCGGTGTTCCTGCTGATCTCCATCGTGTTCGGCGTCCAGTCCGGCGTAGGCATCCTGATCAGCCAGTACTGGGGCAAAAAGGACCTGCCCAGCATCAGCCGTGCCATCGGCGTGGCGGCGGGGCTGGGCGTGGCTCTGGCGCTGGTCATCGCGCTGGCGCTGTTCCTGTGGCCGGTGCAGATCATGGACCTGATGAGCAACAAGCATCATCTGTCCCTGCTGGGCGCGCCGTATCTGCGGGTCATCGGCTTCTCCTATGTGTTCAATATGCTCTCGTCTATCTACGTCAGCGCGCAGCGCAGCGTGGAGAACGCCAGCTTCGGCATGAAGCTGTTTGGTATGTCCACGGTGCTGAATACCGGCATGAACTACCTGCTGATCTTCGGCAAGTGCGGCTTTCCCATGCTGGGCGTGGAGGGCGCGGCCATCGCCACACTGCTCTCCCGCGTGGCGGAGTTCGCCGTG
>UMLR01004341.1_pt1 | contig 11758 bp, 12 predicted proteins | sample 1966741 | NCBI WGS metagenome assembly UMLR01 (sample SAMEA4836207, study PRJEB28245) | human gut metagenome | biome: gut microbiome; material: fecal sample | place: Denmark | collected 2008 | reverse complement strand
ATTTCAACCGGTTCATAAATACTTTTTCTGGTCAAAAGCAATTTATCAACTTGTTTAAAAATTTCGTCAAGTTCTTGTTTTTCCTTATCTGATATAACTTCAACTTGTGCATATCGTTTAAAAAGAAATTCCATAAAAGTTTTTTTATCAACATAAGACAATTTACTGTATAAAAATTCATTTATTTCATCTATGTGTTCAATATGCTTCATTAAAAAAGGATATATTTTATTTGTTTTATACTTTTTCGAAAATTTATTAATATCAAATGTAAAATTATTTCTTATTTGATCAATTTTTTGTTTTTCATCAAAAAATTGATCTCCATATTTATGTTTAATTCTTATCCCAAATAAATTTAACTTCTTATATTTATATCCATTATGATATTCATTTTTTAATGAAATTATATTTTCTAAAATACTCAATTTTCATCTCCTATCTTAAAAGCATTTGTTGTAAAGCATTGTCAACCATTTCTTTTATAATTCTGTCACAATCATATTCATAATGCCAATTCGGATAATCTTTTTGGAATTTTGAAACATCTGAAATATACCATATATGATCACCTATTCTTGGTGTATCTGTTAAGGTATATTTCAAGCGATAACCTAAAATATTTTCGATTTTATTAATCGCTTCAATCATAGAAATGTTAGAATGACGACTACCTCCCATGTTATAAGCAATCCCGGCTCTTGGATTTTTAAAATAATGCCAAAAAGCATTAATTAAATCGTGTGAATGGATATTATCACGAACTTGCTTACCTTTATAGCCAAAAATTGTATACTCATCTTTGTTGCAAGCACATTTAATTAAATAAGCCAAAAATCCGTGAAGTTGCGCGCCACAATGTGTTGGACCTGTCAAACAACCACCTCGAAATACAACCGTTTTCATTCCAAAATATTTACCATATTCTTGAACCATCACATCCGCAGCAACTTTGCTTGCTCCAAAAATTGAATGTTTTGAATTATCAATTGACATTGATTCATCAATACCTCTTTCAAAAAACTTATGGTTTTTATCCACTTCCCATCTGGTTTCAAGTTCAACAAGCGGCAAATAATTCGGAGTATCGCCATACACTTTATTTGTAGAGGTAAATATAAAAGGAACATCCAATGAATAGTTTCTTGTCAGTTCAAGCATGTTTAACGTTCCTTGAGCATTAACACCAAAATCAGTTAAAGGCTCACGACAAGCCCAATCATGCGAAGGTTGTGCTGCTGTGTGTATCACTCCTTTTATATCGCCAACATATTCCTTAAAGATGTTTTCAAGTGACTTATAATCTCTTATATCAACATTATAATGTTGGTAGTTTTTTAATGTTTCTTTATGTTTAAGTACATTTTTGTTTGTCGAAGCTTCTTTTCCAAAGTAATAAGCTCTCATATCATTATCAATCCCAACAATATTATACCCTTTTTCATGCCAGAACTTTGTTGCTTCTGAACCGATTAAACCTCCTGATCCTGTTATTATAATAGTTTCACTCATTTTTATTTACTCCTTCCAATTTTATTTTTATTTTGTCTTAATTTTAATGCGTATTCCTAATAAAGTTACTACTTTTCTTTTTTGATCGTGCTCAAATGAATTTCTTAGTGAAAAAATTTTTTTCCAAAAAGTTTTCTTTTTTGAAATACCTTGCTTTTCACTAGCATAGACATCTTTTGTTACTAAACTTTTAAACCATTTACGATAATTTTCCGGATGAAAACCTTGTCCAACTCTTTTTGCTTCTATAATTGGTTGATCAAAAATATTAGCTAGAAATTGTTGAAACTTTTCTTTTTCATTTATAAAATTTTCTTTTTGTTGTTCTGTAAGATGTGGTTGAGAAATCATTTCACAGTATAACTCATCATTATTGTCAATATGTTCGACTATTTTAACAATTTCATCAAAACTTTTATTATTTGCATTTATAAATGCCTTGGGATTAAAAAAATTCTCAATCAATGGATCACCCCAATAGATAGGAATTGTATGAGTAGCAAAACTTGTTATTATTTTTTCACTTGTATACCCTTTATAACAAGCATTTTCACAGGCTATAGAAAATTTATAGTGTTTTTTTTCACTCCAATGAACAAATTGCTCTTTCACATCAACATTTCTCAAATGCGGCCCCAAGGAATCAACTTTTTTATACTCGGATATTTTATGAAATAACTTATCTCGATTTGGATGAGCATTAGCATTTGAATAAATAAAATTACAAAATCCTGTTTTATTTTTCAATATCTCGTGAGGATTGTCCATCTTAAGAAAAAAATCATCTTTCACAAATTCACCAAAAAATTGAAGTGTCGGTATTCTTGAAATTCGATCATCCAATGCTAAATTTTTATCAAATACTATAGCGTAATCAAAAATATTTAAATCAGGTTCAAGACACTCTCCCGCAAAAAAAATATTTATAGTCTCAGGTCTTTGTAACGATAAAAATTTATTAAAATATTCAGATTTATAATATATCCATTCTGTAGCAATTACATAATCAGGATGTTTATCATCCCATTCAAAATTATATTTTTTCCTAGATACTCCGAAAAAATCAAACATCGTGTTTACATCTAGAAATTGCGGATGTAAAATACATATTTTAATTGTTTTTTCAAATTCCATTACTTTTCTCCCACTCAATAAATTTAATAATACCTTCTTTAAAACTTGTTTTGGGGTTATAATTTAGAAGTTTTTTTGCTTTGGTTATGTCTGCTGCCGTTTTACTCACATCTCCCAATTGCATTGGCAAGTGCTCAATTGTTGCTTTCTTATTTAAAACCTTTTCAATAGTTGAAATCATTTCATTCAAACTAACAGGGGCTCCGCCTCCAAGGTTAATTATTTCATACGGTGTATCATTATAATTTATAGCACTAATTATCCCGTCAACTATATCATCAACATATGTGTAATCACGGATTGTTGTACCATCACCATAAACAGGAATTGGCCTATCTTCTTTTATTAAATCGATAAATTTGCGAATTGCCAAATCCGGTCTTTGTCTTGGGCCAAAAACAGTGAAAAACCTTAAAGCCACAACTTGAATGTCAAACAATTTTGAATATGTATACAAAAATTGTTCACAAGCCGATTTTGAAGCTGCATAAGGAGAAATAGGCTCAGAAACTTTTAAATCTTCAGAAAAAATTTCTTCTTTACAATTACCATAAATTGAACTTGAAGAGGCAAAAACGATTCTTTGAACATTTTTTCTTTTCATAACTTCAAGGATATTGACTGTTCCTTCAATATTGTTTTTGACATAACTTAAAGGATTTTCAATTGAAGGCCTAACGCCTGCCGAGGCTGCTATATGAACAACAACATCAATTTTGTTTTCTTCAAATATTTTTGACAACAAATTTTTGTCACATATATCCCCACGATATAATTTGTAATTTTTATTATCTAAATTATGTTTTATATTTTTTTCTTTTAATTTTGGAGAATAATAATCATTAAAATTGTCTATAACGACAATTTTATTGTTTTCTTCAAGCAGTTTATCAGCTAATGTTGAACCAATAAACCCTGCTCCTCCTGTTATTAATATATTCATTATTTTCCTCTTTGTTTTTCTTTACAAGTTAACAAGAACTTTTTCTCTTGATTTTTTATGGTCAAACACGTAAAAATTGTCAGTATCAATTCTGGTGTTTTTAAATGTAATATCCTCAATTTCAATGCCACGTTTCCAAAGGAGCCACACAAATGAAAGTTGATCTCGTTTAGCATAATTTTTTAAAAGATACCACCATTCATCCATTAAATCAACAATGTCTTTTTCATTGTGTTTTCTATAAATTAAATTGTTTTCGGTAAAACCGTAATTTATAGGCATATTTGATTTTTTTATTATTTCATATAATTTTTCAATATTATCTTTATTATCAATATTATTACTTAACGCCCACTGAAACTCTTTATAAATACAAGGAGTATTAAAATGTTCAGGTAAAAGTAAATTATTTTCAGAATTATTTATTATATCAAATATATTGCTAGTCAAAATATTTATATTTGCATCAATATAAATACTTTGGCTATATTGCGGAAATAAGATATGTGGATGAAATTTGTGCCACCTGTTTTTACGAGTATTATCAGACTCATTATATACTAATGGTCTCATTTGCCATATGCCGATTTGTCCTTTTTCTATTTGTCCTTGATTGTCTGTGAAACAAACGTAATCCCAGTCTTTATTGATAAACTTATACGCTTTTATTTCATTTATATCATCATAGTCATTTGTTATGCAGGTATAAATAACTCCTTTGGGAGTTCTCTGTTTTTTATATTCAAGATAATTTTGAATATTTTTTTCATCAAAATTTGATTTAAAATTATTTTTATTATCAGGATAACAACACAAGTATTTTCCTTTAGTTAAATAGTGTATAAGAGGTATTTCGTCTTTTATATTATATTTATTGATATAATATTTGCTGTTGAAATATTGTGATGGACTTTCTCCTTCTCGCCAACCTTTTTCAAGATAATAATTTATTGCTTCAAACTTATAAAAATCATGCCTATATGTTTTTAAATACCAAGATGGATTCCAATATTTTGAATTAAGACACAATTGTTTATATGTAAATTTATTATTTTTTTTAAATTTAAACCTTATACCCAAAATTTTATATACATTATAATTTTCTTCAGAATTATCTTTAAAAATAGTGTTCAAAACATACTTTTTAATCTTTTTTATAAAATTTTTTCTTTTTTTATTTGTTTTACTTTCAAAAATAAAGCTATTTTTTATCATTTAATTTTCCTTTTAATTTTTGAGCTTTTTCATAATTAAACTTATATAATTTTAATTTTTCTTTATAGTATGCACGTTTTTTGCCAAAAGATAGAGTACTAAACACTTTATATTTAAGGTATTTCAATTTAAAATACTTTTCTTTTTCAAGCAATTTTTTATCATCATATCTAATATTTGACCAATTTTTTGCATTACGATATATAATTTCTTCATAAAAAGGAGTAAGTCTTGCATACTGCCACCAAATTTCAGCAAGTGGTAAATGAGGGCAAAGCCAAGGTTTTTCAAATGTTGCATAATGTATTATACCTTTTTGTTTATCGATTACTTCAAAATATTCTTTTTTTATATCCGAAGGTAAAAACATTTTATCATCATCAAACAATAAATATGACAACAAATTCCATTTCATTGGCAAAAATTCTACCTTATTGTAAAAAAGTGAATTTAAAATACACTGATCCACAAATAAAGGTGTTTTTATTTCTTTAGTTCTTTCAAGACATTGCTCAACTAAATCTAATTTTCTCAATTCTTTTAAATTCATAACAAGGACACCTGCTTGAAAATAATTATTTGGTATTGCCAATTTTAGTTTATTTTTAAAATAATCTTCATATTTATATATATCAAGTCTTTTATTATCATTAAGTAAATTTATAACTCCATAGTCACGTACTGCAGATACCAACTTGTTATCAGAGATTGGCATATTGTATAAATTTGCAATATCTTCCAGTATAATAATGTCACAATCAAGGTAAATAATTTTATCGAAATTCTGAAAAATTTTAGTTACAAAGCAACGAAAATAAGTTGAAAGATTTAAATAATATGCAGTATAAAAATTTTTAGACTTTAACTCTTCAACATATCTATCCACATTAATAAATTCTATTTCAACATTATCTTTATCTTTTAAATTTCTAATTAGTTTTTTACTATAAGAAGTAATACCATTTTCAAGTATATAAATCTCATAAAAATTTTCTTCAGAAACATGTTCCAATAAAGATTTTATGGTAACTGCCAAATAAGGTACATAATTATTGTCGGAAGCAAAAACACATCTAATTATATTTTTATTTTCTTGATTCATTTTTTATCTCCCATTCATAAGCTGTTTTAATACTATATTCTAAATTTCGCTTTGGTTCCCAGTTTAATATTTTATTAACTTTAGAAGTATCTGCATATAAAACTGCAGGATCACCGTCTCGCCTATTTTCAATTTTGTAATTTATTTTTTTATTCAAAACTTTTTGGCATGTTACAAAAACATCTTTAACACTGCTTCCATTTTGAGTCCCCAAATTAAAAACGTCAGATTTATTTTCTTTTAAAAGATATTCATAAGCCAATCTGTGAGCTTCAACTAAATCCTCAACATTAATGTAATCTCTTACACAAGTTCCATCTTTAGTATCATAATCATCTCCAAAAATTTTTAATTCTTTTTCTTCTTGCAAGGCTGATTTGATTATATTTGGCACAAGATGAGTTTCATTTTCATGCCATTCGCCAATTCTTCCTTGACTGTCGGCACCAACAACATTAAAGTATCTTAATTTTATTGACTTTAAATTATAAGCTTTATCATAATCATCCAATATTTTTTCAATCATAAGCTTTGACATGCCATATGGATTAATAGGGTTTTGAGGGTGTTTTTCATCTATCGGAACATATTTAGGCTCTCCATATGTTGCACATGTTGAAGAAAATACAATTCTTTTTACATCATGCTTTATCATTGAATGAAGGAGGTTTATTGTTCCTATAACATTATTTTGATAATATTTATCAGGATTTTTTACACTTTCTTCAATAAGTGCATGAGCAGCAAAATGAATTACTCCTTCTATTTTATATTTACTAAACAATTTTTCAACATCAAGCGAATTTCTTAGATCACCTTTTTCAAATTCAACCTGTCCCAATTTTTTTAAGGTGTTAACCGTTTCAATGTGCCCGACTTCAAGATTGTCAAAAATTAAAACATCATGCCCTGCTTCCAAAAAATTAATCACTGCATGACTACCTATATATCCCGCTCCACCTGTTAATAATAACATTTTTTTCCTATCATTTTATTTTAAACTCAAATTTTAATCCCAAAAAAGTGATTATTTTATATTTTATACCAAACTTATACTTATTTCTCAAGCAAAACAAATTTTCTATTTTTTTTCTTCTATCATTATTCCTTTTTAAATAGAATTCCCTAAATTCTGCTTTAGTTACATTTTTTTTAACATTTGATAAAAATACTTTTCTATATTTAGCAGGACACAAATTATAGTGTCCAACAAGCAATTCCACAACAAAATTTTTAATATCATCAGCAAAGTATTCTGTTAAACCATAAGATTGCATAAATTCTTTTAACTCATGTATTATATGCTCCACATATAAACTATCTTTAGACAAACTATTTACAGAAGACCCTTTTCTTATACGATAAAAGTAATATGGATGATGAATATATAAAATTCGTTTTGCCAATATTTTAGCTTTCAAAGTAAAAATTCTGTCTTCAGACAATTTTCCATCAGAAAAAATAATATTATTTTGCAATAAAAAAGCTTTGTTGAACAATTTATTACAAGGGGAAAATGAAGTACCCTTAAAGACATAATTTTTATCGTCTTTATAGTTAAACACTTTGTTTTCAGGTGGAGGATAATTAAATTTAACATTTTTCAATTCACCGGAATTTTCAAAATATTGAATAAAATCACATTCAACGAAATCAAGATTGTTTGATATTATCAAATTATAAAGTTTTTCATACATTTCAGGATCAATCCAATCGTCAGGATCCATAAAAGCAACATAAGGTGCTTTTGCGTATTTTAGACCATTGTTACGAGCACACCCTTGTCCTTGATTCTCTTGGTTATATATTTTTATTCGACTGTCATTCTGTGCAAATTCATTAATAATATCCAAAGTTTTATCTTTTGAACCATCATTAATACAAATTATTTCAATATTTTTTAGTGTCTGATTAATAACAGAAATAAGTGCTTTTTCAATATACTTATCGACATTATAACAAGGTAAAATAATAGATATGAAATATTTTTTATCACTATTACAATCTGTTTCCGTTTTATTACTCACAATATTAGACATTATGATTTTCCTAACTTTTAACAAATTTATATATTATAAGTAATATTAACATAAAAATAGAAAAATTTTATAAAACGCTCAACAAATTATCAGATTAATTACTTAGCTGGTTTAATTAAAACAATATAACGTGTATTTAATTGCAGAAAATCATAATATTCTGTTTCTCCCCCACGCTCCAAATGAACAATGGAACAATCTGTCACAGCAATAAAATTTTTATTTGCACCATTTAATAAATCAGAAAGAAAACGCCTATGCGAAAAGCCAGAGCTATAAAGCCAACCAACAATTTCATACTTTTGGGTAAGAATGGTAACTCGCTCTTTTTTACTAAACTTTCTCAAAATACTTGCAAACATATAAAACTCTTCATTAGCTACAAACAAAAAGTAAATGCCGAAGACCGGACTCGAACCGGTACGTGGGGTGAGCCACGCCAGATTTTGAGTCTGGTGCGTCTACCAATTTCGCCACTTCGGCATAACAAATTTTGAATACTTTTTCATAATACATGAAACAAAATAAAAAATCAACTAAATTTTGAAATTTACATTTTATAGATTTTCTTGTATAATTATTTTATGAGGAATATGCGTAAAAAAGTGAAACAAGGATTTAGTTTGGCGGAAGCTTTGATGACTATGGTGGTTTTGGGCATTATTTTGGCTTTTGTTTTACCATCAATAACATCAACAAAACCATCTGAAAGTAAGCTTTTATACAAAAAAACATTTTTTACTATATCGGAAGCAATGATGGCAGTCATAAATAATCCGGATTTATACGATACAACACAATATGATGTTTTAAAATACCCTGTTGATGCAGAAGAGGAAAATTTTTGTCAATACCTTGCCGGTTATTTAAATACAGTTGGTAATGTAAATTGTGAAGATGACAACAATGGGTCTTTTACACTTGCAAACGGTGTTTATATATCAGGTATTCCTAAAAAAGCAATGAAAAGAAGTGAAGTCAATGGTTCAGATCCAAGTGGAAAAATTTGGAAAGATGCAGAGGATGGGAATTTATATTTTATAGTTGGAACAGACGGCACAAAAGAACATGGTGCGGAATTGAGCGTTGATTGTGCAAAAAGAAAAGTGTTTCGCATCAGATATGCTTCAAATGGCAAAGTTTTTACAAACAGTACGGATGAATGTGAAAACAGTATTTTGGAAACAGGTACTCGTGTTCAAAAAGATAAAGAATAAATAAGATAAAAGGAAAATTAGTTATGGAATGTAAAAATATGGCAGATATAGGTGTTTTTGGCGGTTCAGGATTTTACAAATTTCTGGATGATATAAAAGAAGTAAAACTTGAAACACCTTATGGAGCACCAAGCAACAGTTTGCTTATCGGCAAAATAGGAGAACACAATGTTGCATTCATGCCAAGGCATGGTTCAGACCACAGCATTTTACCCCATAAAATAAATTTTCGTGCAAATGTTTGGGCTATGAAGCATGTCGGTGTAAAAAGAGTTATATCACCTTGTGCCTCCGGTAGTCTTCAAAAACATGTCAAGCCCGGCGATTTCGTAATTTGTGACCAATATGTAAACTTTACCCAAGGCAGAAAAGACACATTTTTTGACGGACCAATCGTTACACATCCAAGCGCTGCTTTGCCATATTGTGAAAATTTAAGACAGTATGCTATAAAAGCATGTAAAAACTCAGGCGTAAATTATCACGAAAAAGGAACAGTTGTTGTGATTAACGGGCCAAGATTTTCAACGACTGCCGAATCAAAGTTCTTTTCAAACCAAGGTTGGGAAGTTATTAATATGAGTCAGTATCCTGAAGTTCATTTGGTTAAAGAAATGGATATGTGCCCTTTGACTATTGCTTTAATTACCGATTATGATTGTGGCTTAGCCGGAGATGTTCCTCCTGTTTCTCATCAAGACGTTATAAAAGTATTTAATTCAAATATTGAAAATCTTAAAAAAGTTTTATTCAACTTGATTGAATCACTTCCACTTGAACCTGAGTGTGATTGCAAAAATACTTTAGCAAATTCCAGATTATAAAAAAACAAAAGGATAAATAAAATGATATCAAAATTATTATATCAGGCATTTGAAATTTACTGGTGGATAATAATTATTAAGGTTTTTTTGGAATGGATACCAAACGTAAATTGGGACAAGCAGCCTGCAAAAATTCTTGCATTGCTTGTGGATCCATACTTAGAAATTTTTAGCAAATTTACAACACTTCCAAGCGGTTTGAGCCTATCCCCAATCATTGCTCTTATCTTATTGCGTTTGGTGCAGGTTAACCTTGTAGCTTTGTTGGCACATTTTGGAGTGTAAAAATTATAAATAAAACTTGACAAAATTGTTAATTATAAACTATTATAGTAATAATGTGTAAAAATAGAAGTCGAAATATATACTTGGACTTTGAGGTGAGGAAAATATGTGTAGAATAGGTGCTTTGAAATCAAAACGGTACATGCATCCAAGCATTGCATTAAAGCTTATGCGTTCGCAGCAAAAAGGACATGACAATTCAGGTTTTGCATTTGTTATGCAAGATTTAGGCGGTGTTTTTGAACATTATAAAGATTTTCCTATTCTTTCAATGGCTTGCACCGATGAGGGTATGCATATTGCTGAGAAAATATTGCACGACATTGGTTTTATAAGGGTAATGCAATGGGCGCCTGATATGAAAGTTGAAGAAGCTCACAAATTGAACATTGAACCCATGCCAAATTATGTGTTTGAAGTTTTTAATTATCCTAAAACATACAAATATGCAACCAAAGAAGAAAAAGAGGATTTACTTTTAAACACACGCTTAAAATTAAGAAATGCACTAAGTGAAACAGATGAAGGTTATGTCTATTCATTTTGGCCGGATACTTTGATGTTAAAAGAAATAGGCGATCCAAAAGATATAGGAACGTATTTCGGTTTGTGGGATGAAAACAAAGATTTTACTGCTAAAATTATAACCGCTCAATGCCGACAAAATACAAATTATGACATTGTTCGTTATGCAGCACATCCTTTCTTTCTTCAAGGATATTGTGCACTTGTGAACGGAGAAAACACTTTTTACGAAAAAAATAAACTGTTCCAAAGAAAGCTTCACAAAGGCTACATCGGTTTTGAAAGTGATTCGCAATGCTTCTTATACACTCTTCACTATGTTAACAAAATATTAAAATGGCCGTTAAAATATTTCAAACACGTTATCACTCCACTACCATATGAAGAAATGGAAAAAAGGGAAGATGCAAAAGTTCTTTCTAGAATAAAATCCTCCTTGGCTCATTTGGAAATTAACGGTCCAAACACAGTAATAGCTGTAACACCTGATGGAACAATGTTTACAACTTGTGATTCTAAAAAATTAAGACCAATCGTTGTAGGTTCTACAGATGATACAGTTGTTGTAACATCTGAAGTTACAGGTATAAATGAAGTTTTGCCTCAAAGGGATATCAGCAATGATATTTACCCAAATGAACGTGAAATGGTTGTAATTAATAATGATTTAAAGGTTGAAAGATGGCAACAATAAACGAAATTTCAAAAGATGATTTAAATTGGCAGATACAATATGATTCAACAAGATGTACGCTTTGTGGAAGGTGCGTCGCAGCATGCAGCTTCAATGCGATAAAAGTTGATGTTGAAAAAAGAAGAAAAGTTGTAAGCGTTGGTGATGTGCCGACTCCTCAAGTTACAACAACTACGGTTCCTGTCATCAAACAAATAGCCAGAAATGCATCAAATTGTGTAGGTTGTGGAGTTTGCAGCCGTGTTTGCCCAAACGGTGCAATAAAAGC
>UMLR01046241.1_pt1 | contig 11804 bp, 10 predicted proteins | sample 1966741 | NCBI WGS metagenome assembly UMLR01 (sample SAMEA4836207, study PRJEB28245) | human gut metagenome | biome: gut microbiome; material: fecal sample | place: Denmark | collected 2008 | reverse complement strand
CCTCAGAACGCTTACTTCGAGTGCATTCACGAGATGAAGCTGATCGTTGACCTGATCTACAAGGGCGGCTTCAGCATGATGAGATACTCCATCTCCGATACCGCTGAGTACGGCGACTACGAGATCGGTAAGAGAATCATTACAGAGGACACCAAGAAGGAAATGAAGAAGGTTCTCCACGAGATTCAGGACGGTACCTTCGCTCGCAACTGGATCACCGAGAACAAGATGGGCAGAAGCCACTTCAACGCTTGCCGCCGTATTGAGAGCGAGCACCAGCTTGAGAAGGTTGGCGCTGAGCTCCGTAAGCTCTACAGCTGGACTGACGACATGGACGTAGCTTCCGGCACAGGCGCTGCTAAGAAGGCTCCCGCTGCCAAGAAGGCTCCTGCTGCTAAGAAGCCTGCTCCTAAGGCTGCTGCAAAGAAGACCACCAAGAAGTAATTCTTCCTGCATAAATAATTCAAGGCTGCTTCCGGGCAGCCTTGTTTTTATTGCTCTTTTTCTGAATAAAAAAACCGCTGCGGAAATCCGCAGCGGTTTGATATTTACAGCTTAATCAGCCCTTTGCCATTGCAGCAACTTCGGAAGCAAAATCGTCCTGCTTCTTCTCGATGCCCTCGCCGCGCTCGTAGCGAACAAAAGACTCAACCTTGATGGAAGCGCCGGCAGCCTTAGCCTCGGACTCTACATACTTACCGATGGACATTGTGTCGTCCTTGAAGTACTTCTGATCCAGCAGGCAAACTTCCTCGAAGTACTTTCTGAGACGACCCTCAACGATCTTCTCAAGTACATTCTCGGGCTTGGGCTTAGCGGACTGAGCATTCTCAGTCTTAACCAGACCGAACTGAACTTCCTTCTCGTTAGCCAGTACGTCAGCAGGGATATCAGCCTGAGAAACATACTGAGCGTTCAGAGCGGTGATCTGGAGCGCTACGTTCTTGCCGCAAGCAAGAACAGTCGCATCATCGGGCTTGTCGGTAGCGAGCTTAACCATAGTACCGATTCTGCCGCCATCGTGCATGTAGGGAACCAGAGTACCTGTCATCTTTGTGAAACGACGGATATTCATGTTCTCACCGATAGTAGCGATCTTCTCGGTCATATACTCCGCAACGGTCTGAGAACCGCCAGCGACAGTGCAGTTCTTGAGAGCCTCAACGTCAGCAACATCGTTAGCAAGGATAGTGTCAGTGATCGTCTCAACGAGGTCGAGGAACTTGTCGCTCTTTGCGCAGAAGTCGGTCTCGCAGTTGATCTCAACGAGAACACCGTTAGTGCCGTTTACCTTAGCCTTTACAACGCCCTCAGCAGCGATTCTGCCGGCCTTCTTGGCAGCCTTAGCAAGGCCCTTCTCACGGAGGATCTTTACAGCCTCATCTCTGTTGCCGTCAGCCTCAACGAGAGCTCTCTTGCAGTCCATCATGCCGCAGCCTGTCATTTCACGCAGCTCTGCAACTTCTTTTGCTGTGATATTAGCCATTTTTGTTCTCCTTTATATGATTTCGTATATCGTCCGATGTGGGATTACTCAGCGTCCTCAGCGGGAGCAGCCTGCTCCTCAGCTGCGTCAGCGGTGCCCTGCTTAGCAGAGATGATAGCGTCTGCCATAGCGCCTGCGATCAGCTTTACAGCTCTGATAGCGTCGTCGTTGCCAGGGATCACATAGTCGATCTCATCGGGGTCGCAGTTTGTATCAACGATAGCAACTACCGGGATACCGAGCTTCTTAGCCTCAGCTACTGCGATCTTCTCCTTGCGGGGGTCAACAACGAAGAGAGCGCCGGGGAGCTTCTTCATGTTCTTGATACCGCCGAGGAACTTCTCGAGCTTTTCGATCTCGAGGTTGAGCTTGATAACTTCCTTCTTGGGGAGCAGATCGAATGTGCCGTCTGTCTCCATGGTGTGGAGCTGCTCAAGTCTTGCGATTCTTCTCTGGATGGTCTTGAAGTTGGTCATCATACCACCCAGCCATCTAGCGTTTACATAGTGAGCGCCTGCACGGGTAGCCTCTTCCTTGATGGAATCAGCAGCCTGCTTCTTGGTGCCTACGAAGAGAACTTCGCCGCCGTTAGCAGCTACTTCGTGAATGAAGTTGTAAGCCTCGTCGAGCTTTCTTACGGTTTTCTGCAGGTCAATGATGTAGATGCCGTTTCTCTCAGTGAAGATATAGGGAGCCATCTTAGGGTTCCATCTTCTTGTCTGGTGACCGAAATGTACACCTGCTTCGAGAAGCTGCTTCATAGATACTACTGCCATTTGTTTTTCCTCCTGATTTTGGTTGATAAAAGTGATTTCCTCCACGGCTGAACGCTCCGGACGCGTGAGCGCACCGACGGAACGGCATTACCGTGTGTGTATTTGTGCATATTATTCCGCACACTTACTTGAATATTATATCACATTCAGTTATTTTTTTCAATAAATAATCGACTGTTTATTTTAACAAATTTCCAAATAGCTTTCCCTTTTTTCTTGGCGATATTGACGGTGCATCACAGGAAACCAGTATCGTATCCTCGCCGATGACCTCAATATCGCACCATTTGATACAGATATCCTCTTCCCTGCCGAAAAGCCCGAAGAACTTCGCCCTTCCGAACACCACCAGCCTGCATATCTTCGCCGTGCAGCTGTCGAATTCTATGTCGTCCGGGAATCCTATCCTGCACCCGTTGCGCACGTTGATTATCTCCTTGCAGCGAATGTCGTTGAAGCTGTACACCATACTATCACCCCGTAGCAGTATATGCACGCTCCTGTCAGAAAATGCGGCAAAAAAGTATCCTCCCCCGTTTCCGGAGGAGGAATACTGTCGGTTTAAGATCACATCTCGATCTTGAGACCCTCTGCGCTTCTGATCGTGTAATCCTTTGCGGATCCCTCGGCGGTCACCTTTATAGTATCGCCGGAGCGTACTGCCTTAACAGTCAGGACTACGTTGCTGTCAGCGTCGTAGATCTTGGTTTCAGCGGTCTTGCCGTCCTCAAGCTGGTAGATCACGATATCCGCCTTGTCGCCGTAAGCATAGGTGAATGCGCGCTCGAAGTTACCGTAAGCCACAATGCTGTTCGGCTTAGCCAGGACAGGCATCTCAAAGTAGTTGTTCTTGGTGGAGTACCACTTGCCGCCCTCGTATACCTTACCGCTCTGGATATCAGTCCAGTTGCCAGAAGGTACATAGAAGTCCGCGATGCCCTCTTCATTGAATACCGGGGCAACCAGCAGGTTGTCGCCGAGCATGTACTGGCGGTCGAGGGACAGGGTAGCAGGATCGTCGGAGTATTCCATGACCATTGCTCTCATCATCGGAACGCCGGTAGCATGGGTTTTCTGAGCCTGCGCCCAGAGGTAAGGCATCAGCTTGCCCTTGAGCTTAGTCCAGTGACGGAGTACATCGCAGCTCTCCTCGTCGAAGTTCCACGGAACGCGGTAGGAGCTGTTGCCGTGCAGTCTTGAGTGGGAGGACATAAGTCCGAATGCGCACCATCTCTTATAGAGGTCGGGAGTACCCTGAGCCTCAAAGCCGGAGATGTCGTGGCTGAAGTAGCCGAAGCCGCTCATGCAGAGAGAAAGTCCGCCGCGGAGAGTCTCCCACATGGATTCGTAGTTGGAGAAGCAGTCGCCGCCCCAGTGTACCGGGAACTGCTGACCGCCGACTGTAGCGGAACGCGCGAACAGGCACGCCTTGTCCTTGCCGTAGAATTCCTCAAGCACCTCGAATACGCACTTGTTGTAGAGGTAGGTGTAGTAGTTGTGCATCTTGTAGGGATCGCTGCCATCGTAGTAAACAACGTCCTTGGTCGGGATACGCTCGCCGAAGTCGGTCTTGAACGCATTCACGCCCATCTCGCAGAGTGCACGGAGCTTGCCCTTGTACCACTCGCATGCAGCCGGGTTGGTGAAGTCCACGATAGCCATGCCAGGCTGCCACATATCGCCCTGCCATACGCTGCCGTCCTTTGTCTTGAGGAAGTATCCGCCCTTAACACCCTCGTCGAACATGGAAGAACGCTGTGCGATGTAGGAGTTGATCCATACGCAGATTTCCAGACCCTTTGCCTTCAGTCTGTCCAGCATAGCCTTGGGATCCGGGAACATTCTCTTGTCCCAGGTGAGGTCGCACCAGTTGAATTCCTTCATCCAGAAGCAGTCGAAGTGGAATACCTCCAGTGGGATATCGCGCTCAGCCATGCCGTCAATGAAGCTGGAAACAGTAGCCTCGTCGTAGTTGGTGGTGAAGGAAGTGGTCAGCCACAGACCGAATGTATACGCCGGAGTAAGAGCCGGCTTGCCGGTCAGCGTGGTGTAGGTAGAAACAACGTCAGTCAGCTTCTCGCCGCCGATAACAAAGTACTCCAGGTGCTCGCCCTGAACGGAGAAAGCAACCTTGGAAACTGTTTCGCTTGCAACCTCGAATGTTACCTTCTCGGGGTGGTTTACGAACACGCCGTAGTTTCTGGAGGATACATAGAACGGAATGGACTTGTAGCTCTGCTCGGAGCTTGTGCCGCCGTCGTTGTTCCATACCTCGACGGTCTGACCGTTCTTTACGAAGGTGGAGAACTTCTCGCCGAAGCCGTAAAGATTCTCGCCGACGGAGATATTGAGCATCTCACGCATTACAGCGCCGTCAGCGGTTTCATCGTGGGAGAAGAACGGCTTCATCTGGTCGTTTGCCATGCGCTCGTTGGTTTTCCACTGGTCCTCGGTGATGTAGGAAGTGGTACGCCAGCCTTCCTTGGTGAGGAGCTTGTCGTTGTAGTAGTACTTGATATCCCATGCGCCGCCCTTTGCGACAACAACCTTGGTGCTGCCGGAAATGAGCTCGAATGCGCCCTCAGTTTCCTTGATAACGGGCTTGAAATTCTTGTCCTCGTTGAGCTGGAAATCCGGTGTCTTATGTACTCTGCCCTTGTAGTGGTCGATGGACACCTTTATCGTATTCTCCAGTGTGGAAGTAAATGTGATCTCAAGAACAGGACCGCCCAGGGTCATGCCTCTGTTGCCGATCCACTGATTTGTGGCAAGCACGTTGATGGAGGTCTCATCTGCTGTTACCTCGTACATCTGTGTTGCGTAGTTTACGCCATAACCGGGCTTGTTCAGCCATAATCCGTCTGCATACTTCATTGGTGTTATCCTCCGTAAAAAGATTTCTCCGTAATGGGCGGGTAATCGTTTACACACCCGATGTACTTATTCTATCATACTTATCTGAAAATTTCAAGGGGGTATTTAAAAAAATTTTCAATTTAGCCTTGAAAATTTATCATAAAGGATTTATAATAGTAAACATGGATATAGTTTGGTGTTAGGCAAGACTGATTTGGAGTTGTGAAAATGAACAGAGAAAAAAAGAAATTGGATATTCTTGATCTGAAGATCGACAAGTCGCTGAAATACATGGCGGCAGCGTTTTCCGGTGCGTTCATGCATTTGACGTTCCTGGTGATTTTCCTTGTGATACAGCTGAACACGATGGTAGTGTTCAATGTGTTCAGCGTCACGCTTTACATAATAATGGGCGCCAACTGCAAGAAGGACTCGTTCGAAAAGCACGCCCTTGCGTGGATACGCTCAATGTACTTTGAAATAAGTATTCACGCGTTCCTGTGCACGCTGTTCCTGGGAGCGGACACCTGCTTCTTCCTGTATACAATGATGACTATCCCGGTGGTGCTGTACTATCTGTTCCTTACCTGCAGCAACAAGATTTTCAAGCGCTGGACCATTATATTCACGCTTATGTCCATTGCGCTGCTGTTGGCAGGACTTCTCATCAATTATCTCAGCACCCCGGTCTACTACACCACGCGCCGGGAACTCACCCGCTGCGAGATAGACTTAATGCGCGCCGTCAATGTCGTGTTCAACCTTATCCTGCTGTTCGGATTCTCCTGCCTGTTCATTCTGGAGATTCACTCCCTTATAAAGAAGCTGAACGCAACCAACGACCGTCTGAATTTCACCGCGACCCACGACGCACTCACCGGACTTTATAACCGACACAGCCTCAACACCAAACTGATCGAACTGAAACATTGCAGCGAACCTTTCTGCATTGTAATGGGAGATATTGACGATTTCAAGAAAGTCAACGATACCTACGGTCATGAATGCGGCGATATTGTACTGCGCTCCGTTGCGGAAACGATAATGCGCAATCTGCCGGAATCTGACACGGCATGCCGCTGGGGCGGCGAGGAGATCCTGCTGATAATGCATGGCAGCGCTGATTCCTGCCTGCCGGTGGTAAGCCGTATCCGTTCGGAAGTAAACTCCATGGGGCTTGAATATAACGGCATGGATGTAAGCGTTTCCATGACTTTCGGATTTGCCGCAAGCCGTAACAGCAACACAGACATAGACGCACTGCTGAACACCGTGGACAAGCGCCTGTACCGCGGCAAGACCAGCGGAAAGAATGTAATTATAGTTGAATGACAATAAACGCCGGCTCTTTATGGAACCGGCGTAATTTCCGGGGAATGTAAACATATGAATGCAATAGTTAAATTCATCAAGAAGGAAGCCGTGCTGTGCATAGCCTTCGCAGCGGCGCTCATTTCAATGATATTCGTGCCGCCGAACGCGGATTACCTCGGATATGTGGACTGGTCCACGCTCGGACTGCTGTTCTGCCTTATGGCGGCGGTGCAGGGCTTCGGAAGCATAGGCGCATTCCGGAAGCTGTCCGGAGTGCTCACGCGGCGATTCCGAAATACCCGGACGCTCGGAGCGGCTCTGTCGCTGATGTGTTTTTTCCTCGCCATGCTGGTGACCAACGACGTTTCGCTGATAACACTTGTTCCGCTGACGATAACACTGTTCCGATGCCGCCCGGAGGTTACGATCCGCACGGTGGTCCTGGAAACCGCCGCTGCCAACCCCGGCTCCATGACCACGCCGATGGGAAATCCGCAGAATCTGTACATCTATTCCCACTACCAGATGCCTCTCGGGGAATTCTTCCGCACCATGCTACCCCCGACAGTGATAAGCCTTGTGATCATCGCGCTGTCGGCGCTGCTTATCCCATCTCAAGAGCTGGACCCTGCTGTCCGGGAATCCGCTTCCGAATCCAGACCCGGGAAGCTACGGGTGGCACTATACAGCGTTGCTGCGGCGGCAAGTCTGTGCACGGTGGTACGCCTGCTTGACTGGCGCATTTCCCTTGTGATCACGCTGGCGTGCGTGCTCATCGCGGACCACCGGGTGCTTGCCCGGGTGGATTACGCGCTGCTGGGCACATTCGTGTGCTTCTTTGTGTTCGTGGGGAATATCTCGGCGATACCTGCGGTGAAGGAATTCATCAGCGGAATCGTGACCGGGCGCGAGCTACTGGTAGGCGCCGCTCTGTCCCAGGTGATAAGCAACGTCCCCTGCGCGGTCATGCTGTCCGGATTCACGGAGAACGCCGGTCAGCTTATGCTGGGCGTGGATATAGGCGGTCTGGGCACGCTCATCGCCTCCCTTGCAAGCCTCATCTCATTCAAGCTGTACTGCGCCTCCGGAGAAGCGCGGAAAGGGCGCTATTTTCTGGAGTTCACGATATACAACTTCGCCGTGCTGGCGATACTGATGGCGGCGCAGTGGGGGATAAATGAGATAATTCAAAATGCGTAATTTCTGTGTCGGCTACGCCGACGATAATAAAACAAATGGGCTGCGTAGTTCAACGCAGCCCATTATTTCCCGGACAATCAGAATCCGTCCCACGGAGTGGGACACAATAATTCCGAATTACGCATTCCGAATTCAGAACTTCCATCTCCCATGCCTATTTCTTCTTCATATAAAGAAACAGCGCCCACTGCCCTGCCGAAATAAGCGCAAGCAGTACTATTATGATGATCTGCGCGGCGCCCCACTCGTTCATCAGCAACGCCACCAGGACGGTGGCAGCCGTGAGTATCAGCGCGTTGCGCAGGAAAGGCTTAGCGTCCTTTCTCATCTGGACTGAATGCGCTTAGCCATAACGGTGTTCTTCATCAGCATTGCGATGGTCATGGGACCTACACCGCCGGGTACAGGGGTAATGTAGGAAGCCTTCTCGGCGCACTCGTCGAATACGCAGTCGCCGCACAGCTTGCCCTCGGAATTACGGTTGATCCCGACGTCGATTACTACTGCGCCGGGCTTCACCATGTCGCCGGTAACGAAACCGGGTCTGCCGACAGCGGCAACCAGGATATCCGCACGCTGGCAGACTTCCTTGAGATTCTTTGTACGGGAGTGGCAGATGGTCACGGTGCCGTTCTCATGCAGGAGCAGCATTGCCATGGGCTTGCCCACGATGTTGGAGCGGCCGATGACCACGCACTCCTTGCCGGATACGTCAATGCCGGTGCTGTGGATAAGCTCCATGCAGCCAGCCGGAGTGCAGGGCAGGAACGCGTAATTGCCTATCATGATCTTTCCCACGTTGGAAGCGGAGAATGCGTCCACGTCCTTGAGGGGGGATATCCTTGCAATGACAGCCTCCTCGTTAAGGTGCTTCGGCAGAGGAAGCTGCACCAGGATACCGTTCACCTTTGCGTCCGCGTTAAGGGTGTCGATAAGCTCCAGCAGCTGTTCCTCGGAGGTTTCCGCCGGGAGCGCATACTCATAGCTCTTGATTCCGCAGACTTCGCATGCCTTCTTCTTGTTGTTGACGTATACGCGGCTCGCAGGGTCGTCGCCGACGATGACTACCGCCAGTCCTACGTCAAGCCCCTCGCGCTCTATCTCCGCGCGGACGTCTTCCTTTACCTTCGCGGAAACTGCCTTTCCGTCAATTATCTGTGCTGCCATTTACTGTTCCTCACTTTCGTCTGTCGTTTCTGTATTCTCATCAGCTTCACCGGCTGTGTCATCGGAATCCTCCGCTGTTTCCTCAGCAGATTCGCCGCTCTCTTCTCCGGTGGGATCCTCCTCCGGGTCCGCGGAGGACTCCGCGCTGCTGCCGTCGTTCAGCGTAACGTCAGCGGAATCCGCCGACAGGATAGAGGGCGCCAGCTTCTCTTCCTTCTTCTTTTTCTTGGGATTCTTAGCCGCTTCGAGGTCGGCAGCCTGCTGATTCTTCCAGGCGTCAGTGGTAACGTACAGCGGAATATTCTTCTTTTCGGTGAGTATCTTGAACACAATAACCAGCACCGTGCATACCACGAAGCAAATCGCGGCAACCACCTGGGATATCTTGAACTGACCTGCCATAAGGCTGTCGGTGCGCAGCCCCTCGATCCACGCTCTGCCAAGACCGTACCACGCGAGGTACATCAGCATGATCTCGCCATCAAATGTACGCAGCTTCTTGGAATAGAAATGAAGCCCAATGAATCCGATCAGGCACCACACGCTCTCATACAGGAAGCAGGGGTGAACAAGCGTGCCTGCCGCCAGGTGATCCCTTGCAACGATGTCAACGCTGGTCATGCCGAATATCCAGTCCGGCTCGCAGGTGGCGCCGAATGCTTCCTGGTTGATGAAGTTGCCCCATCTGCCTATAGTCTGTCCGATGAGGAATCCCAGGGAAGCCAGGTCAGCCATCGCCCGGAAATTCACCTTGCGCACCCTGCACGCGATGAATCCGCCGAGGAATCCGCCGATGACGCCGCCGTAGATCGCAAGTCCGCCGTCGCGTATCGTCGTGAAAGTCGTCACGAAGTCGTAGTCAATGCCGCTGTTCGGGTCAAGGGTCTGGAATACGCAGTAGTATATTCTCGCCCCTAGGAATCCGCATATCAGCGCCACGAACACGACATCGAACATTCTCTCCCTGCCAATGCCGAAGCTCTCAGCCCGGCGGCTGGCATATAGATACGCCAGGATAACGCCGATGGTGATCAGAACACCGTACCAGTAGATTTTGATACCGAATAGCTCGAACCCCTGGAAGTAGCTTATCGTAAAGCCGCCGAACAGGTTCGGGAACGTCAGCTCCACTTCCTTGAATGCGGAAGCCGCCGAAATAAGTGTATTTATCATGTTCAATCCTCCGAAGGTGTGATGACGGAAAGGCAGCAGTTGCCCTCGTCGAAATTCTCAATACGCTGGAGCATTCCCTCGTAATCCGCTGCCGCAGCAAGCTCGGCGTAGTCAAACGCGGAAGTCCCGGTGAGCGCCGCGTCGGAAAGATTCTGCGCCACGGTCTCAACGTTGTTGAAGGTGCGCACGTTGTCGCCGTAGAGGTACTTCTTCGCGCGCAGGAAAGCTTCCTTTGTGGGCGGATCGGACTTCCTGCGGCGGTATTCCTCGCAGATCATCTGCGCCGCCCTGTCCGGGTCGTCGGATTCGCCGAAGATTGCCGGCACGAAGAATCCCCTGCCCATCATAATGCTGCTCTCGAAAGTTTCGTTGATAAGTCCGCTGTCGCGCATGCTGCGGTAGAAATCCGTAGCCGCGCCGACCGTGGCGTCGTTCATCAGCGTCTGATAGATGTATTCCTCCGTCATCTGCCTGCCGGAATACGCCGGGGACTTGAATCCCAGGGCGAAGTTGGTCTTTCCGAGGGGCATGGACATCTGCACCCGGGGCATGATAACACGCTCCGGCTCCTCCGGGAGAATTGACGCAGTGTTCATCGTCTTTCCGGGAAGCAGGCAGCGCTCGCATACCTCGATGGCGCTTTCCATGTCGAAGCCTCCGGCAATACAGAGATACATGTTGGAAGGCTCGTAGAATGCGTCGTACACGTCATAGAGCAGCTTGTCCGTTATCAGCGCGATACTTTCAGCGCTGCCGGCGATGTCGTTGCGCACGGGATTGTTCGCGAACATTCCGCGGTAAAGCTCCATGCACACGCGCCACGCCGGGCTGTCGAGATACATCGTGATCTCCTGGGTGATTATGCCGCGCTCCTTTTCAACGTTCTCGGGGGTGAAATACGGGTGCTGCACGAAATCCAGAAGTATTTCAAGGTTCTTCTCGAAATTCGCCGAGCAGCTGAAGTAATACCGCGTGCTGTCATAGGAGGTCCCTGCATTGCAGGAGGCGCCGGTTTCCGCGAACCGCGCGAACGCTTCCTTCTCCGGGGATTCGAACAGCTTGTGCTCCAGGTAGTGCGCCGTTCCGTCCGGAATGTGCCAGGGTGCGCCGCCGTTTATGCTGGCGCAGTTATCCACCGAGCCGAACTTCACCGAGAACTGCGCCGTCACGGTGGAATACCCCTTCATCGGATACAGCAGGACGGTCACGCCGCTGCTGTGGGTGTATTTGTAATAGCGCTCGCCAAGGCGCTCGCTGATTATTTCCTCCAGCATTATTCCACCTCCTCGGGCGACAGGATGAATACCGTGTCGAGTGCGTAAATACGGGCGGCTTCCATTACCTGCCGCGCCGTCACCTTCCGTGCGCCCTCCGCGAACTGCTCCGGGGTGAGTATCTCAGGGTCGGTCACCTGGGAAGAATACCACGAGGACAGCGCAGATGGCGAATCGTACACCGCCCGGGCGCTCTCGGCAAGCTCCAGCTTGGCATGCTCAAGCTCCTCCTCGGTGATACCGCGCATGCACACGTTCATGAATTCGCTCATCACTGCGTGCTCCGTCTTGGCGACATTCGCCGGGTCAACGCCGGAATACACCGTGACGGTCTTTTTGAAGCGGTTGGAAAAGCAACTGCAATAGTAGCACAGCGACTGCTTCTCCCGGATATTCGTGAAGAACCGGGAAGTGGTCATTCCACCCAGGATCATTGAAAGTATTGCCCCGGCATAGCGGTCGGTCAGCTGCGGAGCTTTGAAGTACATACGCAGAATCGCCTGCTGCGTGCCGAACTTCTCGGATTTGCGGCAGATGACATCCTTGAGGGGGCTAGGC
>UMLR01049049.1_pt1 | contig 11819 bp, 15 predicted proteins | sample 1966741 | NCBI WGS metagenome assembly UMLR01 (sample SAMEA4836207, study PRJEB28245) | human gut metagenome | biome: gut microbiome; material: fecal sample | place: Denmark | collected 2008 | reverse complement strand
ATTTGTTTTAATAAGAATCCAGTCATCAAAATAATCAAATATTTTCCGATACTTGTGATAGAATTCCATAACCGATAACAAGCCATTTTCGCTTATATTTTCAAGGATATCCGCTACGCAATATCCTTCTTTATCCAAAAACTCAGCAAACTCCGAATTTTTTCTCTATAATCCCCCAGAATATAACGAAGTATTTTATCTTGAACTTTTATACAAAAATCAAATTCAAAGTTTCGTTCATCTACATTCTGATCGATCAACTCTAAAGGCATCTTAATCCTAAACGGTCCCAGAATGATATAGTACCATTTGTGATCCAGATCATAAAAATATCCATAATCAATAAATACAATTCTACTGAAAATACTTCGTTCCGAATAGTCTAACCAAAATGGTTCACCCGTACCGTATCATCATCCGCCTTATATTTTCTGATATCTTTATCTATAGATTGAATAATTCTACTGATTTCACTTTCGAAATCAATCCAATTCTTTTTTCATACATTGGATGATTCAAAAAATATTCAATCCATACATTCTTATTTATCATAAGATTTAATTCATCAAAAGGAGGAACTATATTAATCGAACACCCATTATCATCAACTCTTCTGGCAGAATACAATTCATCAAACTTTTGTCTCAATCTCGAAGCATTAATATCTTTTCTCAATTTTATTTTCAAACTATCCCAAATTACGTTTACGTTATCATTTCTCTTTACGTTATACACTTCTTTTAGCATCTTGCAAAATGCCAAAAAATCTGCATATTCCGTCGGTAATTCGTGTGCCAAATCAAATCCATTTCCAATTATAATTATATTCATTACAAGCTTTCCCTTTTACTATTCCGTTAAAACTGCATCATCTTAGACTATCTTGGCCTAATCCAATCATAATTCAATCACAATCCGCTTTAAGAGTAAATTATTTGCATCTTTGAGCATTTGTAAATTGCTAACAACATAGTCTACGCCTTTGTGCTTTGATCATCAACCTTATTATATTTAATGTACCCTGTAGTTCTCAATTCCCTTGCATGAGCTTTTTTTATATCTGTATACACTTTGCAATATCTAATAAATTTAGGACGTGCTACTTTTTCTATGTATTCTTTTTCTTTTTGTATAGTCGCAACAAATCGGTTCATTTCATCCAATTCTAGCTTAGATTTCTCAAGATTACTTATTTTTTCTTTGATTTGTTCTAATTCTGTTTGCGCAGCAATAACTTCCTCTCTCGAACCATGACGCTTATAAAAATCAACAAGTTGTTCTGTGTTGAATTTTAACTCATAATCTAAATTTAAAGAATTTAAAATTTGTTGTTCCTGATTTAAGCGTTCAAGAAAGTTATCGCAAGCATCCAACATATCGAAATAATGTTTTTCCATATCATAAAATAAATCTCTTAATTCAAGCATTATAGTTTTATCAACGCAAGGCGAATAAGAACACTTTTCACATTTCTTAAAATCATCACACAAGTCTGTTAATAGCTCAAATTTTATGTGTACAAGATCCATATTTACCCTTGAATCAGCAAGAACCTTTCTTCCCTCATAGATATTAGACCTTGCCTGCTGTAATAAAGCATCATAAACCACTCCAATATTAAAACTCTGTACTACGTCAACCAAAACCTCTTCTTCGCGTCGTACTTTCTCCAAATAATGTTGAGCATCCTTTTCTCGCAATTGCATTTCTCTATCCTTACTCGAAGATATATATACTAAATATACCCCCAAAAAAGAAATCGAAATAGCTAAATACTGTTTCCAAAAATCCAACCATTCCACATTGTTTAATCCATATGCTGTTAAAGTAGCCCCCGTCTTATCATCGATAAAATCTGTAATTACCAATCCAACATTAATCAATAACGGTGCAACAGCAAATGCAATTACAACCAATGCTAAAATCTTTCTTTTAGAAGCTGTTTTTTCTTTCTTTGGCTTACTCATATATCCATCACCACTATCCCCTCACATCACATTACTTTAACCCGATAAATACTATTATTAGTGTTACCCTCCGCTACTACGATTCCTGTAGCGGTGAGTATTCCCAAATAGCGTCTTACTGTTGCTGCTGATTTATCACATACATTCTCTGCTTCTTTAGGCGTAATATAACCCTTTTCCTCCAAATATTTTATTATAGGAATTACTTTATCAAAGTCTTTTTTTATTAAAACTTCGCTCAAAACTTCGCTCAAACTTCGCTCATTTTTTTCACTAACTACGTTCAAATTTTGTTCATTTCCATCCTTAGCAAAGGCTTCGTGTATAAACAACCTCGTTATAAAATAACTTCTATCTTCATCCGTCTCAAATTCCGGCTTTGGAGAGCCGTTTGCTTCTAAAGCATCCAAAATCTTCTTGAATCCGGTGTTTCTTCCTTCTGTTAAATGCAATTCTTTTAAGAAATCGCCAATCCGGCGATTTCTATAACGGCGGTTTGATACACGGTAGCTTTTTAGCCCTTCAATCGTTACAGAGCGATCAGGTCCCGGAAAGCTAACGATTTCGATTCTGTCATTTTCAACACGTACCTCGATTGGCTCGCGCTCATCATAGGCACGGTGGTATACAGCGTTCGATAATGCTTCCTCCACCGCTGCATACGGAAAATTAAAGAAACGATCTGCTTCCGCTCTATCAGGATGTTTTACAACTTTTTCTGTAATAATCACATTTTTGATATACTGCAATGCATCCCGAAGTTGTTGATGAATTGGACCTTTAAAAGTTTTCTCAATAATATCATCACCACCAAGTCCACTCGGAAACTGAACTACATCAATCTGGGTATACGGAAAGAACTTGTCCGGATCCATGCTAAAAAACATCAACCCCACATTCTTAGGCTTAATGTATTCTGGCAGGGTACTAACAATATTCATATCCTGGCACACTTCAACAAAATCCCCTGTTTTTGATTTCTCATACAAGGAACTTTTTACCTCTTTCAGGTAATTCTGAATAAGCGTAATATTCAAATCGGACATCTCCGCCTTATGATTTACTCGATCATCAAACGGAACCCTATTTGCAAGGTTAAACAAATCCTTTTCCTCATCATCAGTTGGTTCCACAGAATTAGAAGACTTACGAATATAGTGAATACGCTCCTTATTATTCTTTTCCATTGTTTTTGGAGATGAATATGGGCGTGTTTCACCACCAGGACACCAAATCACTATAAAATTCTTATTCTGGTAAGTTTCTACGCCAATAATCGGCATATATGCAGGTCTGATAAGCTTACATTTTGCAAATATTTCCTTCTGATATTTATCAAGCTTTTCTGCCGGCACACCCTTTAGCGGATACACTGGGCGACCATTCTCTTCCTCCACGCCTATGACAATATAGCCACCGCCCCAGTTATCGAGGTCATTGGCAAACGCACACACAGTTTTCAAGGAGGCTGCCGGATCCCATGTTTCTTTAAATTCAATTCTTGCCCATTCGACAACTTCGCCGGATAGTAAAGTTTTTATATTTGTTGGTATCGCCATAATTGAACCTTCCTCTCAGTTAACAATCTATTTATTCTGGTATAAATCCCTTTCTATCAACATTATCATTACCCGAAAAATGAATATAATTAATATTACTCTTTAAATCTTTAGTCGGTTCTTCATTTTCAAAGATAATTATCTGATAATCTTTACATGCCGTTGCTAACTTCTCATATACCGCCATCTTTATGTCTTTTCCAACACTTTCATCCTTTTCATTTTTAGCCGCGTCCTTTTCTCTAAATGTGGTAAGCGGAGTATCTAAAATTACAACGCCCGGATGACAAAGCCTGTTATCATAACAATATTGCATCAATCCAATCAAGAAAGCAGAATTAATAATTGCCCTTGCACCTTTCCCAAACAGTTCTTTACGCTTTCCATCTACACATAAATCTTTATTCTGTTTGTCAAACACAACATTTGATTTTTCCTCTATAAAATTCCATGAAACTAACATTTTCTTAACTATTTCAGAAAATTGTGCCAGTTTTTCTTCAGAGATATCTTTAACATCACCCTTGGACTTATTTGTCACTTTTTCCTTACTACTTTCCAATTCCGAAATTCTATCTTCATACTTTTTTATTTTAGAATCGTTTGCATGCATTACATTCCACAATTCTCTTTTTTCTAACAAACCACTGATTTCTTCTAACTTTGAATCTATAACCGGTCTTAAGCTTTCATTCATATCATTAACAAGTCTATTAATATCCGCTAACAATTTATCATTTTCTGTTTCTATATTTATCTTGTTATTTTCAGCATTTTCTAATGTTGCTCTCAAATCTGCCATGAGAACCTGTATTTTTCTCTTTTCTGCAAGAAATGCTTTATGGCACAACTCCTTTTGCTTAACATCAATTACACTTTTACTAATAGTATGACATACCGGACACTCTACATCCAACAACTGTTCTGTAACATTGTGCGCTTCTTCTATAAATTCCAGTCTTTCAATATCTGATTTATAATTCTCCATAAGCAAATGAAATTTACACACGTTATCTGATATCCTTTGTTTTTCATAATCAGCTTCTTTTAAGCGCTTTATGAGCAGACAATATTCTTCCTCTTTACTTAATAAATACTCTTTTTTCTCATCTATCACTGTTTGCAATTCTTCAATTCGTTTATCTAACTCATCAGTAGAAGTGCCTTCTACTGCTTCCTTTAGCTCTTCAATTTCTGTTTTTAACTCTGCACACAATAGTTCTAATTCCTGAATCTGTCCCTTAATACGTGATTTAATAACATCTGCAGATTCAGCTTTTGATATTTTTATATAGTCTTCTCCCGTAATAATTGTTTGGAATGCCGTCCACTCACTTACAGCTAGCGTATTACCTCTTGGACTTGTTCTATGCACCGGCGAATACTTTTGAGTGATTCTTCCTTCGTTTACCATAATAAGTGGAACAAAATCTCTAAAAGTAAACTTTTTTGTTTCACCTGTGGAAGTTTTTTTCAACAAATTCCTATAATTGCATGCACAGATACTCAAAATCTTTTCAGAAATGTTCTTATCAGTTTTACTTTCAGCCTTTATCTTTTCGAAAGATGTATCATCATTTATATCCTCAAATTTCGAATATATCCAGTATGCATTATTTTTGTCATTAAAATCTCTTCTAATTGTAAATACGTCATTATTCAAAGTCTCTATTTCAAGATACACACTATTGTACCCTTTTGCTTCTGGTGGTAATGCAGGTACATTACTTGATCCAAATCCATAGTTAATACAATCAAACGCAAAAGATTTACCTGTATCAGATGCCCCCGCAATTACATTTAGCCCTTCTTCAAAATTAAGAATAGCATTTTTCTTATTATTCCCACCCAGCACCAATCTCTTTAAAAAGAATTTAGACTTCATCATTTTTCACCCTTTTCTAAACTACTTTTCCAATTTCCTATATTATTCCCAGCATATTTATTAATCTCACACTCTGTTTTCTGTCCAAAAAATCCGTCCACACGTCTTACATATTCGGCGTATTTCCTCGAATAATTACAATCCAACAATTTGCTTATATCCTCGGAGAATTTATCAGCATAATAACATATCCCAACTTCCGACAACTCTATCTGCACAAGACCTTTCGATACCAAAAATGACAGTGCTTCACGAATCATCAACTTCCTTACAACAAGCTCAGACGAATGATTCGGATTACTCGGATGCAAACACGGCAATTCACTAAATATATCATCGATATGAACAGAAAAATAATCATATACCGAAATTGTTTCTGCTTGCATCTTTTTTTTTCGTACAAACTAATATCAATAAAATTCGACAGCCTATTTCTTGTTTTGAATTATAGATTTCCATTTCCATCACTCCACATAAGCTTACCATCATTAACTAATTCGTGACACATTCCATTTTTATCCTGTACCTTAATGTCATGTATTTCTGCACTAGACAAATTTAGTTCTGCTGCTTTTCCTGTAGTACCCTTTACTCTTTCCAATTTCGATTCATAGTGCTTTTCATATGTATCTGCTATACCAAAATTCACTTGCTCCTTTAACGTCTCGTATTCACTTTCATCCACTAGCTCATCCCTTACAAAACGTTTTAACGACTGAGCAGAAAAAAAGCCCTCTCTCTGTCTTGTAAAGTGATTAAATAAACTAGGATTGCGTTTTAGTTCATTATCATCTTCATATAAACAATTATCCTCTTCCGAATACACTTCTAGCAATTGTTTTACATATGGTAATTTCTTTTCCTCACTCGACAGTGTTTCTTTAGGTTTTTCTGACACAGGACGTTTCTTTATTCCCCCGCCAAAATGGTATTTATACCAATTGGTCTGACTAAACTGTTCCAAAAACTTTATTGGAGATATGTCTTTAATAATACTGAAATCAAACTGTTCTATATATGTCTTCAATTCATTTGTTAATGTGATTCCTTCTGCTAAAATTTGCTTTTCCCCGCCGCAATAAGTATCCCACTGCTTAATTAATTCTGCTCCTATAATAGTAGGATTCTCAATATATTTTCTTAACTTCGCACCTATACCTTTGCTAGCTACAATATAATATTTTTCTGGAATTCTATATTCTTTCACATATGTGTAATAACACAATTTTCCCAATTCTATCCAATATTCTGATGGCTTAAGCGGAGTATCATAATGTTTGCATTGATAAATATCATATCTGTTATATGTATCATCCAGATACGCTACTAAATCTCTTCCTGAATCGGATGAACCACCCATTAAAACAACATCATAATAATCTTTACTTCCTTTTAGATATGAATATGCCCATTCTCCTACAACACGCTCATATTCTGCTGCATCCATTTGTTCAAGTCTGATAATAGGTTCCGTCATATCAAAAATTCTTCCTCTATCAGTTGGCACTTTAGGAATTTCTAACTCTGTTATTTTCATACGTAATTCACCACCTTCTCCTACAAATACACTTCTCGTATCAATTCCATTACCTTCTCTACAAGTTTATCTAAGCTATGTCCTTTTACCATTGCCGATATATTTTCCTTATCATCAAAGCAATGCTGCAAAATAACTTTCACTATTGTTTCATCCCTCAGCTCTTGCTCTGACAGTTCTTTTATATGTTTTTCGTTTTCTATGGCAGCCAATGCAATCTGTTCGCATTTATCATATGAATTACCCATATCTTCAGCAATCATGTTTCCAAACTCTTTTTCATATGGATTAAAACCATAAAACGTTCCCGTAGCAATAGGGCATATGGCGTCATATATCAATTTAGCTCCAATTTCTCTCTTTATCTGTTTCGGATATATAAGCCTTCCTTTATCCGATTTCATCTCCATTTTAATTTCTGCTGCTTCTATATGCTGCTTGATTTTCATCATATATCAGCTGAAGTGCCCTAGCTCCGCAGCAAGTTCATCATAATTATTTCTTACTTCAGAATAAAAATTCATGAGTTTTGCATTAATGTCATTTACAATTGCATGTTCTGGCTCTAAGTCAAAAAACACTGCACCGCCGCCCAAAAATGGTTCAATATATCTTTCATATTCATTAGGAATATACTGCCTGAACTCCGGAAGTTCTCGACTTTTTCCGCCTCGATATTTAACTAACGATCTCATATTTTATCTACCTTTCACTCTACAGCGCACTCTTTCCGCTCTTAACCCATTCATCAACTTCAGAAAATTTAAATTTCCAAAGTCTACCTACTTTATGAGCTGGAATATCTGTCTTCTTTATCCAACTTCTTATCGTATCTTTAGTTACGCCTAAGTATTCTGCTGTCTCTTCTAAGCTCGACCATTTTTCATTAGTCCCAGACATATTCTTCCTCCGACTCTAAAATGTATAAAATATCTATTTAATTATATCACGAACTGTTATTTACCTCAACTGATGTTTCGATGTTTAAATATGATTAATTCGTATTTAATATATCTTTAATATTAGTTATTCATCTATTCTTTATTGATATAGGGGCAGAGGGATCACCTCCCTCTGCCCCTATTCCACATCTTATCTTCCACCTTTTCCTTACCTGCATCCCTCGCAACGCTCTCATCATAAATCCTCTGAAACTCCTCATAAAGCTCATCACCATCCAGCTTTATCCCCAGCTTTCTAATAACATCCGAAAACAATCTTATACTTCCACTTACATCCGCAATATCAAATCCAAATATATCCGTCTTAACAGCAACCTCAATATTTTCATATATCCCACACGCAGATAACCTATCAGCAATCCGATGCGCCTTATCCGACACACCTTGAATAACAGCCATCTCATCCTCTATAGTTTTTCTCTCACCTACCTAAATCTGTTCCGAATCACCAGTATCCATTTCACGAGATTCCACAACATATAAGTCTGCCTGTTCTTTTTCGATATCAATATATTGGTCTGCAACAGAGACATCTTCCTTCCGACATATTTTCGTATCAACATCATCAAGATCAGTAGCTCCCTTTTTTTCAACCTCAGCCGCATCCTCTTACTGCTCCATCCCCGGTATCTCAATCTCCCTGTCTGCAGCAATCTCCTCATCCTCAGATACCGCATAATAAGCCGTATACAAATCTTCTTTCACAATGCCATCAGCAAGCTGTATCTGTCTCTTAGCATTTCTCTTCTCCTGCTTAAGCTCATCCAGTTCTTCCTGCACTTCCACATGCCACATCTGATATTCCCGGTATTGTGCTTCTGTTTTAATGCTACGTTTCCGGCTAGAGTTTTCTCTATATATCTCCTTCTGCCTGTCCTCAATCTGCTGCATCTTTTCTTCCTGCTCACTTCTAAAATTCACCAGTCCACAACATCTTTAATGTCATTGTTCACAAGCAACAGATATTCGTCCTGCAACTGCTGAAACCTCTTCAAATCCTCTACATACTTTGCTCCACCAACTACGAAACGCTTCTGTTCTACAATCCTTAATCTGTATAACTTTGCATAAAACTTTTTCTGGAATGGTGACAGCTTCGCCCTGTGCAATCCCCTGATATCCGACGAATAAAAGTAAGGCTTTGCCATCCAAGGCATATCCACATGGTGTCGTAACATATCTTCTGAAACCATCTCGTCCATCTTTGCAAGCTTATGATAATACCGAAATTCCGGTGCCTGTCGCATTAACTTTTGAATATGGATTGGTAAATGATTTCCTTTCGGAATGGTGTGAAATGAAAACAAAATTAAATAATGGAGAGATTTCTCCTAATGAATATTTTGAGCGGAAAATAACATGGCCTCAGGCGTAAATGAAACTATTCCTGCACAGCTCACTTTAGTACCATTTTAGTACCACAAGATAAAAACAAGCTCGCAAACGCCCATTTTACTAGGCTTTGCGAGCTTTTGAAAATTATTCAAACTCTTGGGCGGAAAGATTTATCTGGCTGTTTCTTGGTACACATTTGTATGTTTTATTCTTCATATTCATCATATTTTGCATTTTTATGTACCTCGTTCAAAATTTTTAGAGCCAAAATGGAGCCATAAATGAACAATTCAATTAATGTAATCATACTATTTTACTCGAATTAATTATTATCATTTCTGCTATCACTCTTACTAAAGGTATTTCCTTTTGAAGTTCCTTTTCATCTTTATATGGTTTATACCTTTCTCGATTTTTACCACTTTTGCTATGAATTAATGAATTTCTGGTATAATAAATTCTTCTTGCAATCTGGTTATATACCCCCTCTGAATCATTCCATGGGATTGTTGGTGCCTTACAAAATGCAACCTTGTTACTTTGATAAAACATTATTGAATCCTGATCTATAGAATTCAATTTATTCTTTAACTGTTCTATATCCACATATTCTTTTAGCACGTATTTTAAAGACTCTAGCTCATCTCCTTGTCCAGATTCATCATTCATATGCATTCTATTTTTTACAAATGTTGCTATTTCATATACCTTCTCTTCGTCCTTATATGAAAAGTCGGGATGCGTAATTTTGTTTATTAAATCAGCTACTATTTTTCTCTTATATACCTCATCATAAAAATATTCCATAATATGGTAGAATGAAATATATTTAATATATGGATCTGCAGATGAAAAAGCCAGTCTATAATAATCAACAACATCCGAAATATATTCTCTTCGAGGAATTGTCTCTATAGTGTTTGGAACACTATCTGCCATTCTCCTGCCCATCTCTAATGTTGGAAGTATATCTTCTATGTCAGCATATTCACCTACAACTTGTTCTGTTTTATATATAAACTCAAACACATATGCTTCTTTTCTTTTTCTATTTTTTTCAAGACTGCTGTAGTTTGGAGTGATAATTTTTATCGAAAATTCTCTCATATTTCGGATTAAAATATCTTTCCAATCTAATTCCTTTTCATCATTCTCATTATCAATTTGATAAGGATATCCACGTCTAAACTTAGTAGGCAAAATAACTCTTCTTTTATTTTGCTGTTTACTTTTTTCAATTAACGTAATGAGAAGAAAAACACAATATTCAACTGAACATAATCCTATCTGATATTCAATATTATTTTCTTTATCCAATGAAACCTGCGGAAATTCCATCGTATGAATTATTGGTCTATCTATTTCCACAGCAACCTCATATTTATGCTCGACTAATAACTCCAATCCATGTATTTGTGCAGAATTAACCTTTTCGAAAATCTCTTTTAGCTCATCATTCTTCAATATAAATTCTGTCTTTGGCTCGGAATAGTGTAATCCTCTTATTGTTAATACCAAATCACTGTCATCTATTTCATCTTGCCTATTTCCAAATACCCTGCATATTAAATCTTTCAACTCATAATATGTAACCATTACGCTATCCTCCAGTATTTCATCAATAAATATATTCCTCTTATGACAATTGCATCTTGCAATACCAGCCTTGATTCAAAATCCAAACTTTTCATATTATTGTATCATAAAACAAATCATCCGACCATTACCCTTATCTTTATTACTGTACAATTTTATCTAATAGTTCAATTTATCTTTATTCAACTCTCATACCGAAAGAACTCCCTAGCCATCATTTCCGCCGTAGCCCGGTTATACCCCTTCTTCAGATACCCCTGCACAATCGTCCCAAACATTCCCTTAACCATATCGTCCTCAATATCACAATATGCCTGCATCTCCGCAGACAAAGCCATTGCCACATACTCTATTGGCTTGTTATCCAACAACTTATGTAACTTCGCCAGTGACTGCTCTGTTGTCCTCAGAGCAGCCTCCACTTCTTCACACCTTATCCGCAGCATATTTCCATCTGTAAACCACACCTCAACATAGCCGTTATCCATGTTATAAGCACATTCTACGATATTATCCATTCGATTATCTTTCATATCATCAATCCATCCTTCCCATTATCTTGTTCCATAAGACCTGTCATACTGCCTTATCTGCTGTTCTGTACGCTCCTGTTCCTTTACCTTACGAATAATCGTATCAATCTGCTCTGTACCAGCATATCTCTTCACACAATCCAAATCATCAGCCTTTTCCTGCAACATTTCTGTCTTATCGCTCATATCCTTAATCTTACCTTTGTAAAACTCCACATCCTCTGACAATCTCTTCTTTTCTTTTCGCAATTGCAGGACTTCCTCTTTCAGCCTTACACACTGGATTGTCAAATTCTTTATCAACGACTTCAGCTTATTCACAAATGGCATAACCACCTTATCCCGAAATGACTTAGCACTTGCAAATGCTCCCGGTTCCGGCAGCTGCCATTCCGGTGCTTCATCATACTTCCTTACATCACGCTGCAATAATTGCTCCGACTGT
>UMLR01036691.1_pt1 | contig 11820 bp, 15 predicted proteins | sample 1966741 | NCBI WGS metagenome assembly UMLR01 (sample SAMEA4836207, study PRJEB28245) | human gut metagenome | biome: gut microbiome; material: fecal sample | place: Denmark | collected 2008 | reverse complement strand
TATAAATCAGTTTTATAAAGTTATAAAAATGAATTGACGAAATCGGGAAAATACTGTATAATAATAGATAAGAAAAGCACGATAAATACAGGACTTTTCAAAGGTTTATCAGTCAGAAAGGAGTAACCACCATGAGATTATTTTTTGAAAATCTTGAAGCGTTGAAAAAGTATATGGCCAATGAGATTGAAACCTATGTAAAAGCATGGAAATCCGATTTCTACAAATATGATGTAAAGGAAATCGGGAAGATTAATGACACGACCGCCAAAAGCGGCAAGGAATCCATTTTCTTCTGGGTAGTTCGAGAGAATGGCACATTTCTTCAGAGTGTAGTTTCTAAAAGCACTGAAGAAGTCAGATACAAAAGAGCAATAATTCATCAGTTTCCCACGGCCCGATTCTATATCATTCGTTTCCGGTTTGTAGATAACAAGGTTCATTATGTATTTGAAAACATCACCGCAAGGACGCTTGAAGACCGTTTAAAGAAAATAAGCGCATAACCCCATCATTCACCACATGAAAGGAGTAGCAAGATGAACACCGCACGAATTTACACCATCACCCCGAACGCAAAAAAAGAATATGAAGTATGATATCTGGTTTGATGAAGACGCCAAAATCAAGGCCACCCCTGCCGCTATCCTGTGGTTAGGGCCGCTGAACGAAAGCGGCGATTATCTCTGCAATTCCATTATCATTACTAACCATCTGACCAATGAAAAGCCGCTTTTCAGCTTGAATATCCTTGATTTAAAGGTTTTGGATAAATGGGTACATGAATCAAGGGAAAAGCTGCTGAAGGCCTACCACCACGGAATCATGAAAAGCCGGTTTGCATAAGGGGGAATCAAAAATGTACTTTGACAACATCACCAAAATTGACGAACTGAAAAAAGCATATAAAAAATGGGCCATGAAGCTCCACCCCGACCGGGGCGGCACGGATGAAGATTTCCGAGCTATGGCCGAGGAATACCACAGAAAACTCAAGACCGCCACCAATAAAGACGGTGACACCATTAAAGAAGAAACTGTAGAAAAGGAAACCGCTGAAGCGGCCAAATTTAAGGAAATCATTGATAAGCTCTTAAATCTTGACGGCATAAATGTTGAGCTGGGGACATTGAAGAAGACCATAAAGGGGACTACAATCTTGATATTTTTTCTGTAGAATCCAAATTGGCAATCCGCTAAAGAAGTAAAATATAAGCAGAAAGCCGGAAAGCCCTTTTCCGGCTCCCTGCCCCATTTTTTTAAGAAAGGAAGTATTTGTATGAACACTATTTATCTTGTAGGAAAAATCACCAACATGGACAGCCGTTTTTCCAAGGGCGGTGTGCCTATCCTTAATTTCGGCATGGCCGACAACAAAACCGCCAAGAAAACGGGCGTGAAACAGTTTTATAATTGCGTACTCTTTGGAAAAGGCGCTGAAATCCTCTGTAATTATGCAAAGAAGGGTGACACCGTCGCCGTTTCTGGAAAATGCGAATGGCAGAATTATTTGAAGGACGATGAAACAAGAACGGTGCTGAAAGTCATAGTCAGTGACTTTGAGTTATGCGGTGAAAAAAGGACGGAAAACCAGAAGCCCATGAAAGAAAAAGAACCTTTCCCCAAAACGGCTGAAACTGAGGAAATAGATTTCTAAAACCAATGGGCAGATGTTAGGATCTGCCCATTTAATTTTATTTTAATGTAGTGGGCTGAAAAAATCGACGGACGGCATAGCCGTCCGAACATAAAAAATGAACCGAAAACAAAAAATTCAAAAATTATACCACAATTATACTTTTTTTATAAAAAGTTATTGAAATGAATTGATGCAGAAGAGTATAATCAAAAATGAAAAGGTTATAATTTTGTATAACTTTTTTCTAAAAGGTTATAATTCTGCTTCGGTTGAAAGAGAGGGCAAAATGATAATCAACGTAGCACACACCAAGGGCGGTGTCGGAAAAACAACCATTGCAGTAAACCTGGCTATTGAGCTGAAAGCAGACCTTTTTGACCTGGATAATCAGAACTCAAGCTATAACTTTTCTCTGATAGCACCGGTTGAAAGAGCTACTCATTTCATCAAAGACAGAAGCCTTTTAAAGAACATTATCCGGACATACAAAGACAATCCGAATAAGAACATTGTCATTGACAGCGGCGGTTACGATTCAGACGTTAGCCGTGAAATTATTCTCAATTCAAATCTCATCATCACACCAATCACCGTCAGTCAGACGGAAATTGACGGACTGTTAAAGTTCAATTCAGAAAACGTTGAAGTTGCATTGTCAAATAACCCGAACATTAACCCTTATATTCTGCTGAACAAGATCAGTCACTATGACCTGAAGGATGCGGAAGATCTGTCGGAGTTCATTCACCAGGCCATTCCTGATTATAAAATTCTTAAAACCCGACTGGGAAGCCGGAAAGATTACAAGAAGGCCTTCTCTGAAGGAAAATCCGTCACTGAATATAATCGGAGCAGTGCCGCCGCTAAGGAAATCAGATCCCTTGCTGAAGAAATTAAAGAAATAATCGGAGGATTGAAATGAAAATCACCAATACAAAAGAAAAACAGGAAAAACAGGCAGAACATGATTACATCAAGTCTGCCCCTTTAACCGAAAAGAAAAGAAACCCTATGATTGCTTTCAAGCTAACACCGGAAGAAGCTGAAATCATGGATAATTTCATTGATTCCATGCTGACAGTCGGGATCAGGAGAACCCGGAGCAGCTTTATCCGCCAGGCCATTTTTGAATTTATCCAGCGTCATACGAAAGACGCTGAAGAAGCCAAAGGCGAATGGGTAGATGAACCTATGACCACTAATGAAGCATCCAAGGTATTTAATGTCCCGGTTTCCACCATCCGGACGGCCATCACAAGAAAACGTTTCGGTCCGCATGAACACAAGAAAATGGAAAATGGGGAATGGATTGTAACAAGAGCCGGGATGAATCGGATTTTCAAAAACAAAAAATCCTTTGGTGAAGCATGAGGTGATCATTATGAAATGGGAATTAACCCCGGAATACCTGGAAGATTTGCTAGTTCGGATGGCCCACCACAGTACGGCTATTGAAGGTAACTCATTAACTTTAGGTGATACCAGGACAATTATAGTAGCAAACCGGATTCCCCATGCTATGGACATGAGGGAATTTTATGAAGTCCGAAATTACAAGGAACTGCAGATTTTTCTTGAGAAAAAAGTAGACAGCCCGATTGAGATTTCAGATATTCAAGAAATAAACAGGATTCTTCTTCGTGACATTGATTCCAGGGGTGGGCGCTTCAAAGTCATTCCCAACATAGTACTTGGAGCTGACTTCATCCCTACCCCACCTTACAAGGTGTTAGAAGAATTGAAAAAATGGGTGGATGATCTGCAGTGGCGCATGGAAAACACTCACAGCGAGAAAGAAAAAACGCTGGCCATTATGGATCAGCACTTACGATTTGAACATATCCACCCCTTTGCAGATGGTAACGGAAGAACCGGAAGGGCGCTTATGATATGGTCATGCCTGGGAAATCACATTGTGCCCATTGTCATAGAGAAGGACCAGCGAGACGATTATATCCGGGCGCTGAATGACAAAAATATCCCTGCCCTGCTTAAAATGGCAGAAGAAATCCAGACCAAAGAAAAAGAACGAATGAAAATTTTTCAGCATTCTGAAGAACTGTCCCCTGCAAATCAAAAAGAGCTGGAAACTTTGGCAGAGGAAATTCAGAATATCCATAAAAAATACAGGCAGAATCAAAAGCTGGAAGAAAGCTTTGATTCCCTTATGAACATGATTGACAGCTGCAGAGATAAAAGAACATTACTCTTACTCCGTGATCGGAAAACGGACTATCAAAATCAAAGCATCCTGCATGACAAAAGAATGAAATCAAGAAACGATTGGTCAAGGTAATTTTCAAAAATTACATTTAAAGAGCTTTACAGGCGTTGACATTAATCAGGTATGAATCCATCAAAGAAAACGGCCCAACGCCGTAGAAGCCAAAATAGACCTATTTTGGACCATTTTCAGAAAGGAGCACTATGACGGATGAAGCCATTTATGAACTGGCACGGGAAATCGCCGCTGAAGAGGGAAAAAGTGGCAGGGAAACTTACATAGAAATGCTTCAGAATCGCTTAAAATGGGCCATAGACACGTTGGAAGAAATTCATGAGGAATAATACCAGTCGAAGCAGCTGGAATCCGTATACGCCAATTTGAGCGGTTCCCTGTCGAAAATAAGGAGTAGACAGGATATCAATAACCTGACAGGCAAAGTGGTAGATTATAGGACCCGATGCAGAAGATTGAGGAGACAAAGAGAAGTAACCGGAAGAGAAAGAAGTTTTTGAAAGGGAGCGAATGAAATGAGAAAAATCAAAATGCTGATTACTGCCGCCCTTTGCGGACTGGCCGTCACTACGCTGGCCGGATGCGGAAGCCTGAAACCGGAAAATATCAATGGTGTATACAGTGACGGAAGCCATACTTATGTCTGCAAGTATGATACAGAAGTGGAACTGCCCAATAAGGAAAAAGCCTACAAATGCCAGATTTATACTGATTCCGGTCATGCTTACAAGGACAATAAAATCTATATGCGTTCCGAATGGCTGGTAGATTCCAAAGAAGGGACAATCTATGATGTCAACTTCTTAAACGGAAATAAAGAAAAAATGGGCCAGTTTAAAGATAACAAAATGATTGTCACCAAAGATGATCCGATTGTAGCCATTAAAGTTGGCGAATACCCTAAAACCAAAGATCCTATTCCTGAAGATTCCGTACTAAGCTATAACGGCTTTAAAGCAGCTGCAGACCAGGCTAAAGATCACAAGGAAAAACCTCATGTTTCCTTTGAAGATCTGGCAAAACAGAGGGGCCTGAAATAGCTATAAAGAGGAGCGAATGAAATGAAGAAAATCAAAATGCTGATCGCTGCCGCCCTTTGCGGACTGGCCGTCACTACGCTGGCCGGATGCGGAGAAACCACACTGAAACCGGAAAACATTAACGGTGTTTACTCGAATGGTGAAAGAACCTATGTGGCAAAGTATGATACGGATGTAGAGCTTAACACTAAAGAAAAAGGCTACCAGTATCATTTCTATGCTGATTCTGGGAAAAAGTACAATGACAACGTAATTTATACATCCAGTGAATTTATGGTAAATCCAAAGGACGGGACTATTTACACGCTGAATCCGTTAAACGGAAGCAAAGAGAAATACGGCCAGTTCAAAGATAACAAAATGACAATCACCAAAGATGATACGGTTGTTAATGTCCTTACCGGTGAATATAAAAAGACAAAAGACCCGGTTCCGGATCAGAAAGTTCTTGATTATAATATCTGGAAAGCAGAGAAAGACAAATTACAGGCATATAAAGAAAAAACGGAAAATCAGCCGCATACTTCTAAATTTGAAGAAATGGCCGATGCACAGGGATGGAAGTAACCATAAAAAGAAAAGCCGCCGTAAGTCAGAAATCCTGATTTACGGCGGCTTTTTTTCGGATTTTTTATTTTTGGCCTACTTCAGCGCAACCGGAAAAGGAATAGTTAAAAATCCCAAAATTAACAACGGGCAGGAATACCAATCAATTCCTTTTGTCCGATCCTCTTCCCGTCAAGAAATGTATACCATTCCTTGAAGTATTCCAGGCTGATTTTTCTCCACTGTCCATGGATAAAAACTTCTACACTGTCACCACAATGAAATTCATCCCCATTCAAAGCAAGCCGAGATGAACGATCCAGATAAAGAATTCCTATTTTTTTTAAATTTTCTGAAGTAATTTCCATAAAACCATCTCCTTTTCGTTTGGCCTACTTATGCGCAAATTCTTTCATAAAAGAAATTCACAAAAATCTTTTCCCTACTACTGTATATTACTGTTATTTCTGTATATTACTGGAGAAGAATTTCGATGAAGTAATTTAGCCAGTATTTGTCGGGGCTGAAAGAATCGACTTTTTTCTATTTCCGATCTACTTATGCGCAGATTCCGATCTACTTATGCGCAGATTCCGATCTACTTATGCGCAAAATCCGATCTACTTATGCGTGAATAACTTTTCTAAATCAACTAGTTATCCACATGTGAATTGTTTTTATCAGTAGGCTTATTCACAGATTCAGTTTTAGAACCAGAGTGATTAATCTTTGGAAAAGAAATATGAAAAATACGAATCCCCTTATCACTGACTGTATATGAAAAATCATCATTCATAAAAATGGAAATCAGTGAAAGCTGTTGTTTAAAACGACACATAAAGGAATGAGTATCAGCATTGATTGTACCAAATTGATTCTGAAGACTAGCCGCTGGAATGAAAATATCTTTAGCCGCATGATTATAAAAACGATATGCAAGCCAAAAATAAATATCCAGGGCAAAAGCCGAATACTTCAAACCGGCCACAATACGAAGATCGACCGGAATCGGTTTATGCTGCTTCAAATCATTCCAAAAGTAATCAGAAATATGAACAGTAAGTCCAAGACCGTAAGACCGACCTTCCCCCGGAACCACAGATCTAAAAAGCTGGTAAGAATCAGCAAGGGGCAATGATTTAAAATTACTAATATCTATCAACTTCACCTTATTTGTCCCGGAAAACAATTCAAAATGCGAATCCCAGAAAACTGAAAAAGAAGAGCTGAAAAGCCGAATAGCCTGTTGCTTATACCGAGTAATGGATCCGGTTGAACCACCAGTACGACCAATGCCAAGCCTTGAAAGAAATTCAGAAACCGAAGAGCCTAGAAGAATATCCTGTTTTTTCGTCCGAATGGCAGACGTAACAAGATAAAGAAGCAGAAGCCGGGGAATGTTACCATAAGGAAGTCCGATGAACGAAGGAGAAAGCACCACCATTTTTACAGACCCATTCTTCCGCACAAATTCAATAGCATTCTTCTGGTTGCGAAGCGGAAGAGAAACCTGGCTCATCCAACGAGGAATGAACCCGATTTCAGACGGTTCCGGTTTGCGGCTGAAAATTTCAGCCTTCAACTGATACAGATAATCCAACTGTGACTGCTGACGTGTCTTCTTAGTCGTTTTAGAAAGATCCATGGTAACAACTCCTTAAACTTACATCGTTATTTCCGAGAAGAAAAAATGGCATTCCAGGCATCTACTGCCTGATTCTGCATATCCGGCAAAAGGCCGGCATAAACATTGGCCGTAACACTGGTAGAACTATGCCCCAAGCGTTCACTGACCACTTTGATATTCACCCCATGTTTCAGCAGAAGGGTGGCATGAGTACGGCGCAGACAATGAAAGGTGTATTTATCCGGTAAACCAACATAATGAATCAATTTCTTCCAGTAACGCCGATAAAAATTAGTGAGGGAAACCGGACGGCCAAAAGCATTGGTGAATACAAAATCATAGGTCGTATCATAAAGGTTTTGCAGAACGTCTTTATACCTGTCCTGCTCATTCTTCCACTCCTGAAGAAGCTGCACCGTTGAATCCGGAACCTTAACCACACGACAACTACTTTTCGTCTTTACATCTTCCAGCTTCACACCTTCAGAGGTAGAAGACAGAGAATGAATGATTTTGATCTGTCCCCTTGTCCGGCCTTTTAACCCAACACAAGACCAGGTAAGGCCTAGAAGCTCGCCAATCCTACATCCTGTATCCAATGCCAGATGAACAAGGACACGGACAACCGATTTATTATAGACTTGCGAAATATTTTCTTTATACGGCTTGTCCTTATCCGGGAAGACATAAAGTCCTTCATCAAGCGCCTGAAGAAGAGATTTAACTTCTCCTTCAGATAGTGCAATAACTTCCTTTTTCGGTTCATGAATAGGACGGGTAAGAGAAGCTACATTCGTGCGAATAAGTCCCTGCTCTACAGCCGCACCAATGACCACCTTCAGCCGCCGCCGTATATCATTAATGGTAACCGGCGAAAGCTGGCCAATATAACTATTAAACAATTCCTGACAATCCATCACGGATAAATACATCAGCCGTTTTTTACCAATAACGGGGACTACCTTGGAATTCAAAACCCGGCAATAATCATCATAAGTACGCAGACGGATAGTCGGTTTAACAAGGGCCAGCCACTTTTCAATCCAGGCTCCCACTGTCAAAGAAGTATCAAAATCAAGCCCGTTTTCACGTTCCCTTCTCCACTCCCTGACTTTGAATCGTAAGGTCTTTAGCTCCTTTGAATAAAGCTGCTTAACCTTATGATTTCCAGATGAATCGATATAAGATTCACGATACCGGTAAACATTCAGCTGTGGGACAAAGCTAAAGCTACCCTCATGATTTCCTCTGCGCATCATAGTTACTCATTTCCGTTCATGAACTCATACATTTCCGGATCAGTAAAAGAAATTGCATTTCCCTGCCGGATCTGGTACTGAACCCAGCTATTAGGAATAAACCAACGATGTCCAAATCTAGTAGATGGAACTTTACCAGAACGAACTAAATTATATAAAGTCGTTTTTGAAAGCTGATCCGCAAAGACTACATGAATCACATCTTCAAGCGTCCACCAAGCCCGAACAGCTTTCAGGTTAGCAACAGATTTACGATCCACAGATTTACCAGCCATAATACACATCCCCCTTTAGAAATGATATAATGATAAGAAAGCTAACAAATTAAATAGCACAACTAGCGCTATATTTTCAAGCTATTGTACAGCTTGTTTATCTAACTTTATTATATCATTTTATTTTAGCAAAATAAATGCTTTTATATAAAAACTAAAAGAGGAAATTCAAATGGATCTGGGAAAAATTGATGAAATACTACAAAACAGCTTCAGCGAAAGAGTGAGAATGCTTCGACTGCTCTATGATTTGACGCTCAAAGAAGAAGCAGAATTATTAGGCCTGAAAAGCGGTGGAAACATCACTGCCATGGAATCCGGAAAGACTAAACCTTCTTACGATACCATGGTTAAAATCCAGGCCCTTTACGGTGTTTCTGTAGATTGGCTTATGGGATATTCAGACAGACCATATAACTCCCTCACAATAGAAATAGCCCTGGTACAAATAAAGAAAAAAGTAATCAAGATGATAAAAGAAGGAACTATCTATCCTGATGTTATTGTCACCTTGGAAGACTACTATCACTCTATAGACAGGCTAACAATAGAAAATCAATTCAATCTGATTCTCCTGCAAAATTACATAATTCGAGATCAGAAAATCGGATATGAAAACAATAAAAGGCTAAAGAGCATGAATAACAAAATCATGCTCACACTGGGAAAACACAAAGAATATTATGAAAACCTGGATAAAATCATAACCGAAAATCCCCAGCGGCCAATCTACGACCTGGTAAGTGCTATCGGAGCACTTGAATTGAAGAAAATATTCAATAAGAAAAAATAAACTAAGCTGATAAGGTATATTAGTTAGGTTAGCAATCTGGTTAATGACCATTTTCAGACACATATGCAAAAGCAGAAGAAGCTAAATACAGCAACAAAAAAGCCTAGAATGAACCGAAATTATCGATAAATTCTAGGCTTTTATTCATGGAGCCGGCAACAGGATTTGAACCTGCGACCTACGCATTACGAATGCGCCGCTCTACCAGCTGAGCTATACCGGCATGAACATATATATATTACAGGACGTCCCTGTATTTGTCAAACTCTATTTTCACCCTCCTCTATGGAGGGCAAATAAAAAATCCGCCAAAAGCGGATAAAAAAATGGAGCGGGTGAAGGGAATCGAACCCTCGTAACCAGCTTGGAAGGCTGGCGCTCTACCATTGAGCTACACCCGCATAAATGGTCGGAGCAGCAGGATTTGAACCTGCGACCCCTTGGTCCCGAACCAAGTGCGCTACCAAACTGCGCTATGCCCCGACAACGTAATTGATTATACCAGCAGACCTGCAATCTGTCAATGGATTTTTTGGGGAAAATTTTTATTTTTTCTTTTCAGCCTGTGGCATAACAGTAAACCTGAGGAAGCCTTTTCCTTTGGCACAAGGAAAAGGCTCCCTCAGGTTTGTGCCTTTGAAGAGAGCCTCCCCAAGCCCAGGGGCAGGCTCTTTGCAAGCCTTATATTTCACGTACAAAAAGGGGCTTCCTGTAAATCATTTCTTCACAGCCCCTTTTGATTTCAATAGTCTTCATCCCAGGCGTTGATATATACCGGTTCCAGTTCCATCATTTTCTGCTGGTCTTCGCTGAAGTGCTTTTTCAGAATCACTGCTTCATACACAAATTTCTGGAAATAGGCTTCTGAGCACACAAAGTACCCGTTGTCCCCTACATCCTTGCCCCAGGAATTCTCGATTTTCCAGCGGTCCGGATTTCCTTTTTCGTCCAGATGGACGCCGGTGAGAAGCATGGCATGGGTAGCGGAGCTGGCGCTGTATTCCAGCTGTTTTCCCTTATCCATGTCCATGGAGAAACCGCCCAGAAGGTCTTCATACCGCACGCTGATCGGGTCCCACACCCCTTCTTTTCTGGCGCCTGCCGCACCGGCATCGCAGGCAAACCACACGGGCTCGCCGGCTTTCAGCTGCTTCACGCAGAGATCTTCCATATCCTTCCCCGTAAGATTCAGCCCCTTCATATCCCGGCCTGCCATGTTTTCCACCCCGTGGAATGCGATGAGGCGGCCCAGAGGTTTATCAAAGGTAGGTTCATTGATGACAGCCATGTAGTCATAGAGAGAAATCCCTACGTACTTGTGATAGAAATCGAGGGGCGAAAGTCCGCGGTCCTCATGGAAATGGTTATCCTTATCGCGATAGGAGAAATCGAAAGTCTGCACCGGCTCGCCGAAGGCAATGCATTCTGCCTTATACACCTCTTCCATCATTTCCGCTTTTCTGGCGTAGGGATCCCTGCCCGCCTTCACCAGCTCCCGAAGCTCCATGGCATCCTTCCGGAGGAGGCGGTTCAGGGTAGAAACGAAACGGTCCGTATGGCCGGACTGGTATGTTTCCGGCTGCACCCGTTTCGGCACCACGCCGTACTTCTCCACCAGGTCCGCCGCCTCGGTCCAGTATCCCCCGTCGCTCATGCCGCGGAGCACATACTGCATAAGCTGTCCCTTCACCGGCGCATCTGCATTTTCAATCACCATTTCAAGGAAATTGTTCGCTTTCTCCAGCTTGTCATAGAAGGAAAGGTAGTTCTGGGACAGCTCAAACTGCTCCAGATGGCACTTTTCTGCCACCTTTTCCCTGAGAATGTTCAGCGCCGCAAAGAGCCAGCAGCGCCCCGACTGTTCCTGGGCCGTAATCCCCCGGGTCTTCACTTCCACTGTGAAGGCCCCTTTCAGGGCCGCTCCCTTTGCAGGATGATAAGCCAGATTCATCATATCCGTCTTCGCCAGAGCGCCATGAAGCACCTGGGCATTTTTATCTGCTTCGTAGGAAATATGAAACTGCTGAAGCAGGGTATCAGAAATATCTTTCATCGTTATTCCTCCTTTGGGCCGCTTTGCGGCCCGGATTCAGATGGTTCATAGGATTCAGAAGGTTCATAGGGTTGTGGTATCGCCCTTACGGTGCACAGCGAACACATTTTGCACTAGCGAACTGGATTTGTAAGGGAGCATCAGCGACCTGAAAATCCAGTGAGTCAGTGACAGCAGAGGATGAAGGAGCGCTAGCGACGCGCAAAATGTAGTGAGTCGTTTCCCCTTTAGGGGGCGATGAGTTTCATAATCAGCGTTACGTGCTATCCTTCCTGCCTCCCACTTGTCATCCTCGTATAGTATGTATAGGGCATGAAGTCAAATACTTCCATTGCCCATCTTGATGGGT
>UMLR01077821.1_pt1 | contig 11851 bp, 8 predicted proteins | sample 1966741 | NCBI WGS metagenome assembly UMLR01 (sample SAMEA4836207, study PRJEB28245) | human gut metagenome | biome: gut microbiome; material: fecal sample | place: Denmark | collected 2008 | reverse complement strand
AAATGACGATAGGGGTGCCCGCCAATATCGTCATCTCGAGCGGGGGGATGCGCCGGTATGGGTGTTAGAGGGGAACCGCTTCGATGAAACTCTGAGTCGAGAGATCTCCCACCAGAAAGCCAATCCCGTAACGCTGGCTTTATCATCTGCGGCGAAGCCGCCACAACAACCCTCGCGCCGAAGGCGCGTCAAACTTAAGAACCTTAAGAACCCTCGGGCCGGAGGCCCGTCCACCTTTTCCTTTACAACCCTTCTATACAACCCGCGGCGCCAGCCGCACCCTTTTTTTTAATCTGCGGCGAAGCCGCCACAACAACCCTCGGGGCCAAAGGCCCCGTCAAACCTAAGAACCCTCCGGCCGCCAGGCCGGTCCATCTTAAGAACCTTTCCTTCTGAACCCTACGAAAAAGACCGCCCCGGGGCGGTCCTTTCTTATATATGCAGTATACTCTTGAAGGCTTTGATATAGTGCCTTGACACAGGCACCTTCTGCTTTTCATAGCTGGTCATGGTGAGAAGGAGAGTGCCGTTGTCCTGGGGTTGGATTTCATGAATCATGGAAAGGTTCACAATATAGCCCTTATGGGTACGGAAGAAGCCCAAAGGAGTGAGGAGGCTTTCTATATCCCGGAGGGTCATCCTGGATTCCACGATGCCGCTGGTGGTGTAAAAGAGGGAGCGGTCCGATTTTTCCGTACATACCAGCACGATTTCTTCAGATGGGGAAATCATGAGGGTTTTATTTTTTGTCTGGATAGATACCTTCTGGGAAGTGACCCGCACTTCGCCGGGCACTATTTTCCCGCGCTGCAGGGCCAGACTGTCGGTGAGCCTTTCGATGATGCGGCGGATGCGATTTTCAGAATAGGGCTTCAGAATGTAGTCAAAGGCTTCCAGGTCGAAGGCCTGCAGGGCAAACTGGCTGTAGCCTGTGGCGAATACGATTTTCAAGGGCAGGTCCATATGGAGGATCTCCATGGCACATTCCAAGCCGTTCATGATAGGCATTTCGATATCCAGAAAAAGGATGTCCACATTGGGGTGGGCCTTTAAAAACTGCAGGACCTCTCTGCCGTTGGCACATTCGCCCACGATTTTCACGCCGGGAATGGCAGAAAGCTCATACTTCAATTCTCCTCTGGCCGGAAGCTCGTCATCAGCCACCAGCGTTTTGATTTCTTCCATAATATTCCTTTCTTATTTCTTTGTCGGCAGGACGATGGTTTTCGTAATGGCTCCTTCCTCGTCTGCCAGAGAGGCAGGGGCCTTTTCAATTTTGGGGATATTGGCAAATACAAGGGTGCCCCGGTTTTCCTTACTTACGATATGGAGGCCGCAGGCACTGCCGAAGAGGGACATGAGGCGCTGATGCACATTGATGAGGCCGATCTGGTCCCGCCGTTTGTGATCTATGAGAAGCCTCTTCCGCTTCCTGGCGGGAATGCCTACACCCGTATCCAGTACATAAATCTTGAAATACTTCGGATGCTCGATGAGGCCCACCTTGATTTTACCGCCTTCCGGCCGCTTGAAAATACCGTGGATCACCGCATTTTCCACCAGAGGCTGCAAAAGCAGGGGCGGTACCTGGATATCATTCAGCTTATCCTTCGGAAAATCGTAGGTGATTTTCAGCCGGTCGCCGAACCGCGCCCGCTCCAGCTCCGTGTAGCATTCAATGACATGAAGCTCCTCCGACAGGGGAATGAGCTTGGAAGGATTGTTCAGACTGTGGCGGAAATAATCGGACAGGTACTGGATGAGCTTTCGGGCCGTATCAGGGTCGCTTCTCACATAGTAGCTGATGGTATTCAGCGTATTATAGAGGAAATGGGGATTGATCTGGGCCTGCAGCGCCCGGATTTCCGCTTCCGCCAGAAGATTTTCCTCCTCCTTCATGCGGTCGTACTCATAAATGGCTTCCATCACATGGCAGATGCCGTGCAGGAATTCGATACCCATCTTCGTGAACGTATCGCCCTTGCTTTTGGCGGCAATAATATATCCCACTGTCTCATTTTTGTAAGTCACCGGCAGCGTCATGAGATGGGGCATATCGGGCAGAGACTTCTGCAGCTTCAGAATGGCGATTTCCGCATCCCCCTGGGTCTCATCGGCTTCGGTTTTGTAATTGGTGCGGGTGTAGAACTGGTCCTTGTAGGAAATGGCCGTCCAGATGAGACTGGGCAGGGAAGAAGTCATAAGCTCTGCAATTTTGGAAATATTGGCATCGTTGAACCCGTCGTGCAGCGTGGCAAAAAGGGCAGCCACCGCATCGAAGGTGTTCTTCGTGGTCTGGGTCTTTTCCGAATCCCGCTGGTGGATAAAGAACTCAATCACCATGTAGAAAAGAGAAACGGCAATGGTATTGGTTACGATGATAGGCAGGGACAGGGCAAAGAAATCCTCGGGATGGCTGATGGTCTGGGGAAAGGTGAGAAAGGCGTAAAACAGCCAGAAAAGGATTTCCAGCGTAAAGGCATCCAGAAAAGCCCACATCCACAGCTGGTGATGGTGCTTCTTCAGCCGCTTGGAAAGGAAACCGGCCGCAATGCCCTGAATAATGGTGAGGCCCCCATGGATAAAGGCGGCATCGGTGGGAATAAAGAAAGCTCGATGGAAACCGGTGATAAGTCCTGTCACCGTACCCACCACCGGTCCGCCGATGAGACCGGCCAGGATAATGCCTACCGCCCGGAAATTGATAATGCCCCCGCCGGCCCGCACATTCCAGTAGGTACCGCAGATGGAAAGGACGGAAAAGAGCAGGATGAAAAACACCATATGCCGCCGGCTGAAATGCTTGGCGGAAATGGCTTCACGGAAAAAAGTGGTGCGGCAGATCAAAAGCAGGAGAAGAAGAAAAATGGAAATGCCGAACCATACATGCTGGATGCCGATAATCCAGGAAGAATTCATAGTATCATCCTTTCCATGGGAAAAGTGGGGAACTTCTGGCGAGTATTGGGGAAATGGAAATTTTAGGGCCTGCCTGGGGGAGTGTCATTTGAGGCTCTTGCCGTACAGCACCCCCGCGCCACTTTGTGGCCCTCTCCGCCCCGGTGGGAAGCGTGTCACTTGATTCTCAGTCGTCTTCGACTCCCTGCGAATCAAGTTCCCTTGCCACCTCAAGGGGGCGCAAGGGTCAGCGCACTTTCTTAAATCATAGACAATAGCCTTTATGTTTTGAGAAATTAATAACTTATAAACTATGAATTATCCAACCAATACATTTTATTTGCATCTTATCCCCCGTTTTCTGCATCTGGGCTCATAATTTTTTAATTTATCAACGAAAGCAGGTATACTAAGGCTGAAAGAAATCAAAGGATTTTTGATAAGTCCTATTTGCTTTTATTATAACAAATAGAGACTTGCAGGGTTCAAGTTTTTTGAAAGGCGAAGCTCCCTGGGGGAGCGGAAACGGACGTTTTTCAAAGAAAGGAAGGGTTATTATGGTTGTTTACGGTGTTGCACTTTTAGCCGGCTGCTATATGGCAGGCAATTTCATCGGTGATGTGCTGGGAGCGCTTCTGGGCGTGAAGGCCAATATCGGCGGCGTAGGTTTCGCCATGCTGCTCCTCATTCTGATTTCTACCTGGGCCATTCAGAAGGGATATATGAAGGCACCGGAGGAACAGGGCATTAAATTCTGGAGTGCCATGTACATTCCCATCGTTGTGGCTATGAGCTCCATTCAGAACGTGGCAGCTGCTCTTTCCGGCGGCGTGGTGGCTGTTCTGGGCGGTGTGCTGGCAGTGGTCATCGGATTCCTGGCTATTCCTTTCTTCGCAAGGAAGAAAGCGGAAGCTCCGGTATCGGACAGCGAACTGGCCAAGGATCACAAATAAGGAGGGAAAATCATGGATATGGCAGCAATGATTACAAAGTTATTCGTTAAAAACGGCATGATTTTCGCCTTTATGCTTCTGGGCATCATCATGTTTGTGGCCTATAAACTGGGCGGCCTCACCAAGGGCCGGGTACATGGCAGCGCTATTGCCATTTTCCTGGGCCTGGTACTGGCTTACATCGGCGGTGTCACCACCGGAGGAAATAAGGGTATTGCCGATATTCCTCTCTTTGCAGGCATGGGCCTGGTGGGCGGCGCCATGTTCAGAGATTTCGCCATCGTTTCCACTGCTTTCGGTGCGGATCTCCGCGAAATCAAGAAAATCGGCTGGCGCGGCGTAGCGTCCCTGTTCTTCGGCGAATTCATCTGCCTGGTGGCAGGTATTGCAGTGGCTTATCCTCTGGGATACACCAGCGCCGTTGACCTCGTGACCATCGGTGCCGGCGTGGCAACCTTCGTAGTGGGACCGGTTACCGGCGCCGCTCTGGGTGCTTCTTCTGAAGTCATCGCTATCTCTATTGCCGCAGGCGTGGTGAAATCGGTACTGGTCATGGTGGTGACTCCCTTCGTGGCAAAACCATTGTCCATTGATAATCCTCAGTCCGCCATGGCTTTCGGTGGCATCATGGGCACTACCTCCGGTACCGCAGCCGGCATGGCCGCTGTCAACCCGAAGCTGGTTCCCTATGCAGCCATGACTGCTACCTTCTACACCGGCCTGGGATGCCTCCTTTTCCCCTCTGTATTCTACTTCCTGACTACCCTCTTCTTCTGAGTCGGTCATAGGAAAGAGGGATTCCCCTTTCCTTTACTGTCACATTCCGGGGAAGCGCTCCGGGCGCTGAAAGATTCCCCTTCCTTCAGCACCCATCTCTCACAGGAGGCGGATCCGGAATGTTCCCTTCCTTTTTCAGGCGCGGGGTATCCAGGAAATGCCCTGCACCTGCAAAAGTAAAGGATTTATATTATAATAAAAAAACCTGTATCATCAAAAAGAACCTGCCAGCCAAGTGCTGCAGGTCATCACTCTGCTTATCGCATTTCATAAGAAAGGATTGATATTATGTTGGAAATCAAACCAAGCAATAAAAACTGGCATACCAGAGGAGACGACACCGCTGCAAGAATCGCTGCTGCCGCTCCCTATGCCCATGGCAAAATCGTAGATCCTGCCGATACAGTAAAGCTGCTGGAAGCAGTCCTTCGCCCCGGCGACAAAGTCAACATCGAAGGGGACAACCAGAAACAGGCAGACTTCCTGGCTAAGAAACTGTGTGAAGTGGATCCCGCCAAGGTTCATGACCTCCACATGATTCAGTCCACCCTTTCCATTCCGGAACACCTGGATGTTTTCGATAAAGGCATTGCCCGCAAGCTGGACTTCGCCTATGCAGGCAGCCAGGGCAAACGGCTGGCCCAGATGGTACAGAACGACGGCATCGAACTGGGCGCCATCCACACCTATCTGGAAATGTACTCCCGTTACTTCATCGACCTGGTACCCAGAGTTTCCCTGGTCTGCGCCGATGCAGCTGATAAAGACGGAAATATTTACACTGGCTTCTCCACCGAAGATACACCGGCTATCGTAGAAGCTACCAAATTCAACCAGGGCATCGTGATTTTCCAGGTCAACAAAATGGTAGATAAGCTGCCCCGCGTGGATATTCCGGCTGACTGGGTAGACTTCGTTATCGAAAGCCCCACTCCCTACATGCTGAACCCTCTCTTCACCAGAGACCCCGCTAAGATTACAAACGACCGCATCATGAAAGCCATGATGGCCATCAAAGGCATCTACGCTGAATACGGCGTGAAAGTCCTGAACCATGGCGTAGGCTTCGACACCGCTGCCGTAGAACTCCTTCTCCCCACCTTCGGCGAATTCCTGGGACTCAAGGGCAAAATCTGCACCCACTGGGTACTGAACCCGCACCCCACCCTGATTCCTGCTATTGAAACAGGCTGGGTACAGGCTGTCTACTCCTTCGGCTCCGAAGTAGGCATGGAAGAATACATCAAAGCCCGCCCCGACATCTTTGCCATCGGACCGGACGGCACCATGCGTTCCAACAGAGCCTTCTGCCAGGCAGCAGGCCACTACGCAGCAGACATGTTCATCGGCTCCACCATGCAGATCGATAAATACGGCAACTCCTCCACCGCCACCAAGAACAACGTGGCAGGCTTCGGCGGCGCACCGAACATGGGCTGCGATGCCAAAGGCCGCCGTCATGTCACCCCGGCATGGCAGAAAGCAGGCGCCGAAGTGGCTAACCGTTTCGAACTCATGGGCGATGCCAACCGCGGCAAGAAACTGGTAGTCCAGATGATTACCACCGTCTCCGCCAAAGGCTTCCCGGGCTTTGTAGAACAGCTTGACGCCGTAGCACTGAAAAAGAATGCTAACCTGGACCTGGAACCGATTATGATCTACTCCGATGACCTCACCCACATCGTTTCCGAAGTGGGTATCGCTTATCTCCATAAATGCCACAACATGGAAGAAAGAATGGACGCTATCCGCGCCGTGGCCGGAAACACGGAAGTAGGCAAACTGGAAGATCCGGAAATCACAAAGAAACTCCGCAAAGAAGGCATCGTCAAACTGCCGGAAGACCTGGGCATCAACCCTGCTGACGCTACCAGAGACCTCCTGGCTGCCAAGAACATGAAAGACCTGGTAGACTGGTCCGGCGGCCTCTACAATCCGCCAGCTAAATTCAGAAACTGGTAATCAGAAATAGAAAGCCATCAGAAAGGGCTGTGTAAAAATGGTAATCATTTTTCCACAGCCCTTTTTTATGACTTATTCTGATGGCAAGCCTCCAGCCAGGCGTCATCTCGAGGGGGACCTGCCGGTATGGGTGGCAAGGACTTTGGGGGGCTAATGAAACGCAGAGTCGAGAGATCTCCTGTCACCATGGGGCGTGCTGCCTTTCGGAGTGAAATTTCTCCACTCCGCTTCGCTTCGGTCGAAATGACGGGGGCGGGGCAGCGTTTGGGGTAATTTGATCCCGAGAATGACTGTATGCAGCCCGCCAACACCGTCATCTCGAGCGGAGGAACGCGTCGGTATGGGTGGCAAGGACTTTGGACTCTAATGAAACGCAGAGTCGAGAGATCTCCTGCCACCATGGGCTTGCCACATTTCGGCGTGAGATTTCACTGCTCCGCTCCGCTTTCGTCGAAATGACGGGGTGCAGGGCAGCGTTTTGGTCAATTTGTCTCTCTGCGAATGACTGTATGCTGCCCGCAGGCATCGTCATCTCGAGCGGAGGAACACGTCGGTATGGGTGGCAAAGACTTTGGGCTCTAATGAAACGCAGAGTCGAGAAATCTCCTGCCACCCTGAGGCGTGTACCATAGAGCCGTGAGATTTCTCCACTCCGCTTCGCTGCGGTCGAAATGACGGTGGTGCGTGGCATCGTTCTGGTCAATTTGCTCCCGGGATTGACTGTATGCTGCCTGCCGGCATCGTCATCTCGAGCGGGGGAATGTGCCGGTATGGGTGGCAAAAACTTTGGACTTTATTGAAACGCAGAGCCGAGAGATCTCCTGCCACCATGGGCGTGCCACATTTCGGCGTGAGATTTCTCTGCTCCGCTTCGCTTTCGTCGAAATGATGGGGCGGTATCATATATTTCTTCATAGCCCTTTTGTCTTTAGGACTGATGCAGAGACAGTTCCTTTCTTTATCGGACTATATCAGCAGAGAGGCGAAAAGGCCGGGCCGAAATCCTTCCTATGCCGCAGCGCTCAATCCATGGAAGCAGAGAGGGGAGGACAGAAGCCTTCATGAAATTCACCTCTCCGGCGCGCCAACCATATAAAAACTCCTGAAGAAAACCTGCTAGAAATCCTGGTGGCAACTATGGCTATACCTGTTCTTCCTTGACGACACAGACATTCCGCTTAGGCGGCTATCCCTGGCCGATTCATCGAAGCAGAACGCCTGAGCCCTACCGTGCATCAGTATGGGACGAATCAGGAGTTTTTTGCGTGGACAAAGGGCTGTGGAAAAATGGTAATCATTTTTCTACAGCCTTTTTTTATGGCTTATTCTGATGGTAAGTTTCCAGCCCCTGTGTCATCTCGAGCGGAGGAACGGGCCGGTATGGAGCAAAGACTTTGGGCTCTCATGAAACGCAGAGCCCAGAGATCTCCTGCCACCCTGGGGCGTGTACCATAGAGTCGTGAGATTTCTCCACTCCGCTCTGCTGCGGTCGAAATGACGGGGTGCGGGGCATCGTTTTGGGGAATTTGCTCCCGGGAATGACTGTATGCTGCCTGCCGGCATCGTCATCTCGAGCGGGGAACCTGCCGGTATGGTGGTAAAGACCTTGGGGGCTAATGAAACTCTGAGCCGAGAGATTTCCTGCCACCATGGGCTTGCCATATTTCGGAGTGAGATTTCTCCACTCCGCTTCGCTTCGGTCGAAATGACGGGGGCGGTGTCATCTCGAGCGGAGGAACACATCGGTATGGGTGGTAAAAATCCGAACCCTCTGAACCCTTTGAACCCTATGAACCCTCTGAACCTTCACGCCGAAGGCGTGTCCAATGGCGTGTCCAATGCGCCCTTTGGGCGCAGATTATCTCGAAAATCCTTCTTTCAGTTGGCGAAGTCCCTGCTCCAGCGTTTTCCGGGGGCAGGCGAGATTGAAGCGGAGGAAGCCTTCCCCTTCTTTTCCGAAGACGTATCCCATGTCCAGCCACAGGTGGCAGTCGTAGAGGACTTTGTGCTCCAGGGCCTCATTGGAAAGGCCATAGGCTGAGGCGTCGATCCAGATGAGGTAGGTGCCTTCCGGTTCGATGAGTTTCATCTTCGGAAGGTTTTCGGAAAGGTAGGTCCTTGTGAAATCCAGATTTTCCCGGATGTATTCCTTCACGGTGTCCAGCCATTCCCGGCCTCCTTCATAGGCGGCGCGGCAGGCGGCAAGGCCCATGACGTTGAGCTGGTCGTAGCCGAAGGAGTCCAGTTCTTCCTGGAAGGCCCGGCGGATACGGGGATTGGGAATCAGAATGTTGGAGTTCTGCAGGCCGGCAATGTTGAAGGTTTTGGAGGGAGCGGTGCAGATGATTGCATTTTGAGCCGCTTCTTCGCTGATGGTGCCGAAGGCGGTGTGCACGTGGCCGGGGTAGGTGAAGTCTTCGTGGATTTCATCAGCCACTATGGTCACGCCATGGGAGAGGCAGATGTCTGCATAGCGGGTGAGTTCTTCCCTGGTCCATACGCGGCCTACCGGGTTGTGGGGCGTGCAGAGGAGGGCGAGCTTCACATGGCCCTTTACGATTTTCTCTTCCAGATCCGCAAAATCCATTTCATAATGGCCGTTCTTCAGCACCAGAGGGCTGTTCACCAGCTTCCTTCCGTTTTTGATGACTGCATTGAGGAAGGGATAGTATACAGGCTGGTTGATGAGGATGCCGTCTCCCGGTTTGGTCAGGGCTTTGACAGCCAGGTTGATGGCAGGCACGACGCCGGGGGTTTTGATCAGCCATTCCGGGCGGATTGTCCAGTGGAAATAGGTTTCCTGCCAGGCGGCCAGGGCTTTGAAATAGGCTTCGCCGGATTCGGAATAGCCGAAGATGCCATGGTGCACCCGCTTTTCCAGGGCGTCCAGAATGGGCTTTGCTACTTTGAAATCCATGTCGGCTACCCAGAAGGGAAGCACGTCTTTCGGCTTCCCGCGCTGCACGGCAAAATCGTATTTCAGGCAGCCGCTGCCGCGGCGGTCGATGATGGTATCTAAATCAGAAAGTTTCATGATGGACTCCTTTGTATATTTCTGTAGTGACAATGACGGCTGTATTCCTGAAGGTGGACGGCCTTACCGGTGTCAAGGTTGACGGCCCGTTGAGCCGAAGGTTCTTAAGGAGCTAAAGTTTGACGCGCCTCCGGCGCGAGGGTTGTTGTGGGCGCCTTACATTTATAGAAGGCGCCCTCTTATAATAAAACCTTTACAACCGGGCTTCCGCCCGTGGAAAAACAGGCAAATCTCGCTGCGTTCGCCCCGGAACGGGGGGCAGGTAACATGGAAGAGAAGAACGTTGCCCTCAAAACCTGTCGTTTATGGGTGGAGAGGGACCGTGAGGCCGCCGAAGGCGGCCTTATAAAACTTGCGGCGAAGCCGCCACCACAACCCTCGGGGCCAAAGGCCCCGTCAAACTTAAGAACCCTCCGGCCCATAGGTCCGGTCAATCCTAAGAACCTTTCCCTTCACAACCCTTCTACACAACCCGCCGCCGTCAGGCGGCCACAACCTTCGGCCCGAAGGGCCGTCAACCTTCCCCTTTGAACCCTTTGAACCTTGTGAACCCTCTGAACCCTCTGAACCCTCATGTGCGAAGGCGTGTCCCATAGAGAAGCTGTCCTTATCCCAGGGCCTGCTCCAAATCAGCGATGAGGTCGTTTACATCTTCAATGCCTACGGAGAGGCGGAGGAGGCAGGCGGTGATGCCGCGGGACTGCCGTTCTTCTTCGGTGAGGTCGCTGTGGGTCTGGGTGGCGGGATAGGTGATGAGGCTTTCTACGCCGCCCAGGCTTTCAGCGAAGCGGATCAGTTTTACATCCTTCAGCACCTTGAGGGCTGTTTCATGGCTGTCGGTATAGAAGGAGAGCATGGCGCCGGCGCCGCGGGACTGCTTGAAATGGATATCTCTGCCGGGGAAATCGGCAAGGCCAGGGTAGAAGACTTTGGTGATTTTCGGATGGTTTTCCAGCCAGTGAGCCAGGACGTCTGCATTTTTCTGAGCTGCTTCCATGCGGAGGGCCAGAGTTTTGATGCCCCTGGTTACGAGCCAGCTGTCCCAGGGAGCCAGGCAGCCGCCTACGGTTTTGTAGAGGAAGCGGATTTTTTCTGCCACTTCCTTATCTTTCGCCACTACGAAGCCTGCCAGTGTGTCGTTATGGCCTGCCAGGTACTTGGTACCGCTATGGATGACGATATCGGCTCCGAAATCTATGGGGTTGCAGAAATAGGGGCTCATGAAGGTATTATCCGCAATGAGGAGGGCACCGTGAGCATGGGCGATATCTGCTGTTTTCCGGATATCGGTAATCTGCATCATGGGGTTGGTCGGGGTTTCGATATAGACAGCCTTTACCGTTTCATCGAAGGCTTCTTCCACCTTGTCTTCATGGGAGGTATTGACGAATTTGAACTGAATGCCGTTCTTTTCGTTCACGAAACGGAAGAGACGGATGGAGCCGCCATAGAGGTCATCGGAAGAAATGATGGTATCCCCCGGCTTGAAGAGTTCCATGACCATGGAAATGGCGGCCATGCCGGAGGCATAGCTGGTACAGTCACAGCCGTGCTCCAGAGCGGCTACCACTTTTTCAGCACACTCCCGGGTCGGATTTTGAACCCGGGTATAGTCATAGCCCGTGGACTCGCCCAGCTCCGGATGGCCGAAGGTGGCACTCTGGAAAACGGGTACGGAAATGCAGCCGGTAGGATCCTTCCAATCGCTGCCATGAATGCAGATTGTTTTGATATTCATATGAAAAACCTCCCTGAAATGATGTTGAAATAAAAAAATCGTCCCTCGAAATCGAGAGACGATGTATCACCGTGTTACCACTCTTCTTTTCCTCTCCGTCACCGGAAGAGGACTTGACAGGTACGCCGGACAATGCCATAAATACCCTGCTGCTGTAACGGGCAGTCCCGGCGGGCTTGACCATTCGGCCCGGAGGCTCCAAGTCCATCTTCAGGCGGCCCTCCTGCACTGCTTTCACCACACGCAGCTCTCTTTGCCATTTGAGAAGCCCTACTCTTCTTGTCATTGCCTTCTTTGAAATTGGAAATATGATACCACGGGTCACCATGGATGTCAAGGATAAGTGACATAGCGCCTCTGGCGCGAGGGTTGTTGTAGGGCGCCTATGAATTGATAGAAGACGCCAGTTTGTATAAAACCTTCACAACCGGGCTTCGCTCGTGGGAAAACCATACAACCGCCCTGGCGGGCGAGGAAATGCACCCCTTT
>UMLR01096956.1_pt1 | contig 11906 bp, 10 predicted proteins | sample 1966741 | NCBI WGS metagenome assembly UMLR01 (sample SAMEA4836207, study PRJEB28245) | human gut metagenome | biome: gut microbiome; material: fecal sample | place: Denmark | collected 2008 | reverse complement strand
GCTGCTCTATGACGGGGCGACTTTAAAGAATGACGGATGCTTCATTTATGGTTTTGCCCCGGCTTTCGAGATGGAGGCGTTCCTTTCCGACAGGCTGGTTTTTCTTTTCAATGTCCGCCAGAGGATATTCTTCGGATCATCCGTGGGGAATTTCCACACGGCGGTAGTTGTCGGTGTCAAGTACATTTTTAATTAGCGGCAATAGTATGGAACAAGGCAATTGGAACGTGGATGAGATGCTTCATTGGCTGGATATGAAAATAAACCGGGAAGACCGGGACATACGTGAACAAAGCAAGAAGATGAATGGGAATTTCCTGCACTTTTTCGAATGGAATGCGGAGAGCCTGTATAAGTCTCATTTTATGTCCGGGTGTTATAAGATACTCCGGCAGGCGGTGGACGGGGCAAAGGACATGGATACGGTTCGGAATATTGTTGAGGACAACATTGCTTACTGTGAGAGCAAACTGTTGAACGGTCAGGTGGATTGTAACAGTTCCAGCCGGACAACGAATGTTGCCCATTTCCTGAAGTTGGAGTGTATGCAGCAGTTGGTTAGGGATTACCGGGAATTCGCGAATATCCTTGCGCAAACGCCTCCCGAAGAGAATTTGCAACAGACGGCTAATAAAACAGAAAAGAAGAGAGAAGAGCCGCCTGAAAGAAAGATAAAAACGGGCATCAGGCGTTAGCCGACAACGGACTCAATCAAGTAAATTATTCATTTAGTAATACGTAAAATCATGAAGATGAAATTAATAATAAGTGGTATCATGCTCACATTGCTTTGCCTGCTGGGTGGCTGTGATGATAAATTGGAAGTACAGCAGGCTTATGATTTCTCGCTAACGTCCTGGTATCTCCAGAAGACCATTTCCCCGGATGAAACCGTGGAGATTCGTCTGACACTCAATCGTAGCGGAAACTATGAGGAAGCCGGCTATCAAATCGGTTATATACAGATGGAGGGCAGCGGCGAGGTGTACGACAAGAAGAAGGTCTATCTGGTGAACCGGGAGATGCAACCGTTGGATTCGATAGCGGAGTTGGATGACAGCGATCCCTGCCGCCAGGTATTCACGCTCTTCTATCATAACCGAAGCAGCAAGAATGCGGAGATTAAATTCGTGATAGCGGATAATTTCCATCAGGAAAGAGAACTGGATATATCCTTTCAGAGCAAAACTGAAACGGACATGGAACTATAAATCGGACAACAATGGATAAAAGTGATTTAAGGATCGAACAATTGCAGCAATATCTTGACAAGAAGAAAGGGGTTGTGGAAAGCGATATAAAAGAGTATAACCAGCAACTGGGAAAAAACTATCTTCATTTCTTTGACTGGCATGCCGATGACTTGTATAAGGCCTGTTATATGGATAAGAATTATAAGGCCATTCAGGAGGCGATTGATGCCGCTGAAACGCCGAAGGATATTGAAGGGATTTTGAAGCGTTATACCCTGTATATAGAAGATGATCTCCTGAACGGTCCGCTTGTCAAGAAAAGTACCAGCCCGATGTCGAATATGGCCCATTCCCTGGAGATAGAATGCAAACAGAAATTGCTGAAGGACCTCCGGTATTTAAACAGGCTTCTTCAGAGTGAGACTGTAAGTGAAAGGATAAGGCCGCAAGAAGCACCCCGACAAGAGATTGTGCCTGTGAAAGAAAAGAAGAAAACGGGACCACGGTTGAGATAGTATCAATTGAAAGCAATAAAAAAGCTACTGAATTTTTGTTTCAGTAGCTTTTTTATTTATCCCAGTCTTATATTCCGGCTATACCAGATAAGCCTCAAAAAGATAATGTATGAATAACCGACCCTTTTCCGTCCAAACGGTCAACATGGCCGTGCCGGTTTCTCCTGTGCGGCTTTCCCATACATGGGTCCGGGTTGCCGTATAGCCTTGATTCTGATAAGGAGCTTTGAGCAGCCATTGACCGGATTGACGGAACTGGATGCCTGCCCATCGAAGCCGTTTGTTCAGCATACCGGCAGTCATTCCCAATTCTTTCGCTATCTGTGTGGTCGTGTAGGTGCTTTGGGATTGGAGGACTTTGTCATAATACTGAACTTTTGGGGCCTGTAGCTTGAGTTTCAGGATAGCATAGTTGTTCTCCTTCTCCAATGCTGAAATACGGCTGTCTCGCTCTTTTATACGGTTCTGTGCGAGCAATATGGCACGCGCAAGTAGTTCATTATCCGTTTCGCCATTCTTCTTAAGAAGATAGCCACCGTTCTTTAGTGTTTCGGGAACCAGTTCATCAAATATCCAGCTTTCGAATTTCTCAGCGGAAGGCAGCTTGCTACCGGCAATCAGCCGGTATACGTTCCCTTCGCTGATGTACTTGATTTTCTGGACGGCACTGCGTGTAGGGGTGTCGTAAACCACGACGCCCATTGGTTTACAATGTCTTACGACGGCATCTCTCGGATTGGAGTAGCCAAGTGCGGCGGCAACATCTGAGGCGCAGAACCATATTTTCCCGTCAATTTCCAGTGTCCGGATGCGTCCGAACTCAGGATGTTCAAATATTGATACTTTATTCATGACTGTTTAATTTATAGGTTTCTTCTATTGCTTTAAATATCTCGTAGACTACCTGGGGGACGATAGCGTTCCCGTATCCTTTAATGGATGCCTGTCTTCACCGAGAAAAGGAGATACCGTCCAGTCGGGGGGGAAGCCCATCATCTCGGCTACAAACAGGGGATTCAGCTGGAAACTCTTTCCAGTCCGGGCGAAGAAATCGGGCAGGCTGTTCTTTTCCGGTATCCGGCCTCTCTTCTCCAGACTTTCCGGGCTTGCCGCGCCCTTCCAGTCCCTCACTGTCGGAGTGGGCAGAAGCTCCGCCATCCTCCCAAGCCCTACACTCCAGACATGGCCTTTCTGATTGATCTTTCTCACCTTTCCTTTCGGTGTCACTATGATCTTGTCGTTTTTCCCCATTACCGCACCCACACCGGCATCGCTGGCTACCGGGGTGGGCAGCAGCATCCCGTAAAAGTCCAGAAAGTCGCTCAATCCGTTGGGTTTCTTCTCCCCTTTGAGCTGGCTGTGCAGGGATGGAGCATGGGCCTGTTTCCATTTGTGAACCCTTTCCGGATGGTGTATCTCCGTAGCCAATGGAGTGGGAAGGAGTATTTCATGGATCATCTCCGGCAATCCCTGCTGGCGGCTGTTCGGTCCCCTGCGCTTGTAATCCTGGGCTGTCACGGTGGGCAATAAACCATACCCGGTCCCGGCGGTGGGGAGCTCCGACGGCACAAGCCGGTATAAGTACCGGCTGGACGGAATATCCTTCACGTTCAAGATCACGGCAAATGGTTTCAACAACATATTGCTGCCGTCTTTTAAATACAGGCTCACTCTCTCCGAATAGAGTGGACTGACTTCCCACTTCAGTCTCCTGGCCGGGCTGTACCATCGTGAGGATGCCAGCAACGTTCTCACCAATGACCCAATCGGGCCTGATCTCATGTATGGCCCTGAGCATATGAGGCCAGAGGTAACGGTTATCATCCGCTCCTTTTCTTTGGCCTGCGACAGAGAATGGTTGACAAGGAAAACCTCCTGTAAGGACATTGATTTTTCCTCTCCATTCTCTGAAATCTGTCGTTGCGACATCTGTATAACTTTTTGCATCTTTAAACCAGTAATTTAAAATGGTATTACAAAAATCGTCTATCTCACAATGGAAGGCATTCTGCCATCCCATTCATTCGGCAGCCAGGTCTGGGGCGCCGAATCCACTAAACAGAGAAGCGTGTACCAGACGCTTCCGCTGTTTCTTGTCTTGCTCTTCTTCTTTCATTGTTTATTCATTATTTAGAGGTTCGAGATTCATTACTTTTTTGTCGATCTTACGATAGACACTCCCCATCTCCAGCATATTCTCCAATCGGAGCAGGTCCGTGATTTCATAGACGGTCATCCCTTTCTGTGTCGTGAAGCGGATATATCCTTTCTGTCGCTGTATCTCCACTTCCTCGGGAGTCATGTGCAGGACTTCACAGATTTCCTGCAAGGTCAGGGTCAGGCTTACTTCCTTAACTGTGTAGATGTAGGTCAGGATGTTCAGCATCTGAAGACATTTGCGGTGTGATTTGACAAGTGATGCGAATTTGTTTCGTTCTATGACGATTACTTTAGCTTGATTTTCCATGTGAATTTTTATTTATGAGTTAATAGAATCGGATATGAAATCTTCGTTTAGACATTCTTCTCTCAGGAATTTATATACGTCAGAAGCCCAGAAGTAAATCTTGCCGCTGAGTTTGAAAAATGGGAGTTTGCCGGAATTACGCCAGCGGATCAGTGTCCGGTCGCATACTTTCAGCATCAGGCGCATATCCCGGCTGTCCAGCATTTGCTTGCCGTTGAAACTGGTTACTGCTTCCAGAGCCGTTTCCAGCTTGGCAATCAGTTTTCGTTGTTCCTCAAAGTTTTCCTTTATCATTGCTTTGAGTATCTCAATATCATTTCTGTTCTCTTCCATAAAATATTCCTTTGTTCCAATGGGTTATTTTTCTTTCTTCGGTTGCAAAGTTTTCAAAATTGGGCATGAAAAAATAGGGCTGACGGTAACCGCCAGCCCCATATTTTCTTTGTAACTTACTTAGTATCAATGTCGATTTACAGAATGCTTTTTTTCTTCCTTTAAGGTAGAAAGAAAAATAGCAGTAGTTACCATTCTTTTCAAAAAGATATTTATAGGTAAACAATATAATGAAGGGCACCCCAAAAATCAGATTTTACTCTTCTCAGAACTATCAGTAGAGGGGTAATTTTCTATAAAAAGTTTTTTAGTACCCTCCAATTAATACCAAGCCTTCTAATAAATTCAGATTAACTTGTAACCGTCAAAAACATTAATTACATTTGTGTTAGAGTAATACTTGAAATTGTACAGAGCAACAGAATATGTAGCTGGATTGCGCTACTACAATACTGTTTCTGCCAGTTTTAAAGCAGTAAAATGATTTTTCCTTTGTTTTAAACTAAAAATTATGACGAAACAAGAACTGTTAATTGGGAAGCATCCAGATAATTCACATCCTTATGGGAAATGGCTTGCTGCAAATGATTTGCCAGATTCCTATATGAAATGCCACAGGGAACTTACTGAAATTACAGCTGTAGATGATGAGTTAATAGAATGGATGGCAAAAAAAATAATTAATCACCATTATACTCAGTTTAGAATATCTAGGTTAAAAGAAAAATATAAAAGTTTAGGCTTTGCTAAATATGCAGAGCAGCATAGAAAATTACCTATTACGGATAAGGTGAAAAAAGGTAATGCTACGGAAATATTACTTACTGATTATATTCAAGCATCACAAAAAAAAGAATTTATCAAGGTATATAAATTGAAATATAATCCAAATGTTGATCAAGCCATTAAAGGAGATGACACTTTGATGGTTGATTTATTTGAAGAAAATGGTAATGAGAAAATCAAAATTTATTTGGGAGAATCGAAATTTCGCACTACTCCTCAAAAGAATGTAGTTGAAGATATTACCAAATCTTTAAACAAAGATACTTTGCCTTTATCGTACACTTTCTTAGTAGAAGAAATAGCAAAATCAGATGAATTACTTGCTCGAAAGCTGGATGATTATATAGTGCAAGATATAAAAGATAGAGGCGACCTTATTTATGTTGGTTTGTTACTAAGTAATACCAAGACTTCAGAAACAGTTGAAAAACATTTGAATAGTGATAATTCAAATTTGGTTTTCATTTCTATTGGAATTGGTCAGCCAGAAGAGTTTATTAAATCCATATTTGAAAAAGCAGAAGAACTAATATCTAACCCTGATTTATTATGAATATAGAGCATGTTGAAAAAAGCTACCAAGAATTAGAATCAGATTCTACTTTGCAAAACTTAATAGCTCAAGCTAACGCTAGATATATCCTATATAATACGGAAGAATCTAAAGAAAATTTTCCTCGATATACAATTAAAGATGAGCAGCTAAATATCTTAGCTTTCAAATATCTAAATATTGGATGTAATTATTTTAGTGAACATAATTATCTAAAAGCATCTCATTCTCTAGAAAAAGGAGCTTTAATACTTGAGTATATACACGGTTCTATTCATATTCAGACAAAAAATAAGAAACTATTTTGTCTAATCTCCGCTCTTTCTTATTACGTTTGTTTTCAATACTCTAAGGCATTTATACTTATAGGCAAACTTGAGAGTGATACAATGATTTCAAGTTTAGTATCTCTATTTCTTAATAGAAAATTTGATCAGTTATTAAGTGAAATCGATAAACTTATTACAAACTCCAGTTATGGGGATGAATATCTGGCTGAACATTTTGAAGAAGATAATGCTACAAAAATTTATGAGATAATTATAGCAAAATCATTAAATTATTATGTGCAATTTTATCAGACAGGAAACAAAGATTTTTTAGAAATTGCAAAAAAGGATCTTGTAAATCTTCAAGAAGTAGCCGCAATGAGAGGTGAACCTGATGTTTGGTGGGTTATTCGATTATTACTTCTCATTATAGATGGATTTAAAGAATCCTCATTATGGTATGTATTAGGAAATTATTTTAATACGGAAGATAAACTTCCGTTAAAGTATATACAATCATTAGTTTATAAAAATGGCAGTATAACAGAATTGTTTCTTACTCAAAGAAACTCTTTACCAAAGGTTTTGAATAATAAGCAGGGGAGTATTGTTAGCATTCCTACAAGTAGTGGAAAAACAAGAATTGGTGAAATTGCGATTTTAAACTGTCTATTAAATGAACCTAAAGCGAAAATTCTTTTTATAGCCCCTTATAGATCACTAGCTTACGAAATAGAAAATTCGTTTGATGAGATTTTTAGCAATCTTGATGTTTCAGTCTCACATCTATATGGTGGAAGTTTATTTAGTAAGCTTGATGAAAGAATTATAGACGAATCATCCGTAATTGTAGCAACACCAGAAAAGGCCAAAGCACTCTTTAGAAGCAATGAGGATATTTTATCATGTATCAAACTTGTAATTATAGATGAAGGACATTTATTGGGAACTGATAAAAGACTCATAGTTAATGAAATGTTTTATGAGGAATTAAAGTATCATGTAAAAGCTAATGGTGGAAGATTCTTGTTATTATCTGCCGTTTTACCCAATGCAGAAGATCTATCTGAATGGCTAACGGATTCTACTGATAATGTTTACAAAGAGAATTGGCGACCTTCTGATGAAAGAATCGGAATAATGGAATGGAATGGAGTTTCTGTGAATTTAAATTGGAAAAGCACTGATGCAGAAAGAAATTCATTTAATCCTAATTTTATTATGCGACAAAAGTTGCCTAAGAAGCCTAAAGAAAGGATAATGCATTACTTTCCTGAAAATAAGAACCAAGCCATAGCTTCTACTGCATATAAACTAAGGAAGTTTGGTCCTGTTTTAATATTCGTTGGAATCAAGAAATCTGTTTTTGCCATTGCAAGAGAGTATGAAAAATGTATTCAGCCTGAAGAACAGAAGTTTAGATTTAGAAACAAGGCCAATTGGAGAGCCTTTAAACTGGCTTGCATAGAATCTTATGGTGAAGATACGGAATGGGTTAAGTTTGCTAAACAAGGAATTTTCTGTCATAATGCAGATTTGATCTCAGATGTGCGAATTCCCTTAGAAAGATTAATGAGAAGTGAGAAGCCAAGAGTTATTATAGCGACTTCAACATTAGGACAAGGAGTTAATCTTGGAGTTTCTACTGTAATTTTCTCAACTTTGTATCAATCAGGTAATCCTATTACGAAAAGAGATTTTTGGAATATTGCTGGTAGAGCGGGGCGTGCTTTTGTAGATCATGAAGGCAAAATTTTAGTTGCTCATGATATAACCAAAAAAGACGAGAATAAAATAAATTGGGAAAGAAAAATGATTTCTGCATATCTTAATAAGAGTAATATAGATAGAGCAGAGAGTGGTTGTTTGGAACTAATAAGGACACTTAAAACAGTGGCTCAACTTAACGGAATAGCATTTGATAACTTAATTAATTTACTTGCTGAAAATCGTATTAATGAAATTGATGAGTCTTTAGATGAAGTTAATGATCTTCTTGATTTGATTGATGACGGATTATTATCATTGCATAATTCGAATAATTTTGAAGGAAACACATTGGAATGGATTGATAGTTATTTTACTAAATCCTTAGCCTATATACAAGCTCAATATTATGAAGATATTACTGGCGATGAAGTTCTCGATTTTATAAAGGCTAGAATTAAAGGTATAACAAAAAAGGTAGGGATAGAAAAAAGTATTTGGGAAAGTATTGTATCTTCTGGTATTCCAATCAATTCAGATTTGCAAATAGATGAGAAGCTTAGCGAGATTATTAGTATTGTTCAAAGCTATATAGTAAGTGATAAAACATTAGAAGAACGCATTTCACTTCTTGAAAATATAGAAGACGTCATTAGAGATGTGAATATATATAAAGAAAAATTTGAAGATAGTGTTGATATAAAAGAGATACGAAAAAAGTGGTTAAGTGGAATATCCATGTCAGATATCGTTCAACATGAAAATGCAGTTAATATAGTAACTCAACATTATTCTTTCAATATGCCTTGGGTTCTCAATGGTATTTCAAAGAAAATGAAGAAACAGAATTTAATTGAAGAAGCGGATACTATCGAAGAATTGGCTATTCTTGTAGAATTAGGATTACCTAACATAAAATCAGTTAAAATCTATCAAGCAGGAATTCGCTCAAGGATTTCTGCCTATGAAATTGCCAACTTATATGATGATGATCTTTGGGAAAAAAGCATTAGAACATATAAACAAGATTTAATAGACCATGCTGATTACTATAAAAACCAAGTATCAGAAAATGCAGCATTATGGATCGATTTATTAGTAAGATTTTCGAAGAGAAAATTTATAAAAATTAAAAAAGTTCCTAACTTCAGATATGGAAAAGTACATAAAAGAACAAAAAGGTTAATGGCAAGAATAATTAATGATAAGCAATATTTAGTTAGTCCGAATTTTAGTGTTATAAATGAAATAGGTGAATCAGATATTGACTTTTCTAAAGTCAGTAATATTAATGGAATTTACTTTGATTATGACGAAGATGATAAACTTTGGAAAATAACTTGCATGAATCCTTATGTGGTATTTACGTAATTACTATATACTTTTGGGAAGAGATGAGAATAAGTATTTAGACATTATTAGTTGTTAATTTATCGCTATAAGGCTTATTCTTGAAGCATTAAACAACCAATTACAAACTAAAATAAGTTTTGATTAACTTGTAACTATTAACAACATTGACTATCTTTGTCGTAGAGAGATATTTGAAATTATGCAGAGCAATGCAATGTGTAGCTGGACTTCCACTACTATATCGTTACTTGCATCTTTATAAAAACACTTTTAATCGCTGATTTATAAAAGATTAAAACGAACTACACTCTTTTGTTAAGGGAAACAAAGTGTTTCAAGCGTTTGAAACTATTTGAAACACCTGTCGAAGTTCTCTGAAGCACCTATCTACCTGATTAACTTGACCGTAGCTACTGTTTTGCTTAACCTGTTCTTTCAGGAAGTACTAAATCATTTTTCAGTCAAGAATACATGAGTCATCAGCTATTAACGCCTGATTTTTCGATTGTTAATAACTGACATGTCAATCATTAATAGTTGACACATCAAGTGTTAACATGCTGTCAATCAATAGATAATGTAAGAAATATGTTATAAAATGTGATGGTAGCAGAGTGAGAGCAACTGCTTGCTCTCACTCTGCTACCATCGGATCTCTCATAACTGAAATACCGATGAATAAAGGAATGTAGAGCGATAGTTAGAGCATGAGAGCAAAACTCATGTTAAATTGATTGGGAGAGAAATCTGATATTTTCTCCGCTAACTCTTTTTTGCAGCTTAATTCCCTTGCTTTTCGATATTCTTTTTTATATTTGCCTACAATAAACAGGAGATACGACGATTGAAATATAAGATATTGATAGGATGTATGTTGTGCTTGTTCTCTTTTATTCCGAAGGGGGCAGCTAATCTTGTTCTCAATCCTTATACCAGTCAGGAGATATCTGCTGATTCCATCATCGAACGTGTCATGACTTTTGCCCCTTCTTATGAAAGTATCGTGAGTGACTATCGCGCGAACCTATATATAAAGGGCAAGATGAATATTCAGAAGAAGAATTTCATTCTCCGGTATGTACCTTCGATGTTTCGCTTGCAGAAAGGAGTACGCGAGTATCTGCTTGAAACGTACAGCGACCTGCATTATACAGCCCCCAATATCTATGATCAGAAAGTAAAGGCGTCGCAAGGTACCGTGAGAGGGAACAGGGGCTTGCCGGGACTGCTCGAATATTTTAATGTCAATATCTATTCGTCCTCCCTCCTCAACGATGAACGCTTGCTGTCACCGCTTGCCAAAAACGGAAAGAAGTATTATAAATACCGGATTGACAGCGTGATGGGTGACCCTAATAATCTCGATTACCGGATACGCTTCATTCCCCGTACCAAGAGCGATCAGCTGGTGGGCGGCTATATGATTGTCAGCAGCAATGTATGGAGCGTGCGGGAAATACGCTTTTCGGGACGGTCGGAACTGATCACGTTCACTTGTTGGATCAAGATGGGGGAAGTGGGAAAGAAAGACGAGTTTCTTCCGGTGCGTTATGATGTCGAAGCCCTTTTTAAGTTTCTGGGAAACAAGGTAGACGGCAACTATACCGCTTCGCTGGACTATAAATCTATCGAACTGAAAGAAAGAAAAGTACGGAAGAAAGAAAAGAAGAAGTATAATCTGTCGGAGTCGTTTTCCCTGCAATGCGATACAAATGCTTATAAGACGGATGCTTCTACATTCGGAGTGTTGCGTCCCATCCCTTTGAGTGAGGGCGAAAAGCAACTTTATAAAGACTATACGTACAGACGCGATACCGTGTCGGTACAGCGGAAATCCAAGAGTCAGGCTTTCTGGGGAACAATGGGGGACCTGATGGTGGAAGATTATAAATTCAATCTGTCCAATATCGGGAGTGTCCGTTTCTCACCGTTTATCAATCCGCTGTTGTTCAGTTATAGCGGAAGCAATGGATTATCTTACCGGCAAGACTTCCGTTACAACCGGATTTTCAGAGGAGACAAGTGGCTCCGTATCGTGCCCAAGCTGGGTTATAACTTTACACGGAAAGAATTCTACTGGTCGTTGAATGCCGACTTCGAATACTGGCCGCAGAAGCGGGGCTTCTTCCGGCTGAGTGTAGGTAATGGTAACCGCATCTATAGCAGTAAGATGCTGGATGAACTGAAAGCGATGCCGGATAGTATTTTTAATTTCGACCTCATTCATCTGGACTATTTCAAAGACTTGTATTTCAACTTCCGTCATAGTTTTGAAATAATCAACGGACTGGATATCAGTCTCGGTTTTTCGGCACATAAGAGAACAGCCGTCGAGAAGTCCCGCTTCGTGATTACGGGAGACTATCCGATGCCTCCTCCGGAATTTATGGAACGGTTCAGAAATACCTATATCAGTTTCGCCCCGCGCATCCGTGTAGAATGGACTCCGGCGCTTTATTACTATATGAACGGAAAACGTAAAATCAATCTGCGTTCTGACTATCCGACATTTTCGGTAGATTACGAACGGGGAATAGAGGGAGTATTCAAGAGTACCGGAGAGTATGAACGGGTGGAGTTCGACCTTCAACATAAGATTCAGCTGGGATTGATGCGAAATATTTATTACCGTTTCGGATTCGGAGCATTCACCAATCAGGATGAACTGTATTTTGTCGACTTTGCCAATTTTGCCCGGCACAACCTTCCTGTCGGGTGGAATGATGAAAT
>UMLR01086255.1_pt1 | contig 11970 bp, 8 predicted proteins | sample 1966741 | NCBI WGS metagenome assembly UMLR01 (sample SAMEA4836207, study PRJEB28245) | human gut metagenome | biome: gut microbiome; material: fecal sample | place: Denmark | collected 2008 | reverse complement strand
CAGCAGCCTTACGGTACAGACAATAATCAGGGTTACCAGCAGCAGTCATATGGTGCAAATGATTATCAGCAGCCATACGGTTCACAGCCTGATTACAGTAACTACAATCAGAATAACTATCAGCAGCAGTATCCTAACTACAATCAGTATCCTGTAGAGGATAAAAGCGCAAAGAATAATGCTACTGCATCACTTGTACTCGGTATTATAGGTCTTTGCTGTTGTGCTCCTTGCGGTATAGTTGGTCTTATTCTTGGTATTAATTCTAAAAAGGCAAACCCTGAAAATAACGGACTTGCAACTGCAGGTATCATTCTTTCTATTATTGCTTTAGTAATATGGGCAATACTTCTTATTACTCAAATTGTTTCAGGCGCATTTATCAGTTCAATTTCCTAATTTACTATTAATTTTATTACATAGCAATCAACAAGCGGACTATATGTCTGCTTGTTTTGCTTTGGGGTGATTTTTATTATTAAGCCGTGCAAAACATATCAAAAAATTTTGGTTTTAATTTTACCGTTTGCCTTACTTTTTTTGTGTTATCTGATTTGTGCTTTTGCGTTTAAGTACATTTCATTGCCACCGTGTTATATACATCAGTTTACAGGTTTGTATTGCCCCGGCTGTGGAGCGACAAGAGCGGTATATGCGCTTGTTCACGGAGATATTCTGCTTTCGCTAAGGCAAAATGCTTTTTTAGCGGTTGGAATAGTTATTGTGCTTATTCTGTATATTCAGTTCGTACTCCGTGCTTTTGGTAAAAAAATCAATACATTTATTAATATGCAAGGTTTTATATGGATAATGTTTGCTTTATTGATTATTTATACAATTTTAAGAAATATTTTTCCCGCACTTGCTCCTGTGGAGATTACATATTAAACAGGTTTGTAAAATTATAATATTTTCAATAAATTATTGACATTAAAATAACTGTATTTTATAATTATATTGAGTAGGTTATATTAATTTGCTTTTGTGCTTATTAAAATTTGGAGGAAAACTATGGACAATTACAACAACGATTCTTGGAACAATAACCAAAATCCACAGCAAAATCAGAATACATATTCTGCACAGGACTATCAGCAGCCATACGGTTCGCAAAACTATTCCGCACAGGATTACCAGCGACCATATGGGACTGACAACAATCAAAATTATCAGAATTCTTACGGCACAGGTTACAATCAGACTCCGTCTTATCAGCAGCCTAACTATAACAATATGAGCAATGACGAAGAGCATGTTTCTGTTCTTCACTGGATTGGAATTTTCTGCCTTAATATCATTCCGTGCGTAGGCCCTATTGTTTATCTTATTATGATGTTTGTTTGGGCTTTTGGCAGCACACCTAAAAAGTCACTTAAGAATTTTGCAAGAGCACAGCTTATCTTGTCTGCGATTGCATTAGGTATTATGATTATTATGATTATTATTTCAGCAGCAACAGGTGCTGCTATATTCAGCGGTTCAAACAGCTATAATTATTATTAATTTTTACAGCAAGTTTATATACGAGGTGGTATAAATAATTACTCCATATAAAACATATCAAAAAATATTGGTATTTATATTACCGTTTGCATCTGTTGGTATGGCGTATTTGTTTTCGTTGTATGTTTTCAGATACATAACATTACCGTCTTGTTATTTATACGAGCTTACAGGAATTTACTGTCCCGGGTGCGGCTGTACAAGAGCGGTTTATGCGCTAATTCACGGAGATGTTATATTGTCGTTAAAGCAAAATCCGTTGGTTATAGTTTCTCTTGCTGCATTATTTGTACTTTATATTGAACTCGTTTTCAGAGCTTTCGGAAAAAAACTGCGCACATTTGTACACAGCAAATACTTTTTATGGGGTGCGTTTATAGCGATAATGATATATACGGTATTGAGAAATATATTTCCGCAGCTTGCTCCGATAGAGCTTGTGTAAAATTAAAACTTTATAATTCGGTAGAAAGGCAATGTAAAAGTTGCCTTTTTATTTTTGAAAAATTTTTCGGAAAAGTGTTGACAAATACTCGACAATAGTATATCATATAAATACAGTAATCATTACTGATTTATATAATAATTATAGAAAATATGAATTAGAAAGGGTTGAACTATATGGCAAATAAATATGCCGGTACACAGACAGAGAAAAATTTACTTGAGGCTTTTTCAGGTGAATCACAGGCAAGAAATAAATATACTTACTTTGCGTCAAAGGCTAAGAAAGACGGATTTGAGCAGATAGCTTCATTATTTCTGAAAACAGCAGATAATGAAAAAGAACATGCAAAGATGTGGTTTAAAGAATTGAACGGTATTGGCAGTACAGCAGAAAATCTTGCCGCAGCTGCAGAGGGCGAAAATTACGAGTGGACTGATATGTATGAAGGTTTTGCAAAGACAGCGGAGGAAGAGGGATTTCCTGAACTCGCAAAGAAATTCCGTATGGTCGGTGCTATTGAAAAAGCACACGAAGAGCGTTACCGTGCATTACTCCATAATGTTGAAATGCAGGAAGTGTTTGCAAAGAGTGAAGTTAAGGTATGGGAATGTCGTAACTGCGGTCATATTGTAGTAGGAGAGAAAGCTCCGCAGGTTTGCCCTGTGTGCGCTCACCCACAGTCATACTTTGAAATTCACGAAGAAAATTATTGATTATTGACAGAGTTTACTGTATAATAATTTAAATTCAAAAGATTTTAAATATAGTTTAGCAAACTGTTTTGCCAAGTAACTATAAAAGTATTTTTTAAACCGTAATTAATAAAGAAAAGAAAATAGAACAATATAAAAACAGCAGTCTATATCGTAAAGTAATAATGACTGCTGTTTATTTTATCAGTTATTTGTTTTATCGGCTAAAATTCCCGATAGCTTTTTTAATGCCATAAAACTCTCTTCGCTTATATCGTGCTCGATTTTACATGAATCTTCATAAGCTGTTTCTTCGCTTACACCGAGAGAAATTAAAAGTTCGGCTATATAATTATGCTTTTCAAGAATTTTCTGCGCAATATTCATTCCGCTTTCGGTAAGGGTGATATAACCCTCGCTGTCCATAAGAATGTAATCGTTTTCTCTTAGCTTTTTCATGGCAACGCTTACGCTTGGCTTTGAAAAACCAAGAAGATTTACTATGTCGATAGAACGAACGCATCCTCTTTTTTGTTTAATTAAAAGTATAGCCTCGAGGTAATCTTCGGCTGACTTGTGGACTGATAATGACAATAAAAACACTCCTTGAACAATGATAATATTAATCTTCAATCCCTTAATATATAAAATTAATAAAATATTACAAAAAGATTATATAACTATTTCTATTTATTGTATCATATTTTTATTAAAAAGTAAAGTTATTAAATTTAATTATTAAATATTTTTAAGTATAAAAATTCACTTGATATTTTTGGTGATTTAGCGTAAAATGTAAGGCAAAGGGCAGTATATAAATTTATTTGTAATATAAAATGAAAGGACGATTTTTATGTCACAAAATCCTGTAGTTACTATTGAGATGGAGAACGGCTCTGTTATTAAAGCCGAGCTTTATCCCGAAATTGCGCCAAATACAGTTAATAATTTTCTTAGCCTTGTAAATAATGGCTATTATGACGGACTTACTTTTCACAGAGTTATTTACGGTTTTATGATTCAGGGCGGTTGTCCTGATGGAACAGGTATGGGTGGCCCCGGTTACTCAATTAAAGGCGAATTTGCTGTTAACGGCTTTGAAAATAACCTCAAGCACACAGAGGGCGTACTTTCTATGGCTCGTTCAATGATGCCTGACTCTGCAGGTTCACAGTTCTTTATTATGCATAAAAATGCTCCTCATCTTGACGGACAGTATGCAGCATTCGGTAAAGTAATTGAGGGTATGGATGTTGTAAACCGGATTGCCGAGTGTGATACTGACTTTGCAGATAAACCTCTTGACGCACAGGTTATGAAAAAGGTGACAGCCGAAACATTCGGTGTTGAGTATCCTGAACCTGAAAAGTGCTGACGAATATACATTATAGAAAGGAAATCACTATGAATGTTTTGCTGACCGGTGGCGCAGGCTACATTGGTACACATACTTGTATTGAACTTATAAATGCAGGCCATACTGTAGTAGTTGCGGATAATTTTTCAAACAGTTCTCCAAAAGCTATTGAGAGGGTAGAGGAGATTACAGGCAAAAAAATTCCGCTTTACAACATTGATGTTTGCGATGTTGAGGCTTTGGACAAACTTTTTGCCGAAAATAAAATTGATGCAGTAATTCACTTTGCAGGTCTTAAGGCAGTAGGCGAGAGCTGCGAAATTCCTGTAGCTTACTACAGAAACAATCTTGATTCAACGCTTGCTTTGCTTGAGGTTATGAAGAAATATTCAGTAGCAAACTTTGTATTCAGCTCATCCGCTACTGTATATGGTATTCCAAAGAGTGTTCCGCTTGTTGAAACAATGCCTACAGGCTGTACAAACCCTTACGGTTGGACAAAGCTTATGAATGAGCAGATTCTCACAGACGCAGCAAAGGCTGACAGCAACCTTTCCGTAGTTCTTTTAAGATATTTCAATCCGATCGGTGCTCACGAAAGCGGTAGAATCGGCGAAAATCCTAACGGTATTCCAAACAACCTTATGCCTTATATTACACAGGTTGCTGCCGGCAGACTTAAAAGACTCGGTGTGTTCGGTAATGACTATCCTACACATGACGGCACAGGCGTAAGAGATTATATCCATGTTGTGGATCTTGCAAAAGGTCATGTAAAAGCTATTGATTATGCCGAACAGCACAAGGGCACAGAGATATTTAACCTTGGCACAGGTACAGGCTACAGCGTACTTGATATTGTTAAGGCATTCAGCAAGGTTAATAATATTGAAATTCCTTATGATATAAAGCCGAGAAGAGCGGGCGATATAGCAGAATGTTACGCCGATCCGACAAAAGCATATGAAATTCTCGGTTGGAAAGCCGAAAAAAATCTTGAAGATATGTGCCGTGACTCTTGGAACTGGCAATCTCATAATATTAATGGTTACGAATGACCGAAAAAACAATCTTGTTTTTGTGCAATTAGCCAAAATAACAAAAATTTATAAAAATAACTCTCCAAAGTGTCAAATTCATTTGACTTTTGGGGAGTTTCTATTATATAATAGAATAGCTTATAGAAGCATTATTATTAAAGGAGGAAAAAGAAAATGTTCAAAAAAGCATTAAGCCTTGTTGTCTCTCTGATGCTTATGGTAACTTCATTGTCATTTGCAGCAATTTCAGTTTCTGCTGCAGATACAACATATGTAGTTGCCGGAGCAGAAGAACTTTGCGGCGTTTTATGGAAGGGCAGCCCAGAAGAAGCTCCTGCAAATGTTATGACAGACAATGGCGACGGTACTTACACAAAAGTATTTACCAATGTTCAGCCGGCATCAGGTCTTACACTTAAGGTTGTAGAAAATGGTGCTGACGGTTCACAGAACTGGATTGGCGACGCAACAGGCAATAACATTACATTTAATGTAACTGCTGCAAGTGATGTAACAGTAAAATTTGATTCTTCTACTAAAGAAATCACTGTTACAGGCGACGGCGTTCAGTTTGTAACAAATCTCGATATCAAGAGCATCAATGCTGTTGGTAACGGCGACCCTGAAGATGCAGCTTGGTTAAACGGTGCAGCTTGGGATCCTGCAGCTAACCCTATGACAGAAGTTTCAGAAAAAGTTTATGAGATTACATTCAAGAATGTAACTAAGTTCGACAACTATCAGGTTAAGTTTGCCGCTAACGGCGGATGGACTGACAGTTGGGGCAGTGCAGCGGAAAACTTCACACCTGAATCAGGCGTAGAGTTTGACGCAGCATATAACGGAGAGAACCTTACCGTTAATGTTCCTTATGAATTTGCTGATGTAACACTCAAGCTCGACCTTACAAACTTCGACTATGCTACAAAGGCCGGTGCTAAGGCAACCGTTACAGTAACTGAAGTGTCAACTCCTGCTGAAACAACAGAAGTTGCTACAACAGAAGCAACAACTGCTCCTGCTACACAGGCAACAGCTGCTCCGGAGAAAGCACCTCTTACAGTAAATGCAACATCTAATGTATTCTCAACAGCAAAAGCAGAATACAACAGCGAAACAAAGCAGGTAACAGTATGCTACTATCTTGGTACAAATTGTGACCTTGTAAACCTCGAATGGTACTTCACATATGACAGTAACATATTTGAGGTAAACAACAAGAACAACCTTGATTCAACAGGTAAGAAACTTGGTATTATGCCACAGATTACAAGCAGTTCTGTAATCAACACAAGTATCCCCGGCAAGGTAAACGCCAACTCTTCTGACCTTGGCCTTTACACAATTGATGCAAAGGTTCCGTTTATTAAGATTGTTTTAGATGTAAAGGGTAATCCTGAAAATGTTGAAACAAATGTAAACCTTAATGTAAGAGTTCTTACAAAGGGCGAAATGGACTTTAATACAATGAGAGTTGATCCTGATACAATGGTATCATTCGTACTGGAGTATAAAATAGTAGATCCTTCATATATTGTTTCTGCTGAAACAAAACTCACAGAGTCAACATTTGTTCCATCGACAGAGTCAACAGAAGCTCCTGAAACAACAGTTCCTGAAACAACAGTTCCAGAAACAACAGTTCCTGAAACTACAGTTCCGGAAACAACAGTTCCTGAAACTACAGAAGAAGTTCCTGCTGGTGCTCTTACTGTAAATGCTACTTCTAACTTATTCCCTGCATCATCTAATGTTGTTGCAGGTGACGAAGAGTATGTAACAGTAACTTATTACTTTGAGTCAGAGAAGAATGTTCTTAACGCAGACTTCAACCTTACTTATGACCCAACAATGCTCGCTCTTGACAGTGTTATGACTCCTTACACAAACGGTGTAGTAGTAAACTCTGCAACAGCAGGCAAGGTTTATGGTAATATGTCAAGCCTTGAGCTTTACAATTTCAACCAGAAGACACCATTTGTTTCAGTTGTATTCAAGAAACTTGGTCTTGGCGAAACAGATGTAAACCTCACAGTTGATAACCTTACACTCTCACTTGCAAACGCTGAGGGCGTAACAGACGAGGCTCAGGAAGAGGGTCTTGTAAGAGATGGCGTTCTTGCTGAAACATCAACAAAATATTCAGTTGAAACTGAAATTCAGGCAGGTAAAGTTACACCTGTTGTTCCAACAACAGCTGAACCAACAACAGCTCCTGCTCCTGCAGGTTCAACATATGTTGTAGCAGGTTCAGAAGAACTTTGCGGTGTTTTATGGAAGGGTAGCCCGGAAGAAGCTCCTGAAAATGTTATGACAGATAACGGCGACGGTACATACACTAAGGTATTTACCAATGTTCAGATTGCTGATTCACTTCAGATTAAGGTTGTAGAAAATACAGCTGATGGAGGTCAGAATTGGATCGGTGATAACGGCGGAGACAACAATATAACCTTTAATGTTCTTGCCGCTTGTGATGTAACAGTTACATATGACAGCAATACACGCAAAATCACTGTTTCAGGTGACGGTGTTCAGATCGTTTCTGATATTGAAATCAAAAGCATGCATGCTGTTGGTAACGGTGACCCTGATGATGAATCATGGTTAAACGGCGTAGCTTGGGATCCAACAGCTAATGAGATGGAGCAGGTTGCAGATAAGGTTTATGAGATTACATATCACAATGTACCTGAGTTTGACAACTACCAGGTTAAGTTCGCAGCTAACGGCAAGTGGGCTGACAGCTGGGGCAGTGCAGAAGAGGGCTTCACACCTGAATCCGGCGTTGCATTTGACGCTGTATACAACGGTCAGAACCTCACTGTAAATGTACCATATGAGTTTGCTGATGTAACACTCAGAATTGACCTTTCAAACTTCGACTATGCTACAAAGCTTGGCGCAGTTGCTACAGTAACTGTAACAGAAGCTTCTCAAGTACCAACAACAGCTCCTGAAACAACAGCTCCGGCAACAACAGTTCCTGAAACAACAGCTCCAGCAACAACAGTTCCGGCAACAACAGTTCCTGCAACAACAATTGCACAGAATACAACAACACCTAATACAACTCTTGCTCCTGCAACAGAAGATGCAACATCTTCAACAGGCGCAACAGTTAAGCCGGGTACAGCCGATACAGCTAACAACGGTAACAATGGCAACAATACAGCCAATAACAACAATGGTACAGTTAAGACAGGTAATGCTTCTATGGCAGCAGTTATCCTCCTTGTACTTGTATCAGCTACCGGTGTAGTTTACTTTACCCGCAAGAAGGTTAAATAATCTTTTATAAGCATTAATAAAACTTAGTTTTTTTCACCCTCTGAGAAATCAGAGGGTGTTTTTTGTTTATAATTCAGAAGTCTAAATTATGGTTTAGCAAATTGTTTCGGCAAGTAATTATAAAAGTTTGGTCGACCTTTTCAAAGGTCGTGGGTGTGGGCAAAGCCCACAAATACTTTCCGTTTATGCAATCTGACGATAGCCAAACAGCTTGCTGTTTGGCGGATTGAACACAACGGCGTTAGCCTTAAAAAGCGATAGCAATAAGAAAAGAAATTCGTTATTACATTAAAAAAATATAGGTTTTTTAATGGCTGTCGCCTGTTTTAACAAACTTGGTTTTAGCACGCAAACAGCGTGGCTGTTTGCGCCTGATAAATTGTTATATCGGAAGATTTTTATGGGCGCTGCCCCAACCCGTAATTTTTGAAAAAATTGAGTAAACTTTTTTACTTTTGGGAGGATAATTTAGCGTTAGCTAAATTTCAATGCCCGACCGACACTTTGCTAAACCACAATTTATGGTGTTTATCTTATGTTTAAAATATAACTCAACATAGATTTATTTCTTTTTTAAAATTATCACATAAAATTCAAATTAAATTTTATATAAGTTCGTTGAAATTTTGTTTATAATATTATATAATAAATATATTATATATAAGGAATTGATTTTATGTTTAAAAAAATTAAAACTACGTTAGCTTGTTGTTCTGCACTTATGATGCTTTGCGCTGTACCTCTAAATGCAAATGCGGCGGAAGAAGTGAAAATTAACGATGCTGCTTCTGTTGCTGTGGGGGACACATTTACATATTCAATGTATATTGCTGATGCATCAAAAGATGTAATGGGTATGCAGGCATATGTTTTTTATGATACAGATTACCTTGAAATTGACACTGATTCTATTAATTTTGATAATTTGAACGGTGTGATTTATAATGGAAATCTTGACGGATATATGACTTTTAATTTCTCTGATATATCAAATTATGCAAGCTTTTCATCCCGTACACAGCTTGTATCTATGAATTTTAAGGTTAAAAAATCCGGAAATACTAATGTTACATATTTTATTAAAGAAATGTATGACAGCGATATGAATACTCTTACTGCATATACCATAACCTATGATATTAAGTTAGACGGAGAAACTGTTGTGTCAGAAAAAACACCGATTGTTGAAGAAGCGGAAAAATATATAAATACTTACCAGGGAAATTTTATTAATTATATAGACGGTAAAGGAAATGATAATACAGATGAAAAAACGGACCATAAAGCTGTAATCGGCGAAAAAACAACAATGATGCCGCAAAATAACCAAGGCAATACGCAATATGTTGATGTGCAGAAATCGGGTTCGGGTGCATCGGTTACAACGATTGTAATCGTTTGCGGCTTGCTGCTGATAGGCGGAGCAATCGGCGGAGTTATGTATTTCAGACATAAAGAAAATACGAAAAACGGTTTGAATACTGATAGTGACAATATTGACAACGATATGACTTAAAGTGACGAACAGTTTTGACTGTTTATTGCAAAATTAAAAATTGTTTAAAAATTGTTTAAAAATTGTAACTGATTTTTGGCTATTATTACACCCTATAATCGACCTGTTTTTTTGAAAAAGCCTTGATTTTTTGAGCAAATTATTATATAATTGTCATACCGAGTATATCGGAAACATATTTTTATAGGAGGAAATTTCTAATGTCCAAGAAGATCATTAGTCTTATGTTGGCTATGGCTCTTTCTGCTTCAATGGTAGCAGTTGCAGCAGTTAGCGTTTCAGCTGACACAGACAGCGATGGTAACTATGTTCCTTCAGAGGGAACTGAAACATATAGATATTATTTCTATATGCCACAGAGATGGGAAAATGAGTTCACAACAACAGCAGGTGCATACTGGTGGGAAGGTACAGATTTGTGCGAAACATGGCAGGATATGTATAAGCTTAAAGAAACTGAGAACGAAAACATTTTCAGTGTTGATGTTCCAACGGATGTTCCTAAGCTCATCTTCAACAACTATGTTGACGGCGGTGCAGACCCAGAGGCTCCTCAGTACACAAAGGGTGCTCAGACATCAGATGTTACATGTGTAGACGATGATGGTGAAGAGGCTTGGGGTTACTGGCCTAAAACTGATGAAGACGATCCTAGTAACGAGCTTTATCCGGAAGGTATCAGAAATTTTGATAACATGATTTATGTTATTGATGAAAACAGAATTGAAGAGAACCCACTCAACCAGAAGCTTACATGCCGTGGTCAGTGGTACTACTACTATGGTAACGGCGAATATGGTTACACACCTGTAAAGGGTGACGGCGCTGTTTACAACACAGAGTATATGTCATTTGAAAAGGCACTTAAGGATAAAGAGGACGGTGTTAAACCAACACCAACAGAGCCTGACTCAACTGTAGCTACAACAGAGGCAGTTGAAACAACAGCTTCAGAGGAAGCTACAACAGCTCCTGCTCCTGTTTCAAAGCCTGCTCTTACAGTAAATGCTAAGTCAAACGTCTTCTCAGATGCTAAGGCTGTGTATGATAACTCAACAAAGCAGGTTACAGTTACTTACTACCTTGGCACAGACAGAGATCTCGTAAACCTTGAGTGGTACTTAAAATTTGATAACACTGTTCTTGAGTATAACAACAAGTCAAACCTTGATGCTACTGGCAAGAAACTCGCCATTATGCCACAGATTCCAAGCGGCTATGTTTTTAATACAAGCCTTCCGGGAAAAATCAATTCTAACGCTTCTGACCTTGGTCTTTACGCAATCGACTCTAAGAAGCCATTTATACAGGTTACATTTGATGTAATCGGTGAGCCTGAAAATGTTGAAACAACTATCGACCTTGACGTAAGAGTTCTTACAACAGGCGAGCTTGACCCCGACAAAATGCAGGTTGATGCTTCAACAATGAACTCGTTCGTAGTTGATTCTGAAATTAAGGATCCTTCAGTTCTTAAGGTTGCTAATACAACTCTTACAGAGTCAACATATGTAGCGCCAACAGTTCCTGAGACAACAAAGGCTCCTGAAACAACTAAGGCTCCTGAGACAACAAAGGCTACTGAAACAACAAAGGCTCCTGAAACAACAAAGGCTACTGAGACAACTAAGGCTTCTGAAACAACAATAGCTCCTGCAACTGAAGATGCTACATCATCGACAGGCGCAACAGTTAAGCCGGGCACAGCTGATACAGCTAATAACGGCAACAACACAACTAACAATGATAACGGCACAGTTAAGACAGGTGACGCTACACTCGCAGTTGTAATTCTTACTCTTCTTGTTTCTGCTACAGGCGTAATGTTCGTCATTCGCAAGAGAGAGATGTTCTAATCTTAATTAGTAATAATTTAGATTTCTTTGGGCTGACCTGACAGGTCAGCCCATTTTTGATATTATGATTAAGAATAAATTTCAGAAAAATTGTGTAAATTATGGTTTGTAAAATGTTTTAACAAATAATTATAAAAGTTTGGTCAACCTTTTCAAAGGTTGTGGGTGTGGGCAAAGCCCACAAATACTTTCCGCTTACACAATCTGACGATAGCCAAACAGCTCCCTGTTTGGCGGCTTGAACGCAACGGCGAATGCCCTTAAATG
>UMLR01000411.1_pt1 | contig 12055 bp, 7 predicted proteins | sample 1966741 | NCBI WGS metagenome assembly UMLR01 (sample SAMEA4836207, study PRJEB28245) | human gut metagenome | biome: gut microbiome; material: fecal sample | place: Denmark | collected 2008 | reverse complement strand
TGCAAGTTGGTTTGCAACCTGCCGATGCGATACAAAAATACACAATTTTAACCATAGGCGACGGTCTTGCAGCCCAAGTTCCTTCACTTTTAATGGCTGTATCTTCAGGTATAATTATGACTCGCTCAACAGGCGCAGCTTCGAGCTTAGGTCAAGAACTTTCAAGTCAGTTTCTTTCGAAACCATACAGTTTGTTTTTCACATGTTTATTTTTGATGTTTATTGCACTTACAAGCTTTTTTACAGGGTTGCCTTGGTATCCTTTCGTTATATTTACAATAATTATAGCACTTTCAGGTTTTTCTGTTTTGGTCAATCAAGACGTACAATCGCAATTGGGGCAATTGGATGCGGTTCGACAAAACATGCAAGATTTGGTTAATCCAAACAAAATGTATGAAAGATTGGGTGTTGATGTGCTTTCACTTCAAGTTGGTTCAGGGCTTATTATGATAGCAGATCCTGATCAAGAAGGACAATTGCTTGCAAAAATAGCGGCATTACGACAAAGAATTACCGACGAACTTGGCTACATCATTCCCAACATCCGCATTATGGACTCATCAGCTTTAAACCCGAATGAATATTTAATTTCTATTCGGGGTAATAGTGTTGCAAACGGCATGGTTTACCCCAAAAGATTTATGGTAATTGCCGACCAATGGAACCAGTCAGGAGCCGCTGTTCCAAGCGATGCTGTTGAAGGACTTGACCCGACGTATCAAACACAAGCATACTGGTTGAAACCGGAAGAAGTGAAGCAAAATCCAGGAGTTACTGCTGTTGACGCTGTTGACGTTATTGTCACTCATATTCAGGAATGTGTGAGAAAATATGTTGATGAAGTTATGACAAAAACCGATGTGCTCAAACTTATGGAGCTTGTTAAAAGCCAAGATCCAACACTTGTTAATGATCTCGTTCCCACAATCATTTCAACAAGCGACTTGCGAAAAATATTTGTAAACCTTATACGTGAAAAAGTGTCAATAAAAGATATTATCTTTATTTTTGAGCGTTTGTGTGACTATGCAAGGTTTTCAAAAGAACCTGACATTTTGTCAGAACGTTTGCGAGCAGCCTTGGGACGACAAATTTGTCTAACAAATTGTGCCAGTGATAAAGTTCTATACACTTTGACCCTTTCACCTGAGTGGGAAAAAATATTGGATGACAGTTGCCAACGAACAGAGTTGGGCATGATGTTTCTGCTAAACCCGATGCAAGTTCAAGAACTCATTGAAATGACAGCCTCAACTCTTATGAGAGTTCACCAAAACATTGGGCGTCAACCTGTCATTTTATGCTCTCCTCGTATTCGCTTACCACTTTATCAAATGCTTGAAAGGCACATCCCAACAATTGTTGTCATTTCTTATTCAGAATTAATTACTGACATTCGCATTGAAGCCGTTGACAGCATTGGTGAATCATACGAAGGACAGTATAACTAGTATCTAATCTCACTGTTAGCATTCGGCTTGCCTATAGTTTTCAATAAATGGTTAATCACTTTTGGCATTTGACACACAAAACTATAACAACCTTTTGATATCGAACAATTTTTGCAGTTTTGGTTTAATTCGTAGCACTCAATAGCTTGTGGGGTCCAATTTTGTATTATGGAATCCGACATTTTGCCATTTGTTTGAGCACAATATACTTCAGGTGTGAATATATTTCTTGGAATATATTTCTCATTAACACTCATAAAAAATAAAACTCCAAATACGTTATATTTAAATAATAGACTTTTTTTTTATACAATTAATCCGCCTAAAAGTCGAGTTTTTATAAATATAAGTAAATTGGATAATTTTATATTATAAAAGATTTGATAGCTAAAGAGTTAAACTTCCTAACTACTTATGATAATGCAGAAAACAATTCACTGTATTGATTTGTTGTTTGCCCTAAAAGTTGTTCAATCATTTTATAGTCCGATTCTAATTTTGATGCAAATTTTTGGTTTTCATTTTTCAAGTGAGATATTTTATCATTATACTGGTTAATTTTTGAATTGCTTGTAGAAGAAATGTTTTTTAGACTTCCACTCATAAAAGATTCAATAGAAGAAACTATTTCTTTTGAAACATCTGACAAATATTTTGTAACACCTTCACTATCTTCATCAATAGCATTAAAGAATTTTTCAGTGTCAAATTTCAAACTTGAAGTATTTGTTGAAGCATTGTACTCAAAAGACAAGCCAACTTCATAACCTAATTTCCCGCTAATTTGGGTTATTGTACTATTCAATTTTTGTACAAAACTATTGATTGCACTTTTGTCGCTATAAGAAGTTGTATTGCTTGAAAGTTTTAGTATATCTGCAGCTTGCGAGGCAACACCATTAAATGCCTTGACAAAATCCTTAATTGCTTTATTATTTGTTACTTCTATTTCTGAATTAATAGAACTGATTATATTATTCATGGACTCTGAAATTTGTTTATCAGAATTATTCAAAGTATTTAAAATACTAAAAGAAAAATCACCAATGCTGTTAATATTAAAACTTATTGAAGCATTTTGATTACCATTTTCATCTGTTTGCTCATAATTATAAGTATATTTTCCATCATTAGCAGCCAAAACAGTTTGATTTGATAAAACTTCCCCATCTTTTGTCACTTCAACATTCAAAACAGGTGATTTGCCTTCTGTTTCAAAAACTCCTGCTTCATTTTGTTTGACAAAGCCCAATTTTTCCAAAAATAAATTCGATGTTTGATCAGCTCCAATAATATTTATTTTTTTCAAAGGGTCAACACTTGTCAAGGTAATTTGATTTGTTGTTTTATTAAATGAGGCAACAACATCGTTTTGAGCTTGATTGATTTTGGAAATTAGATCCTCTAAACGGTCATCTGTGTTCAATTGAATTGAAGTTCCATTTATACTGAAGGAAGAATCAGCAGACAATCCAAGCGCTGTCAAGTTTTTATCAAGTTTTGCATTTGAAAGATAAATTGCTGTTTCAAACAAATCTTTCAAATTGCTTGTTCCATCAAAAGCCTTGTTGCCTACTTGGAAAGTTCCATCTTCATTTATTGTGGCACCGTTTGTTGTTAAAAAGTTTTGAAAATCGGCAAAAGTTGTTTCATTTGTAATGTTGAATGTTTGTTGATTGCTTCCATCCGCATTTGATATAACAAATGTTCCTGTTGTAATATTTTGGTTATTTAAAACAAGATTTATGAGTTTATCATTTGCTTCAACCTCAGATGTTTCATATAATGTTACCGGTCCATCCTCACCTGTTTTTGCTTGTGCAGTAATTGTATATTCGGTAAAAATGCTATCAACAGCATCAGTTACAAAAAACATATTATTTTCTGAGAAATCAACTTCAATATAACCACTTGTATTATTTGAAATATCCTCTTCCGTAATTAAGCCTACATGTAATAATATGTCTTTTTTTGTAAATGCTCCAGGGGATATATAAAGAGAGCGGCTAGAATTATGATCAGCGCTGTAAAAAGATAAAACTCCTCTATAGTTGACTACCGTATCTAAATCATCTATATTTACTTTTCCGACTATAGTTGCAGAATCTAAAGAGTATTTATTTTTTAAATTAGAATTTGAAAAATCTTGCATTTCTAAATTTGAAAACACTTGACGTGTATCATCATCTCGATTTGTTGAAAAAGCTTTTATTGTGTTAGACTTCAAAACAAAATTATTTTTATTATATTGAATTGTCACACCATCATATTTTGAGCCTTCTTCCTGATAAGTTCCTGAGATTATGTCACCATAGGTTGTATCTGCTTGTACGTCAAAAGAAAGCTTATTTTTATATTGGATATTTCCATTATATCCAACATTACCAAAAGTGGTTGGACGAACAAAACTCAAAGAAGCCGAATTTGCATCTCCCAAGGTTGTGTCAGAGGGTAAGATTCTGTCAAATTCAATATTTGAAGTAATTGAATCCGGATTAAACATATCTTTCAAATTGCTTGTTCCGTCAAAGATTTTGTTTTCTGCTTGAAAAGTTCCATTTTCATTTATAGTTACACCATTTGTTGATAAAAAGTTTTGCAACTGTTCAAATGTTGTACCTTCTCCTATAGCGAATGTTTGTTGATTGCTTCCATCCACATCTGATATAATAAATGTTCCTGTTGTAATATTTTGTTTATTTGAAACTAGCCTTATCAGATAGTCATTTGCTTCAACCTCAGATGTTTCATATATGGCAATAGGACCTCCAATATCATTTGGTTTTGCTTGAGCTGTAATTGTATATTCGTTAAAAATATTATCAATAGAATCATCTACAGATCTTATACCTTTTTTCACAAAATCAACTTCAATATAACCACTTGTATTACTTGAAATATCTTCTTCTGTGATTAAGCCTAAGCCTAACAATACATCTTTTTTAGTCATTCCGGAAGTTATATTTATTGAAGTTTCCGTTTCTCTATTACTATATGATAAAGTACCTTCGTAGTTAACAACTGTATCTAAATCCTCCATGTTTATTTTCCCAACTACACTTACAGAGGATAAATAATATTTACTTTTTATATTTAAATCAGAAGAATTATTTACCCCTAAACGATTATACACGTTACGTTTACCATCTGAATATCCAGAGAAAGCTTTTATCGTGTTTGATGTCATAACAAAATTATTTTCATTATATTGAATTGTTACACCATCATATGTTGAGTTTTCTTCTAGATAAGTTCCAGAGATTATGTCACCATAGGTTGTATCCGCTTGTACGTCAAATGAAAGCTTATTTAGATACTGGATATTTCCATCATACCCAAGATCCCCAAAATTGGTTGGACGGTTAATTTGCAAATTTGATGAAAATGCACCTTGTTCGTCTGAGCGATAAACTGTGTCAAGTTTTAACACATTTAATGTGTTAAAATTTTCAACTCCATCCGAAGTTATTTGTAAATTTTCAACAGAATTATCTGTCACAAACTTTATTCTGCCATCATTGCTGTCATAACTAGCCGCAATCCCAATATTTGAATTGTTTATTGAATTTAAGAAATTGCTAACGGTTGTATCGTTTGTAACTTGAACAGATGCTGTTTTGTTACCGTTTTTAATAGTTACGGTTTCAATTCCACTTGATTTCTTTTTATATCCATTAAATTCAGATATTTTAGTGTTTAAAATATTTGCATTTGTAATAGAATTAACATCATCACTGCTTATGGCACCACTTTTTGACACCAATGAAGAAGGTCCACTTCCGTTTGCATATGAAACTTTCATACCATACAAACCCTCTTGAAGTGTTCCATTTACATTTTTCAAACCAATTCCATTTCCGGAAACACTGACATTTGATGTTATAAAATCACTGTTTGTTTGATTTATTTTAATTTTGCTCCTTAAATCTGTTAAATCCTCTGCAGTAGAAGCCAATTGAGCCAACTTAGATTTATAACCATCCAATTTTCCCAGTTTGTTTGTCAAATCACCAATCTTGTTTTCCAAGGCACTTATTTGTGCAGAATTTTTATTATTTGCTTTTTGAGCCAAATTGCTTTTAATTATTCCAAGCAATCCTGATGCACTTGAACTACCATTTGTGGAATTACCGTTACTTAAGCTTAAATTCCACAATGTTTTTGCTGCATATTGATTTGAATTTAATAAATTATTAATTGAGCTCATTTCTTTTTTACAAATTCTCCAAATTTTTTCTATTTGTTATATTCCACATTTATTGTAGTAATAAACATAATGTTAAGTTTTATTTACTGCACAAATTTTTAAGCTTATTAAAAAATAAACGCTAAAAAGCAAAAAGTAAATGCAACAAAGACAATTCTACTTATTGTTTATATCTATTTTTATTATTTTTGAGCTTTTTTGTTGTTACAAATTCAGAGCCTCTTAAACAAATTACTTGTTTTATCCATAAAAATTGAATAAATTTATTTAACTGTTACAAACATATGATTTTTGATAATATTTTTTAACATATAAGTGATTATCAAAAATGTTTATATTTAATAATTGTTTCGTCAAACATGTTTATTAGAATTAATAATAGCTCAATTTTAGTATTATGTTTATTTCATTAACTCAGTATGTAAGCATTGTGAACTTTTGTAAATATTTTCTTTCAAACTAGCAAATTATTTTATTTACGGTTTTTATATGAGCGTAATATTTTTTTATTAATAAAAAGGCGAAAAAGAGCATGAGAGTGAATGCAGTGAATTATGGAGTAACAAACAAACAAACAAACGTAGCTTCTAGGGCCAAAAAAGGCATGAAGCAACAACCAAGTTTTGGCATGAAAATGAACAACCGGCATGCAACACAAAAGGATACGGTTTCGTTTGGTGCGCCTGAATGGTGGAAAGGTCTAAAAATAGCAATAGGATCTGCTGTCGGTGGAGTAACTATGGGAGTTACTGAGCTTGGTAAGTCCATATTTGATGAACCATCAACTCCACGAGAAAGGAAAGCTAGGTTTGTGGGTGATTCTCTTGTTGCAACACAAGCCGGTGTAACCGCTGCTACTTGTGCTGCTGGAACTTTAGTTGCTAATGCCATTGAACCTATGGCTCTTATTGAAAATGAAAATACAATTGTTGAGGCAATAACTGATGTTTATTGTATATTTGGAAAAGAAGAAGTATCAAAAATTAAATCTGAAGTTGGTATTGTTGATATTGTAAAATATGGAGCTGGTGCTGGAGGTATTTCACAAGCAGTAATGACTCAAATAACACAAGATGCTGCAAAAGAAGGCGCAAGCCATGTTTTAAAAGAAGTCGCCTCAAATATTCCTTTAATTGGAGGAATTGCTCGTACAGGAATTACAACCGTTTCTGGCAAAGCACTTGTTGAAAAAACTATAAAAGCTTGCAAAAAAGCTCGACCAAGGAGATAAAATGCAAGTTAATTATTCTAAAATAAATTGTCAAAATAAATTCCAAAAAACAAGCTTCAAATCCAACAAAAATAATACTGAATTTGTTGCTGTTGACATGCCATTACCATATATAAATAATTGTTTTATAGGATTAAGTTTATTTAATCCTATAATTAATAGTAGTAAAAATAATGTATTGTCATATCTTGGTATATTGGGTATTGGAATGCTAAGTTGTTTCTTGCCAAATAATAAAGAAATTGTTGAAGTTGATAAAAGAAACAATAAAGATATTGATGTAAAAAAGCATTTTATAAAAAAACAAGGACTTGAAGCTACAATATTAACAGCTTCAAGTCTTCTAATAGCAAACAACATCAGTGAAAAAAAATACAGTTCAGGTGAAAAAAAGATACAAATTGCGTTGTGTGTTGTTGCTTGGGGAATTAGTCTTTTAAATAATATTTTGGGCTATAAAAAATATAAGGAAAGCATTAATAGTGGAAATTGTGAATAATAGTAATAATAGTGCAGATCTATTTTATAAAAATCAAAATAATAAAAAATATTATTTAAAAAAAACGTTTGAACCTTTATCATCATATATATTTTTACTAAGTTCTGTAATGCACCTTGATATAACAGAAAATGGTTATGATGATTTTAAAAAAAACTTTGTCAAGAAAATACCTTTCTATTGTATAGTTGGAATATCATCTACTCTTGTAGGATTAAATGAAAAGGAAAGAATAATAAAGGATAAAGAAGATAGAACTATTGAGGAACAAATAAAAACACATTTAATATTGTCACAAGTTGTCTTATCCATATTAAGTGGTATTGGAATTACAAGAGGAATAAAGCAAACTAAAAAAGACCACAAAGGTGGCATAATAGCCGCCTGCCTTTCTGGCATTGCGCTTGCCGGGGCGACAATTTCAAACATCGCAACTTGGAAAAATTATAAAAAGGAAAACCAAAATAAGGATAGTTGAAAATCAATTCTATAAACAACAACATAACATTTAAAAACAATGATAATCAGGATGATTTTATATTTCATGACCCGGAAGATAATGATTATGTTTATTATGCAATGAAAAATCCGCAAATCGTTAATGACAGGTATGCACAACGACATATTGAAGCATTTAATATTGGAATATCTGATTGGGAGCAAAAAGATATATTTGTTCATCACTTTAAACAAGACACCATTTGGTCAAGAGCAAATGGGAAATATGATATAACAGGAAGAAAACAAGAATTTAATAACGGTTTGCAGGTATTTTTGGGTGTGATGTTGAATATTGTACTATTAACTTCATATCTTAAAGATAAAAAGAAATTTATGGACAAAGTTCTTAGCAACACTTTTTGTAAAATAGTCATCCCCATTAGCTGCTTACTTTTATTTTTAAATTCTCTTGATTGCTTGAGATATATAATTAAAGGTGAGAAATTTTCAAAATATCTTAAAAATAAACTAAAAAATAATAAAGTTGATAAACAAAATTATAAAACAGGCAATATAAAATTTATAGATAAGGACAGAATAAAAAATTATGATAGTCTTGAAACAATAAATAAATTTTCATTACTAAAAAAATACAAAAATAAAAATGAGTATAATAAAGATAACATGTTGTCAGTTGACACACTTTATGAAATTAAACCTTTGCTAGACCCTGACATGAGAATGTCTGATGAAGAATTTATGATTAGAAGTACTCAATATATCCTAAAATCGATTCCGGAATATTCTCCTTATGTTGTTATACCAAGTGATAAAGAGGTTATTGCAAGGAAGAGAAAAGAAAAAGAACTCAACGTTGATGTACCTTTGCAAACATACAAAATATGGCAAGATTAAATATCATCAGTTTCTTTACCTAAAAAAATCAAAAAAGCTTCTACGATAGCTGTCAATTGTGCGATAGCGCAACTTGTAGTTTTTTTCTTTATATTGGAATGCTTCTAAGTAGGCTCGAGCGGTGTCAATTGAGGTGAAGCAAGGAATTTGATACATCTCTGCAATTGTTCGAATTTGAAAACCGCTTCTTTGTGAGTCTTTGCCTAATGTTGGGGTGTTTATGACAAAAGAAAGTCTTCCTTCTTTCATACGTTTTTGAAGCTTGTCTATCATAAATTTTTCAATCATTTTTGAAGGCACGCCGTTTTTTTCCAAAAACTTGTGTGTCCCCCAAGTTGCCATAATCAAAAATCCAAGGTCATAAAAACCGCGGATGATATCAAGTGCCGGTTTTTTATAATGGTCATTTAGTGAAACAAGAATTCGCTGTTTGTCCTTTGGAAATTTGTAATTTGCTGCAATAAAAGCTTTTAAAAGGGCTTTTTTGTAGCTATAATCCACACCCAAAACCTCGCCTGTAGATTTCATTTCAGGAGCCAAAGCCGGATCTATGCGGTTAAGTTTTTGGAATGAAAAAATCGGCATTTTTACACAAACAAGTGATGTTTTTTTGTTCAAACCTGTTTTATATCCTTGCTCTTTTATGGATTTGCCTAACATTGCATTAACTGCAATGTCAACCATCGGGATGTGTGTAACTTTGCTCATTATGGGCACGGTTCTTGAAGCTCGTGGGTTTACTTCTATCACATATGGAATATCCTTGTGAATGATAAATTGAATGTTCATCAACCCTTTTATTTTCAACTCCCGGGCAATTTTGGTTGTATATTCAACCATTTTATTTTTTATTTTTTTGTTTATATTTATTGCAGGGTAAACGCTTATGCTGTCGCCACTGTGAACACCTGCTCTTTCAATATGTTCGCAAATTCCGGGGATTATAACATCATACCCGTCAGAAACCGCATCAAGTTCTGCTTCTTGACCTTCTATATATTTATCGATAAGTATCGGGTGACCGTTTGAAAACTTTAATGCTTCATTTAAATATGTCTCAAGCTCTTTTTGGTTATAAACAACTTGCATACCTCTTCCGCCAATGACATACGATGGACGAACAAGAACAGGAAATCCGATAATGTTATCAATATCTTTTGCTTCTTCCAAACTATAGACCCCAATGCCTTTTGGTTGTGGAATATCAAGTTTTGAAAGAAGTTTTTCAAACTGTTTTCTGTCTTCAACAACATTTATTGATTTTAATGTTGTTCCTAATATTTTTACCCCTTTTTCTTCAAGCTTTGTTGCCAAATTTATCGCTGTTTGTCCACCAAACTGAACCATAACACCATAGGGTTTTTCTTTTTTAACAATATTCATCACATTTTCAATGTTCATTGGTTCAAAATATAACCTGTCTGCAATATCAAAATCTGTTGACAATGTTTCAGGGTTTGAGTTTATCATAACAGATTGATATTTGTTATCTTTTATTGCCCAAGAAGCATGAACAGAGCAATAATCGAATTCTATACCTTGGCCGATGCGTATGGGGCCTGACCCTAAAACAATTATATTTTCTTTGTTTTTTGTTTCTTCTTTACTTAAAATATCATCTAATTCACAAATTTCATTGTACGTTGAATAAAAATATGGCGTAGCAGCATTAAACTCACAAGCGCAAGTGTCAACCATTTTGAAACAAGCATTTATATTGTTATCCTCTTTTAATTTTTCAATCGTTGTAATTTCAAGGTTTGCAATTTTTGCAATTTCCTCATCCAAAAAACCAAACTCTTTGGCTTTTTTATAAAGATTAATGTTTAATTGGCAAGTTTCAAGCTGTTTGTACAAATCTATTATATTTTTAATTTTAAATATAAACCATTTGTCAATTTTTGTAACATCATGAATTGCATCGATATCGAAATTTCGATACAAAGCACAAGCGACACGAAATATTCTCATATCATCCTGAATTTTTAAAGAGTCAAACAATTCATCGTTTGAAAGTTTTTCAAACCCACGATTTAAAAGTCCTGTTTTTTTGTCTTCAAGCGAGGTTACAGCTTTTTTAAAGGAACTTTCAAAAGTTCTTCCGATTGCCATAACTTCGCCTGTTGCTTTCATTTTTGTGCCTAAAATTCTATCTCCATAGGCAAATTTGTCAAACGGCCATTTGGGAATTTTTGTAACAACATAGTCAATGGCAGGTTCGAAGGCTGCAACTGTTTTCTTTGTGACTGCATTTTTTATTTCATGCATATTATAGCCAATTGCAATTTTTGTTGTTACTTTTGCAATGGGGTAACCGGTTGCTTTTGAAGCAAGGGCTGATGAACGACTCACACGTGGGTTAACTTCTATCACATAATATTCATTTGAAGTTGGGTTTAAAGCATACTGAACATTGCATCCGCCTTCTATTTTCAAAGCTCGAATTATTTTTATAGCCGAACTTCTTAACATTTGATATTCTTTGTTATTTAAAGTTTGACTTGGAGCGACAACAAAACTATCCCCAGTGTGAATTCCAATAGGATCAATGTTTTCCATGTTGCAAATTATTATACAAGTGTCGTTTGAGTCACGAATTACTTCATATTCTATTTCTTTAAACCCTGCAATGCTTTTTTCAACCAACACTTGATTTATGGGGCTTTGAGATAAACCAATGTTGACAATTTTTTCATATTCTTCATAAGTTTTGGCAATGCCTCCGCCACTTCCACCAAGAGTGTATGCAGGACGAATGATGATGGGCAAACCTATTTTTTGATAAAATTTGTCCGCTTCCTCAAAGCTTGACACAATAGCACTTTCAGGCACCGGTTCTTTTATTTCAAGCATTAAATTTTTAAATAGTTCTCTGTCTTCTGCCATTTTTATTGACTCAATCGTAGTACCTAGAACTTTTACGTTATATTCTTTTAAAACACCTTCTTTATCAAGCTCGCAAGCCAAATTCAATGCAGTTTGTCCACCAAGGGAGGCAATAAGCCCTTGAGGTTTTTCTTTTTTTATGATTTGCGTCAAGGAATCTATTGTTAAAGGCTCGATGTAAACCTTATCAGCTATCATTTCATCTGTCATTATTGTCGCAGGGTTGGAATTGACAAGCACAACTTCTAAATTCTCTTCCTTCAAAGCACGGCAAGCTTGAACTCCTGCATAATCAAACTCTGCGGCTTGGCCTATTACAATTGGACCTGAACCTATAACTAAGACCTTTTTTATATTTTCATTGATTGGCATTGTTTTTTCTTTCCTTTTTATTTCACTTCTACAACATCAAGTTGAACATG
>UMLR01081238.1_pt1 | contig 12093 bp, 10 predicted proteins | sample 1966741 | NCBI WGS metagenome assembly UMLR01 (sample SAMEA4836207, study PRJEB28245) | human gut metagenome | biome: gut microbiome; material: fecal sample | place: Denmark | collected 2008 | reverse complement strand
TTCTCCTCCGTTATGAGACATAAAATTTATAACTGATAGGGATCTTCCCTAGAGCTAACATAAAGTGTGAGGTCTTACACCTGTCAGTCCTCAATCTTCAATATAGGTAACGTTCTCGATACCTCTTCCCAGACCTGTGATACCGGTTCTGGCAAGCTCCAGCACTTCGTACTCTTCCGTAAAACGCTGGATCAGCGCATTGACCTTGCTGTGATTACCGGTAAATTCAACGATCAGATTCTCCGCACCTACATCAATGATCTTCGCACGGAAATTGTTGGCAAGGAATTCTACCCCCTGGCGAATCTCCAGACGCTTTTCGGGATCTACTTTCACCTTGACCAGTACCAGTTCGCGGTACACGCTGTCATCCGGGTCCAGTTCCTTAATATCCCGGACATCCACAAGCTTTCCCACCTGCTTCTCGATCTGTTCCAGAATATCGTCATCTCCCGATGTCACAATGGTGATTCTGGTAAAACGGGAATCGGCGGGCACACCTGCCGTAATACTTTCGATGTTGTAACCGCGACGGGAAAACAATCCGGCAATACGGCTCAACACACCTGAAGTGTTGTCAACCAACAGCTGAAATACTTTTTTCTGCATGAATATCTACCATACCTTTCGTATTTCTACAGCCGTCCTCCCTGACGGAGCAGCAACTGTATTCTTAATATAGCAAGATGACTGCAGAATGTCAATTAGTGAATTTAACATTATGATTGATGTATTTTAATCATCATTTTCCGTGCATTTTGATAATGCCAAGGTTCCTGTTCGAGCTACTTCCACAATACTGATGGTCTGAAGCATCTTGATCAGAGTGTCGATTTTCTCCGGAGCATCGCAAATCTGCAGCATCATAAAGTGTTTTGACATATCTACGATCTCTGTTTTCATAATGTCACAGATTTCTATGATATCCCTACGATTATTCTTGTTATATTTAACTTTTAATAACATTAATTCCCGGGTATAGCACTGTTCCTGGGACAAAGTCTTCACTTTGATGACATCCAGTTTCTTATTCAGCTGCTTTTCAATCTGCTCTAGGGTACGCTCATCACCGGAGCTTACAATGGTCATACAGGAAACTGCATGGTCATCGGTCTCTCCCACGGCAAGGCTGTCAATATTAAAACATCTTCTGGAGAACAGACCGGCTACCTTGCACAGAACACCGGAACGGTTCTCTACCAATACGGAATATATTCTCTTCATTTTAAGTACAGCTCCCTTCCGTTATTTTACCAGATCCATCGGATCGATCAGACATTCTAACAGCATGGTATTGTCTTCCGCCAGAAAAGCGTCCAGAATTTCATCCACGTGTTCCATGTTGTTCAATCGCAGATACGGAATATCATAGGCCGCAGATAATTTCTCCAGATCCGGGCTTCCGGACAGATCCACGACAGAATAATGATCTTTGTAGGTATAGTGCTGGTATTCCCTTACCATACCCAGATAATTGTTCTTTAGCACGATGATCTTTACCGGGATATTGTGCTGTCTGATCGTAGCCAGCTCCATCATGGACATCTGAAAGGAACCGTCACCGCATACCGCAATAACCTGCTTATCCATGGCCGCTGTCTTGGCTCCCATGGCTGCCGGAATAGAATAACCCATGGTTCCCATACCGCCGGAGGTCAGGAATTTGCCTTTTTTCACAATGTGATAGCCGCAGGACCAGATCTGATTCTGTCCCACGTCCGCCACATAGACACCGTCCTCCTGCATCTTCTCGGAAAGTCTTGTGATAAATGCTGCAGGATCCACATAATCGGGATTGGGGGTTCTCTTCTTCTCCATGGTAGAACGATATTCATTCAATGTAGTGAGCCATTCCTCGTAGTTACAGTCAAATTCTTCTTTCTGAAAATCCTGGAAGATGTGTTTTGCATCACCTACCAGTGGAATGGAAGGACCCGCATTTTTGCCGATCTCCGCAGGATCCACGTCAATGTGCACCAGAACTTTGTTTCTTGTGATGAGATCCGGCTGACTGACCGCGCGATCTGCCACTCTGGCTCCCACCATGATCAGCAGATCCGATTCGTTCATGGCACGGTTGGCATAAGTCTTACCGTTATTGCCCACCATTCCATAATAAAGCGGATGTTCGGTAGGCATAACACCGATACCCATCATGGTGGACACCACGGGAATACCGTGTTCTTCCGCAAAGCTGCGCAGCTCCTCCTCGGCCTCACTGAGCAGGACTCCTCCTCCGGCACAGATAATGGGACGTTTCGCCCGCTCCAGCTCTTTGATAACCTTCTTGATCTGCACGGCATGTCCTTTGACGGTAGGCTTGTAGGTACGTAGATTCACTTCTTCCGGATAATGGAAATTTTTGATCGTTGCATTCTGGATATCAATGGGAATATCGATCAATACCGGCCCTTTTCTACCGGTATTGGCAATATAAAATGCTTCCTTGAACACTCTGGGAATATCATTTACATTTTTCACCAGATAGCTGTATTTTACAAAAGATTCCACGGCGCCGGTAATATCCGCCTCCTGGAACACATCACTGCCCAGCAGTTCACTGTTGACCTGACCGGTAATGCAGATCATGGGGATACTGTCAGCAAATGCCGTGGCAATACCGGTGATCACATTGGTGGCACCGGGGCCGGAGGTCACCGCACATACACCGGGTCTTCCGGTCATACGGGCAACACCGCTGGCCGCATGGGCCGCGTTCTGTTCTGTACGGATCAACACCGTTTTGATGTCAGAATCCAGAATGCTGTTGAAAAAAGGACATATGGCAACACCGGGATATCCGAAAACAGTACTTACCCCCTCTGCTTCCAGACATTTAATAATCGCATCTGCTCCAATCATTTTGCTTTGCTCCTTTATCTATACTCCATTATTTCTGTTGTTTCAGACTCTTTTACATCAGGCTTTTGGCCAGTTTCACGGCATCCGCCGCATCCTTGGAATAGCCGTCGGCACCGATCTCATCCGCATATTCCTGCGTAATGACAGCGCCGCCGATGATGATCTTGGCGGTGATGCCTTCTTCTTTTGCGGCTGCCACGATCTCCCGCATTCTCTGCATGGTGGTGGTCATCAGTGCTGACAGGGCAATAAATTCCGCATGATGTTCTTTCGCCGACTCCAGAATTTTCGCCTGCGGCACATCCTTGCCAAGATCGATCACATGGAATCCGTGGTTTTTTAACATCAGTGCCACCAGATTCTTGCCGATATCATGGATATCTCCTTCCACCGTGGCAATGACCACCACCGGCATTTCTTCTCCGGTGCCTCCGGTCTGCAGCAACGGTTCCAACACCTCGATGGAATTCTTCATGGCTTCCGCACTGGCAATCAGCTGCGGCAGAAAATACTTGCCCTGATCAAAGAATTCACCTACCTGATTAATGGCAGGAAGCAGTACCTGATTCAATAGCTCCGCAGGTTTCTCTCCGCTTTCCAATGCTTCCTTCGTGATCTTTACAATGCCGTTACGGTTGCCTTTCAGTACCGCCGTCTTCAGCTTGTCCTGCATTTCATTGATCTGCGGACCGTTATCAGCAGTCGCTTCTTTGGCGGCATTGCCGGCAATGCCTGTCTTGGCGGTTGTTCCCTGATTTTCCAGCAGTGCCAGTTTTTTTGCCAGTTCCGCTTCTTTCTCTTCTCTGCGCTCCCTGACGCCACCGGCGTACTCGATATAGCGAAGAGCGGCTTCTTCTTTGTTCAACAGCAGATCCGCAGCCAAAGCACAGCTCATCAGAAGTTCCTGGGAAGGATTGGCAATAGCCATGGTCAGTCCCGCCTGAATTGCCAGCGTCAGGAATGCGGTATTAACAAAACTTCTCTCCGGCATGGCGAAGGAAATGTTGGACAGACCGCAGATCGTGGCAAAACCGTTCTCTTTGCAATAGCGGATGGTCTCCAACGTTTCCAGTGCAGCTTTCGGATTGGCACCTACCGTTGCCACCAGACCGTCCACCACGATATCTTCTTTGCACATTCCCAGAGAAAGTGCCCGGTCATAAATCTTGTGAATAATCTCTTTCTTCTCTTCTATATCCTTGGGCAGTCCCGCATCCGACAAAGGAAGCAGGATAAACATAGCACCGTATTTGGCTACAATGGGAAGTAGTTTTTCAAATTTTTCCGTCTCCAGAGATACAGAATTGACCAGAGCACGTCCGGAATAATTACGCAGTGCAGCTTCTAAGACTTCCACGTAGCTGGAATCCAGGGAAAGAGGCAGGTTCGTGACACCGCTGACTTCCTCCAGAGCCCGAAGCATGCTGGCTTTCTCGTCGATACCGCTCATGCCCATATTGATATCCAGTACCTTGGCACCGCAGGCGTCCTGTTCTTCGGCAAACTGTATCACCTTTTCAAAGCTGCCCTCACGAAGCTGTGCCTGAAGTGCTTTCTTGCCGGTAGGATTGATACGTTCTCCCACAACGAAAAAGCCGTCATCCAGCCCAAAGCTGTGGGTAATACGTTCGGAGGTCAGATACCGAATTCCATCCGGTCTTCGGGATGCTGCAACCTTCGCATCTGTACCAAATCGTTCATGGATCTGTCTTATGAATTCCGGAGTGGTACCACAACAGCCGCCAAGAATCGTAGCTCCGGCATTGACCAGTACTTCCATCTCTTCTGCAAACTCTTCTGCTTCCATGTTGTAGCAGGTAGTTCCGTTTTCATCCAGAAAAGGAAGTCCGGCATTGGGTTTTGCAATTACAGGAATTCTGGTATGGGATACCATCTCCGAAATAATGCTCTCCATCTGAGCCGGACCTGTGGAACAGTTGGCACCGATAGCACTGGCCCCCAGGCTTTCCAACACAATGGCCGCCGTTTTCGCATCCGTACCGAACAAAGTTCTTCCATCCGCTTCAAAGGTCAGTGTAGCGATTACCGGCAAATCACAGACTTCTTTCGCCGCGATCAGTGCCGCTCTGGTCTCCGCCAGGCTCATCATGGTCTCCACCACCAGAAGATCCGCCCCGGCATCCACCAGACAAAGAATCTGCTCTTTATAAATATCGATCAGTGTTTCCAGCTCCATTTTTCCCATGGGCTTTAACTGTTCACCAGTCATTGTGAGATCACCGGCCACATAAACCGGATGTCCCGGAGTACTCTCTGCCGCTTTCTTCGAAATAGCCACCAGATCACGAATCATGGAAGTCATATTTTTTTCCAGATGATATTCTGCCAGTTTGATGCGATTGGCAGTAAAGGTAGGGGCATACAGGATATTGGTTCCCGCCTGCACGTAATCCTTCTGTAATTGCAGCATGACATCCTGATGCTCCAGGATCCACTGCTCCGGGCAGACGCCGGAAGGCATTCCTGCCTTCACCAGATTGGATCCTGTAGCGCCGTCCAGATATAAAATATGGTCTTTACTTAACGTAATAAATTCTTCTCTTGTCATAGCTCTCTTTTCCTGTATCTTGATTCTTTTAATCATACCACAATGTCCTTTTATTCGTAAAGGGGACGTTTTAACATTATAAGGTTGCGTAAAACTGCAGAATATGATAAATTTTTAGATGGATCAAATGATTTGGAGGATATAATTTTGAAGAAAAAAATACTTGCCCTTACGGCCGGACTGCTGACCGCACTTACGCTTACCGCCTGCGGAAAGGATCCTGCGCTGACACAGTTTAAGGAGGAAATAGATTCTTTTTGTACCGAGATCTCCGATATAGATACCGAGATCAACAACGTAGACGCGACATCCGAAAATGCCACCGATGAACTTCTCGGTTATCTGGATCAGCTGGACAGCGCTTTTCAGGATTTTGCAGCGTTGGATTTTCCTACTGAATTTGATTATCTGGAATCTCTTGCCGATGAAGCAAGCGAATATATGACCACTGCGGTAGATAGTTACCACGATGCCTATGATAACGGTGGTTACAATCAGCTGACCGCAGACTATGCAAAAGAAAATTATGCCAGAGCTTACAAGCGGATCCAGATCATCATCACTTTCCTGCACGGTGAACAGCCCGAAGATGTGAATCTGACCACTGCAGAGGAAACAGCGGCTGCTTCTGCTGCAGAATAGTTACAATTTTTTAATAATCACAGAAACGTGCGTTGCCAGGCGCACCCATAAAAAGAATCCCCGGTGTTCATTACATCGGGGATTCTTTTTATGACTTATTGTCATTTTTATTATTTTAAAATCTTGATCTGACCAATCAGGGGAACTTCCTTCTCCTGCTCCTGGCAAGCATAGATCAGACCCATGATCCAGCATACAAACAGAAAGATGCTTAAGATAGTGCCAACAATACCACCTACATAAGGAATGTAGTTGATTACTGCTGCAACGATCTGGCCGATCAGAATAACCAGAGCCTGATTCAGATGGAACTTAGCACCCTCTTTGTCACCTGCGCAAAAAGCAACGATCCAGCCGATCCAGGTAATGTAAGCAATGATACCCGTAGTTTTTTTATTCATGTTTTCTCCCTCTGCACTTTTGTGCGATAAAATATTCTGTATATGTAAAAAATGCAAATACAGTCATAATGTAATGTGAAACTTCAGAAGCAAAATATTCTTCAGAATAAAGTTCCCTATCATGATCCCTACCGCCGCATACAGATGCCATTCATGAAAGCGCCAGCCTTTGATCCTGCCAATATGTAATCTGGCAAGGGTCTGACTTAGCATAAAACCTCCAAAGATAACAACAGTATACGTAACCAGTGGATGATACCAGGTGGCCAGTAGCGGATGTCCAGTAAGCAGTGCACTTACCGCTCTCGTTCCACCACAGCCGGGACAGTAAATCCCAAATAACCGATAGACCACGCAGGTATATCCCTGCAGTCTCGGAACGATTATATGAAGATACAGAAAGCTTCCGATGCTTCCGACCAGCAGAAATATCCATCCTGCAATATAAAGCTGATCTTCCAGGCTCCGCTGGTTTTTAGTAGTTTGTAAGTTCACTCATAAATGCTACAGAAAATACTGCAGCTAAGATTGTAATGATAATTCCCAGTACAATACCAATGATAGAACAGATCAGTCCAGCCTTTGCCAGGCCGGTCTTGCCCTGCTTGTTGGCAAATACTGCGCAAATGATACCACCGATTCCAAACAGTGCGCCGATCCATCCGGTGCAGCATCCAAGTATGATGGAAAGGATACCCAGTACCAGGCTGACAATAGCCAGTACATTGGTTTCTTTGTTCTCCGGCTGCTGTACAGGAGCTGTTGCAGCTGCCTGAGGCTGTACATTTGCGGTATAATCCTGATAATTGTTCACAGGCTGTTCTGTTACCGGGGTCTCCTGTACAGTTTCTGCTGCGGAGCTTACTTCTGTTGCAGTAGTATCTACTGTAACATTGTTTTCATTTTCAAAATTCTGTCCGTCCATTTTCTCCTCTTTCTGGCCTGGAAAAGGCCTGATATTAATCTGCCAGGGGATTACCCTTGCCGTCTGTGTCGATCTTGCCGGTCAGGATCATGATACCTTCTACCAGTCCCCAGATACCTACACCCATAACAATGAATACGCCGACTACCACACAGCATAAAAGGATTCCCACGATGGAAAGTACCAATTGGGTAACTGCCTTACCGGTATAGCCCAGATAGAAATTATGTACGCCGAACGTACCAAGGAAAATTGCCAACAGACCGGCTACCAGTTTGGATTTTGCATCCGGTGCCGGTGCCTGCTTATTGGCTACGCCACAGTTTAAACATACTGCAGCATCCGGAGCTAAAGGCTTACCGCAGTTATGGCAGTAATTATTCCCCTGTCCCTTGGCCACACCGCACTTTACGCACATCACAGCTTCGTCTGTCATATAAGGCTCGCCGCAATTCTTACAAAAGTACATTTATTCTTCCTCCCTCTTTTTTGTTCCTGACTCATTTCTCAGTCATTACTGTACATTATACAGGATGTTTATATATTTTACCAGTGCTATTTTCACATTATAGGCTCTCATAACGTGCAATTTCTACCGGAAAACGAAGTTATTTCCGCCTTTTGTCACAAAATATGAATAATTTCCGATACAATTCGTAATATCCAAAAACTGCCATGACAGAGAATACCGGAATGGTATTATATAGATATCTGGCTCTTGCCTCAAATAACATAACAAATAAAAACATACCGATAAATGTAACGATCATCACAGTAGAAAGACACAGCCGGTCAGACAGGTTCTCTTCTGTCCGGTATTTAGGTCTGCGGATTGTTGACACCGCCGTCCACAAAAGCATACCAGCCTCTGTTATGACTCCCAACAGTACAAAAAGCCATAATCCCTGGCTGATCGTCGTAAACCAGATATAATTGCTGCCGTCCTGCCAGTAAAAAGCCCTCAGAGCTTCTTTCCCGGAGCTGTCTATGTTCAACGGATATTCCCACGCCTGAAAATACCCTTCCTGATACCAGCTGAACGTCCCATCGTTAAAATTCATGACCTGCTTACGCAGCCAGAACCGGATTGTACCCCAAATACCACGATCACCGATTCTTTTGCGGATTCCTTCCATCTCATATTGTATCCGGGTATTTTTATCCGTACCAGCAAAAGATCGTACGATCTCAAGTCCCTCTCCGGAACAGGCCCCGGTAGTATCCTCATTGAGGCCGTTATACATATAATTACTCCAGCCGATCTCCATATCCGCATTATAATCATACTGTACGGAACAGTAGATTCCCTGCTTACAGAAAGCCCCAAGTCCGAAAGCCGCTATCAGAAGCAAGATTTTTAAGCCGATCTTCTGCAGCCGCTTACGCATTGGCACCTCTTCCCAGGCGGACCATACCAGATCCACCAGTACTACCGCAATCAATGTGACATAGCAGGTGGCTTTCATGATTCCGCCAAGGCACCCCAGAAACATTATCAAAAACCATAAAAGGTATTTCCGTTTTCTCCCATTCTTCCGGAACAATGAATACAGTAGAAGAATCAGGATCGGCATGGCAATGGTGCTTCCGTCCGTATAGGGAATAATCTTCCAGGGAGAGATTCCCAGAAAGATGCTCTGAAAGACCAGGGCAATCACGGAAATTCCAAGGTTCCTGCTGACCTGAAGGACCAGAAGTACTGAACAGAATACCGCCAGTGACAGCATGACGCACTGGAACTGGATCCAGATAAATTCCGGATTGTAGGGATACCCCTTAAGTCCTGAGGCAAAAGAATACAACTGATACAAAAGCCATGTAACGGGAATATTATTACTGTAGATCGTATAGTAATCGTCATACCCCAGTGTCTGGCCCTCATAAAGCCAGCGGGCGGAATTGGCCACCATGCCGCAATCCCAGCCACCGTAAAATGCAATGCATTTGGATATTTTTATATTCACAAGACAGAACAGAATACAGACTGCCAGTGTGATCCCGGTAAACCAGACTGCTATGCGTCCGGTGTAAGGAATCTTTCGCAGAAAATAGTACGCTGCCCCCAGTACAGCCACTCCGATCACCGCGCACAGGGATAGTACTTTATTTCCCTCCACGGTAATGATCTTATGCATTTCGTTGTAGTTCACATTGGTCCCGTAGAATACTATATAATAGAAAACAGGAAGAAACAGTACAAGCAAAAGCACTGACAGTGTTGCTGTACTGATACATTTTTTCTTCATTGTCAGAAATTCCTTTCCATTCTTGTTCACAAAATACTATTGGTAATATTTTAGCATTTCTCTGAACTATTTACAATGTAACTACAGAAAATCGATCCCGTAGATCCTCTCTACCGGAATTTCTGTTCCCTGTATCCGAAGGCTTTTTGTGTTCTCATCGATTTTGCGGACACAGCCTTCTACGGCAGTATAACTGCCGCCGTCCTTTTTCTCATCCGGCACAAAATAAATAATTTTCACCGGTACTGTGTCCAGCGGATGCTGTTGCAAATAAGAAATCTGGCGGTCGATCTCCTGCTTTCTGTCCTCATCCAGTTCCACAAAACGGTCTGTCCGGCGGGCCGTTTCTCTCAGAGCGTCATCATATCCCGCCAATGCTGCAAACGGTGAAAACTGTGCAGCACGGTCCTGTAAAGCCATTCGGGGATGGGTGGCTGACACCGGGTGAGGCAGATGAAGCATGTCCTTATATTTATCATTCATCTTTTTACTCTTTTCCTGTTATCGGATTTTGTGGTCCGATAAATATTATGCCTTATGTCCGCCAATCTGACGGTTCCTGTCTATGGTTGTGGCTCCCTCCTGCAGATCGGCAGCCTTCAGAATCGCATTCTTTCCATACTTTGATTTTACGCTTAGCATTGCTTCCTGCAAGTGTTTTTCTTTTTCCAGCCGTTCCTTTTCCAGCTGCTTTGTTTCCCGGGAAGTTTCCTTCTGCCCCGTTTGCAAAAAGCCTCCGGAGAACAGATCCAGCTGTTCGTAGAACGGCTCTTCCTTTACGCTGTCCGCATCCTTTAGATGATTGGCCACCAGAGTGATTCTTCGGGTCAGCAGCATGGGATCTACAATCCGTTCATATAATCCCATTGTTGTCTCTGTAATCCTGCTGACTGACGCAGTCATTGCATCAAGGTTTCCAGTGCCGTGGGCATGCTTCGGCACGCTTCTGCCATAACGATCTACCGTGATTTCACCATGATAATGATCTGCGATCTCCGGAATCTTCAGGTTGTCAATATCATAGCCAACAGTCAGCACGATCTGATCTGTGACCAGCTTTTTTTCCACCAGATCCATTGCCAGCTGTTCTGCCATTTCCCGGACTACGATCTTGGCCTGCATAAAATCCGTGGCGCAATGCAGTACCTGACCGGAGCTGATACAGTTAGTCTCCGGTCGATAGGATTTGATCAGGTCCATGGTCACCGGCTCATACCCCCAGGCATGATCGATCAAAAGCTCCGCATTGATGCCGAACATCCGGTACAGCAAATCTTCGTTATAGTAATCTCCCGGTCCTCCGATAGAGCATCTGGCCACATCGCCCATGGTAAACATTCCGGCGGCTTCCAGCTTCTTGCGGTATCCGGCGCCGACTCTCCAGAAATCCGTCAACGGCCTGTGATCCCACAAAAGTTCCCGATAGCTGATCTCATCCAATTCGGCGATCCGGACTCCGTTATCATCCGGTTCCATATGCTTTGCTACAATATCCATGGCAATCTTGCACAGGTACAGATTGGTTCCAATTCCTGCTGTGGCGGTCAGCCCTTTTTTCTCCAGAATCTCTGTTGCAATTCTGGATGCTAGTTCTCTCGCTGTCATACCATAGGTCTTCAGGTATTGTGTCACATCCAGAAACACTTCATCAATAGAATAGACATGAATATCTTCCGGTGCGATATATTTCAAATAAATATTATAGATCTGGGTACTATATTCCAGATATCTCGCCATCCGGGGCGTGGCGGTCACAAAACCAACTTCCAGTTCCGGATGCCTCTGCAATTCATCCGCAAAGGTGCTTTTTCCCAAAAATCTGCCGCCAGGGGACCGCACTTTCCGCATGGCATTTACTTCTCTTACTTTGGAGATCACTTCGAACAGTCTTGCCCGTCCCGGGATTCCATAGGATTTCAGAGAGGGAGATACCGCCAGGCAGATGGTCTTCTGCGTCCGGGAAGCATCCGCCACCACCAGATTCGTATTCAAAGGATCCAGCCCTCTGTCAACGCACTCCACGGAGGCATAAAAAGACTTCAGATCCATAGCAATATAAGTATGGGATTGTGATTCCATTGCTGCCTCCTTTCAAACACTTTCTATAAATGATTATAGCAGAATGCATGTTCGATTACAAAGTAATTTTGTGGAAAAAAAGACTCCCGAACAATGTCGGGAGCCTTGAAATCCTTGATTTATCTGATTTTATGTTTTAGAACTTACCAGCCTTAGCAGCTTCCTCGATGGATACAGCAACAGCTACGGTAGCACCTACCATCGGGTTGTTGCCCATGCCGATCAGACCCATCATCTCAACGTGTGCAGGTACGGAGGAAGAACCAGCGAACTGCGCGTCAGAGTGCATACGGCCCAGAGTATCGGTGAAACCGTAAGAAGCGGGACCTGCAGCCATGTTATCGGGATGCAGAGTACGTCCGGTACCGC